>Ga0209633_10003722_pt1 | contig 14021 bp, 9 predicted proteins | sample Cruoilmetagenom1_FD_187290 | JGI IMG/M metagenome (GOLD analysis project Ga0209633, IMG submission 187290) | Oil polluted marine microbial communities from Coal Oil Point, Santa Barbara, California, USA - Sample 1 (SPAdes) (version 2) | ecosystem: Environmental > Aquatic > Marine > Oil seeps ... | reverse complement strand
AGGCTCGTCCCCTGTTTCGTGAACTGGTCAAACATCCTGAAGTCCATCTCGCCTATGTCAGTGGTCGTGACAAACAGCTTTTGCTTGAGGCCATTGATGAATATGACATCCCGGTTCCGGATTTTGCCATTACTGATGTGGGCTCAACGATTTATGCCATTCACAATAATGACTGGCAAATATGGGAACAATGGCATGAGGAAATTTCCACCGACTGGGGTACTTATAGCCAGCCATCCCTGGCTGAACTTTTGAGTGAGCTAAGTGAAATAAAACTTCAGGAACCGGCCAAACAGGGAAAATACAAACTCAGCTATTATGCCAATGAACAAACAGATACGACCAGGCTGTTTCATGAAATCAATAGCCGCTTCCATAAGCGTAATATCAGGGCCAATCTGATCTGGAGTATTGATGAAACCACACATACCGGTCTGCTTGATATTCTTCCCAAAAGCGCCAACAAGTTACATGCCCTTCACTTTTTGATTGCCGAAAAGGGTTTTTTACCCGAGCAGGTTGTGTTTTCCGGAGACAGTGGCAATGATCTGGAAGTTTTGTGTAGTGATTTACAAGCCACCCTGGTAGCCAATGCCAGCACGGAGGTGCGTGAACTGGCTATCAGGCTGGCCAGGCAAAATGACACTGACTCCCAACTCTATCTTGCCAGCGGCGGCTTTATGGCTATGAACGGTCATTATGCTGCGGGGATACTGGAAGGTATCGCCCATTATCTACCCAAAACCATCGATTGGCTAAAGTTTAAATAACGGCTCTCAATTCCTGTCCACTTGGCAGAGTATGAATAATACACTGTCTTAAGCGGCGATTTTTCAAAATGGGGTTTAATGCTCAACACGGAGGCGCAGAGAACGCAGAGTTCACAAAGGCTTTAATTGAACCTCCGTGTCCTTTGCGTTCTCCGTGTCTCTGCGTTGGATTTTGATTTTCCTATTTGCTTACTGACGCAGAAACACTTATTTAGAAACTGATCATGTGGCCTGCGGCCAGATAGGCCTGTTCATAAGCCTCTTCTATTTCCGATTCATCAAGTTCTTCCGGTATACGGATTTCACCCAGAAAATTATAAAAAGTCATCCCTTCCATAATACCTTCAGCATGAGGTCGCTTGGCAAAAAAGATCCTCGATTTACCCTTCAGGCGTTCGAGTTCGACACTGTGATTCGCCACCACCACGGCCAGGGTATCGCCCAATAACATTTCTTCATCATTGCCGGAATCACCCGCCACAAAAACATGATCCAGCGGTATCCCCCATTTCATGGATAAATAGCGGATAGCCAGTCCTTTTGAGGCTCGAATGGGCAAAACATCGAGATTCTTATCTTCGGAGTAAATCAGCTTGGCATGCAAATCATGGTGACGCAGTTCTTTCTTGATATCGTCAATCGAAGGCGCCTTATCCCTGTCGACTGAATAACTGATTTTGTGTTGCCGTTGATGACTTTTGGGTAAGAGTTTTACCCCCGGTAGCTTATTAATAATTTTTTGTAATTCATTTGGTTGCCAACGATAATCGATATGATTTTGCCAACCAATATCCTCTACCGTGCGGCCTTTTTGATGACAATAATGAATCTCGGAGCCTACCGAGGTAATCAGAATGTCAGGCAGCGGAATATTGTGTCGTTTAAGGATACGCCGCGTAGACTCAAGGGTCCGACCGGTTGCCAGGCCGAAACCAACATGTCGTGCATAACGTCTGATATAAAACAGCAATTTATGCAGGCTCTCATCATTACCCAACAAGGCATTATCGATTGCCGTAAGGGCCATTCGATCAACCGTTGGCAGACGGCTTTTGCCTTCCGGAGAAAGATGTACTCGATGGCGTTTGCCCAACAGCTTGTCAAGCCTGTTTAGATAAGTCCGTGCATGCCCAGGCCAGGAAAAATGCCGGTTGGCCCCCCTGATGCCATTTTTCGACCAGCGCCGCCACAAGCCTCGATCACTCAGGGCATGCAACAAACCCTGTGCCAGGGCCTTTACATCCAGTGGGTCAAAGAGCAAACCATTATTGCAGTATTTAATGATATCCTGCGGTCCACCGTTACGGGTGGCAATCATGGGTAGACCGCTGGCTGCCGCCTCAATCAAGGTCAGGCCAAAGGGTTCGGTCAGGGCGGGATTAACGAATACACCTTTTGATCTGGTGGCCAAACGATACAGGATCGGCACATCTGTCGAAGCATGGTGTTTGGGATAGGCTACCTTGCCATACAGATCATACCTGTCAATCAAAAGTAATATCTGTTGTAAAACTTCTCGCTGGCCTTTTGGCATTTCAGGAATATCATCACGGTTACCCGCCACAATGATCAGGTTCGCCTTGTCCTGCAATTCCTTTGATTCGCCATAGGCCTTGATCAGCGTTGTGATATTTTTACGTTCGTCAGCCCGCGACAAGGCCAGGATCATGGGTTTGTTAATATTGTCCAGAAAACGCCCCAGTGTTTGATAAATAGGGGGTTTGAATAAACCACGCTTGGGCGGATAAAACCGCTCGAGATCCACACCCGGCGGGATGACCGTCATACGCCGCGGATGATAATTATCATAGCGGGCATATTGCTCCTGGACTTCCTGATCCGTACTGGCGATAACCAGATCCGCCGTACCGAGTACAATTTCCTCTGCCTCAATCCGTTGTTCGATATGATATTGATTCTGTATCGTCTCTTTTTTGGTACCTTTATTCAGCAGTTGTTTAAGTTTATCGCGCCCGAGTGAATGGCCGGTATAGACAAGGGGCACACCCAACAAGCCGGCAAGACGCGCCCCGACATAGCCGGCGTCGGCATAATGGCCGTGGATAATATCCGGCACATGCCCTATCTTCCGTATATATTGCAGGGCCTGATCAATAAAGCCATCGAGATGGGGCCACAGGACCTCTTTGCGCAAATAACGCCGTGGTCCACAGGCCATACGAATTATATTGGCCTTCATCGACAAAGGTTCTACCGGTACAGCATAGTCACCCGACACCTTGCCGTCGATGACCCTGCGGGTAAACAAGTCAACCCTCTCAACCTCGGGTTGCTCTGCCAGCGCCCGGGCCAACTCAACGGCATAAAGGGTTTGCCCGCCGGTATCCGCATCCCGGCCCAACTCCAGGTTCTTGCCACGAATCAGACCATGCACGCTGATCAAGGCAATGTATAAACCGGTTCCTTTCTCGCTCATGTGAGTTGCCACTGCCCTTTGTAAAAATCGTACAGCTCTGTATTTTGGCTGGTTGCGCCCCTTTGCTCACAAATTTTTGCTGCAAATTCAGTCGCGCGCTCAAGGATGACGGCATGTTCCCATTCATGAATCATTCCCAGCATACAAACCGAACTGAAGGCATCCCCTGCCCCGACGGTGTCCTGTAGATTGTCTACCTTCACCGGCGATGATTGAATGACATTATCCTGCGTTATAATTAATGCGCCCTGCTCACCCCGGGTAATAATGATCGTTTCGATGTCATATTCCTGCCTTAAATCTTTTGCCGCAGCGATCATGTCAGCCAACTCGTTCTTGATGCCGGTCAGGGTTATCAATTCATCATCATTCACCTTTAGCCAGCATGCCCCGCGCATGAGCTTTGCCACTGTTCTCCTGTCCCACCAGGGTGAACGCAGATTGATATCCACAAAGCTGGTTTTTGCGCCTTGTCGAAGTTGCTGAATAAGGTCATAGACCTGCGGATGTCTGGCGGCCAGACTGCCGTAATAAAGAAAGGCTAACGAAACGTTAACGAGTCCAGCCCCCGCCTGTGTGATATCGATATAGTCATAGGCAACATCATCACAGATATCGAACGATGGCTGGCCATTATCAAGCATCACCTTCACCAGGCCCGTGGAATGTTGAGAGTCGATTTGCAGCCCTGTGACATCCATCCCCCAATCCAGCATGGTTTGGTTTATTTGCTCACCATACTGGTCCTGTCCGATGCGGCTGATAAACAAGGGGGATTGACCAAAGCCTCGCAGATGCCATGCCACATTGAACGGCGCACCACCGAGGACGGCCCGCTCATCCTCGAACAGGTCAAACAGGACTTCACCGATTATGACAGCTTGGAGTTTATCATCCATAAAGCGTTTGTCAGCATTCCAGCTCTGCAAGTGTGGTTTTCAAGAAGCAGGGTTGGCCGCATTCTTGCATCATTAAATCCAGTATAACGGATCAAATATAAACAACCGTTAAATAGATCAAGTAAAACTTTAAATTCAGGCAATTATGTGCAAAATTATAATTAATTGTAGGGATATAGCACCCCTGCTTTATCAGGATTATTAGAAGGCTGTTTAATCTGTCAATGAAAACAACATCAATCATCAAAGCGGCCTACGAGATTCTGGAAAAATCCATCATGTATCATGAGGGAAAGCCCATCGGGACGGTCGCCGCGCTCAGCTCACCGGATTTGGCCGCCGCCAATTATGAAGAATGCTTCATACGGGATTTCGTGCCCTCAGCCCTGGTGTTTCTGGCGGACGGGCGCACTGACATCGTGCGTAATTTCCTCAAAACCGTCCTCACATTGCGTACGCGTGAACGCACCGCTGCGGGCCATGAGATCCAGCCCGGGGTAATGCCCGCCAGCTTTCGGGTTCAGGAGACAGAAGAAGGCGAAACCCTGTTGGCCGACTTTGGTGAAAAGGCCATCGGCCGGGTGGCGCCGGTCGATTCCATGATGTGGTGGGCTATCCTCCTTTATATCTACACCGAGAGTACCGGTGATACGGAATTGGCAAAATCCAACGAGTTTCAGGATGCCATCCAGCAAATCCTGCATCTTTGCCTGAAAGATTCATTTGAAGTCAGTCCAGCCCTGTTGGTGCCCGATGCGTGCACCATGATTGATCGCCGCATGGGCATCTATGGTCATCCACTGGAAATACAATCCCTCTTTTATGCCGTGTTACGCATTGCCCACCATCTGCTGGACAAAAAGGATTCACGCCGCAAACACGACAACTCTATCCTGGATACGGCCTCTACCCGGCAGCGCGCCCTGCAAAGTTATGTGCGCATTTTTTACTGGCTGGATGTAGAACGCCTTAATGAAATTCATCGTTACACAACCGAGCATTTTGGCCCGGACAGTGTCAATGTATTGAACATTTACCCTGAATCCATTCCAAACTGGGTAGCAGACTGGCTACCCGATCACTGTGGTTATCTGGTGGGCAACATCGGGCCAAGCCGCATGGATTTTCGATTATTTACCCTCGGCAACCTGATTGCCGTCATGTTTGGTCTGGCAACCGATGTCCAGTCTGAAAAGATTATTCGTCTTTATGAAACTCGATGGGATGATCTCATCGGTTCCATGCCGGTGAAAATTATCTATCCCGCCATGGAAGGGCTTGAATGGCGGGTCCGAACCGGCAGTGATCCCAAAAATGTTCCCTGGTCCTATCAGAACGGCGGAAACTGGCCGGCCCTCTTATGGCCATTCGTGGCCGCCGCCCTCAAGACAGGCCGGGGGGATCTGGCCGAACGAGCCTTTCAAAGCGCCATCGACCGACTTGCCTACGATAACTGGCCAGAATACTACGACGGCAAAACAGGCCGCCTGATCGGGCGTCGTTCCAACCTGCAGCAGGTCTGGAGCGCCTCCTCCGTAATACTTTCCCATAAATTACTGGAAGATCCGGGTATGCTGAAATTATTGCCACGCTAAACGGTAGTGAACCCTAATGGCCTGCAAATAACGATGTCACTCACATCGTTGTAACGGTTTCTGTCGTTACATACTTTAAATGGCAGTGCTAAGCCCTATTGGCGACACGGGATTTGGGTATTGTATTTTCTTTATTTTTCATAATGTTAGATGCTATATTTTGTTATTATATGTATTGTAAAAGAACAGAAAAACAAGATCTTAAAGTAGTTTATGAATACCTGATTCCAGGCCAAAAAATATGAGTGATGTCGAAACTCGACTCCGGCAAGTTCGACAGGCATACATTGACGGATTGTCAGCAAAGCTGGAAAAGATTCATGAACTCTGGGATGAAATTAAATCAGCAAATTTTGCTCAAGCTAATTCAACTCAACAGGATGCGTTTTATTCTCTTGTGCATGGCATTAGTGGTTCTGGCGCGACATTTGGTTTTGAACAGTTAACCAACACGGCCAAACCTCTCGAAAGATTATTTAAGCAGTTACAAGGCGACGTTCAGCCAGCCCGTGAACATGTCGAGCAGATCGATACGCTTGTTTGTGTTTTGCAGGAAACAATACAGAATATAAACCTTCACCCAGGCGAATTTAATACTGACGTCTTTTTATACGCTGAAGAGACACCCTCTGCCCCCCCGAGTAATAATAAGGTATACATTCTGGATGATGACAATCTATTGGCAGAAGGTTTTTCAGCACAACTTGTAATTAATGATTATGAACCCGTGACTTTTCCGGAATTTGAAACACTTGGCCAGGCTTTAACAACCGGTTCTCCGCTTGCCGTTATTATTGGCAGTCGATATTTACTGGATCATAATTTTTCCGCGCAGCTCGCCGAAATCCGCCAAGACCATTCAGGTTTTTCTGTCTTTTGCCTTTCAGATATTGACAACATGTCTGCCAGGATAGATGCACTACGTGCCGGGGCTGACTGTTTTTTTGCCAAACCTCTGGATAGCGCGGGCATTAGTAATGCACTGGATACACTTATTGGGCAGGAACAGGCGCCTTTATACCGCGTACTGATTATTGATGACGATAAAATTCTTGCCAGCTTGTATGCCACCTACCTGGAGCGAGCCAGGATCCAGGTTGAAATTATAAATGACCCAAGGCAGGCTCTGGAGAAAATAAATGTTTTTAAACCTGAATTAATTCTGCTGGATATCCACATGCAGCATATCGGCGGCTTTGAAGTGGCCAGAGTAATCCGGCAACTTCCTGAACTGGATATAATATCGATTATATTCATGTCGACAGAACAAGACATGCAAAGACAACTTGTTGCCATCGATCATGTTGGTGATTTTCTGAAAAAACCTATCTGGCCGGAGCATTTGGTTACAACAGCATTATCAAAATGCCGCCATGCCAGAAAACTGATCCAGACACAGAATAAACTCCAGGATACCTTGCGTGAGTATGAGTTTCAAAAACAGGCCATGGACCTACACTCGATTATCAGTATCACGGATGCAAATGGCGATATTACTTATGTCAACAGTATGTTTTGTGATATTAGCGGACTTCATGAGGCAGAATTGATTGGCAAGAATCATCGAATAACCAAATCAGACGAACACGATAATAAATTTTACGAAAACATGTGGAAAACCATCACCAACGGCCAAGTATGGCATGGTGAAATAAAGAACAGAAGCAACAGCGGTGATGACTACTGGGTAGAATCGACTATCGTCCCTTTTCTTGATGATCAAGGTATACCTTACCAATATGTGTCAATAAGAACAGATATCACAAAAATAAAAAATGCTGAACAGGAGCAAATTCAGCGGCAGCACAGACTGCAGGAACAAAATACTTCCCTCGCCATCCTGAGCAATAAGGAAAAATTGTACCTGAAAAACAAAACAACAGCCTACAAAACAATCAGCCGAGAGGTCTCAGAAACTCTGCACATTGCCCGAACCAGAATATGGTTATATGACAAACAAAAAAATGCATTATCCAGCGAATTCATTTATGACTCAAACAATAACGAGCCGGATTCAAACCCGCAACAGGATATCGCATCTTTCCCGGTATTTATAGGAACGCTGATTAAACAGCGCATAGTTGTTGCAAACGATGCCTTGTCCAGCCCTTTAACCAAAGAGCTAACAAAAGAATACCTGCTTCCCATGAACATCAAGTCCATGATGACTGCCGGAATATATAATGAGGGTATCTGTATCGGCGCGATCTGCTGCGAAGCGATTGGCGAAATAAGAACATGGTGGCCGGAAGATAAAAATTATCTCACTACCATCGCAGACTTTATTGCACTATTAATTGAACAGTGGGAAAGACAGTCTATCCAGGACCAACTGGTTATCGCGAAAGATAACGCCGAAAAGGCCAACAAGGCCAAGTCCGAGTTTTTATCCAGAATGAGTCATGAACTCAGAACACCACTGAATGCCATCATAGGCTTCTCTCAGCTTATTGAGATACAACCAGAGAATTTATCCGCCACACAAAAAGACAGTATTAGTGAAATACTCCATGCAGGCAGACACCTGCTTGAGTTAATAAATGAGGTTCTCGATCTTTCGGCAATTGAATCCGGCAAAATGCAAGTTACCGTTGAGCCCGTCAATCTTCAGCAGATTATTCATGAATGTCTGCAGCTCATATCGCCTCTGACAAATAAAAAATCCATAACCATCATAAACAATATTCCTGAAACAGATAAGATTTTATGCCAGGCAGATTACAATAAAGCCAAGCAAGTCCTGATTAACCTGCTGTCAAATGCAATCAAATACAATATAAATGACGGTAAAATATTCATATCTTCTGATTCAGATGATGCTACGATCTCAATTATTATTGAAGATACAGGATATGGTATCCCAGACGCTAAAATGAAAAACCTGTTCATACCCTTTGAACGTTCTGGCTCAGAGTATAATCATATTGAAGGAACGGGTATTGGCCTGGCGATCAGTAAAAACCTTATGGAGTTAATGGGTGGACACATTGGATGTTCCAGTACTGTTGGAGCAGGTAGCAAGTTCTGGGTAAAATTACCCAAACATGCCCCTGACTAAACCGGCCATCAGGCCACAAAAGAAAATAGGCAATTCAAGCCAAGGAATATTTCGAATTATTTACTGTCATACCCAATAAATCATTCAAACTAAATTTTTGATTGATTCGTAAACATCCCCATACTCACTGACTACCATATCCAAATGAGTATTGAATTTAACTGTCGTGGCATTTCTTGCATCCTCAAGCATTTCCGCGCATATTTGGCTGAGTTTTTTTGCTCCAATATTGGCGCTGCTCCCTTTCAGGGTGTGGGTGATAGTTTCAACTGCATTTATGTCGTTATTTTCAACAGCCTGTTTCAACTCCTGAACAGCCTGATCGGCAGAACGGGTAAAGGCTTCAAAGACCGTGATATAATCATCCCCCATTAGTTCATTCAATTCTGCAATAACTTTTTCATCCAGCACGCTCATTCTCTATAATTCCTACACTGGCCAATCACCCGTCAACTACTCATTAATCAATTTTTCCAGGCAAACCATTTTTCAAGCATATGAGTAATAATTTCAAGCTCGACTGGTTTAGCAATAAAGTCATTCATGCCATACGCCATACACGCATCCATATCATCCTGAGATGCATTGGCTGTCATTGCAATGATTAATACATCCGGCATAGTTTGAAAGTTTTTTTGTGGATTTTGCTTTAAACCTCTGATATATCTTGTTGTTTCAAACCCGTTTTTGACCGGCATCTGACAATCCATCAGGATTAGATCGTATTTCTTTTGCGCAATGCATTCTATCGCAAGCTGTCCGTTTCCTACTATATCTGCAACGATATTAAAGTGTTGTAACATGGCAGAAGTCACTCTCTGGTTTACTTCATTATCCTCAACAACCAGGACTGACAGGTTTGAATATTGGCTTGTATCACTGCCATTCATACTGAACCTCAGCTCGATTACCTTCTTTATTATATTTCAAAGATTTTGCCAAAGAGTTTATCAGGGCAACGCCGCGGCCATGCTTGGTATCAGCATTTATTTCTTTTGCAAAACGTTCTTCATATTTAAATCCTTTACCACTATCTTCAACGGTTATCGTAAGGCAGCCGTTTTTATCATTTTTTTTGTCGGCCAGATCAATTTTCACCCACCCTTCCTTTAAGTTATTCAATCGTCTTTCTCGTTCTTTGTAATACTTCTCGAAACCACCAACTTCTCGCTTCAAGGTGGAGTCCATATGCAATACACCATAATCAAGCGCATTGACATAAAGCTCAGACAGTATCAAAAAGAGATCTTCCTTATATTTGTGCAAGCCTTGTATATCCCGCAAAACATTCATCAATATCGGCAGCGGGTCTATCTTACCCAGCAACTCATGTTTAAACACAAAGGTTAATTCCCAGTCTTTGGGCTTATGCTCAACAACATCATCTGATATATCATTTCTGGAATTATAAAACTCTTCATCACAAACAAACTCAACCACCGTCACATCATCGTGTGAGACCTCGTCACCCCTGAACTCATCAAGCTCTTTGATTATTTTTTCTACATAACTCTTTTCACTTGAGGGAATTTTCTGGATCAGTTTATCCAACCTCTCAATGCTAAAAATCTCACCATCCTTGTTGAAAGTCTCAACCAGACCATCAGTGTAGATAATAATTCTGTCATTAACATTTAACTGAATATGTTCCGCACCGTAATTCAAACTATCTTTTCCGACAACACCGAGTGGTAGATGTTGCGAACTCATGCTGGATATTGCGTTATCCTTTCCGCTGACCAGAATAATATCAGGCAAACCACCATGCCATATAGCGGCCGTCGATGTAGATGGATCCAGTTGTAAAAGCGATGCAGCGAGAAACATACCTGTTGGCAACAGGGCCTTTAGTCGCTGGTTTATTTCGGCGATAATCTCCTCAATTGAAAATCCCTTATTACACATTGCATAGAAAATTTGCGTCGCCGGAAGTGCGCCAATCGCGGCAGCCAAACCATGGCCGGTAAAATCCCCGACAAGTAAATAAATCACCCCGGAAGGTTGCCGAGAAACCAGGAAAATATCGCCATTAAACGTTGCAGCTGATTCACGAAATGCATTAATCATGGGTAAATCATTTTCACCCTGTTGCATCAGTTTGGAAAATATCTTTTCTGCCACTTCTTGCTCACGCTGAACGTACCGGTGATATTCTTCCAACTCCTTATTCTGGGTCGAAACAGTGTAATTTAATTGACGAATACGTTCCATCGCAGCAATTTTTGCCTGCAAAATGGTTCGGTTATAAGGTTTGGTTAGAAAGTCATCCCCACCATGCTCGACACATTTAACCAATGCATCCTCATCCGTAATGGCGGTTAAAAAGATAACGGGAGTAAAGCGATTACCTGATTTTTGCTTGATAATGCTGGTTGCCTGATATCCGTCCATGACGGGCATCATGACATCCATTAATACCAAATCAGGCTGATGCTCCTCAAAAAGATTGACGGCCTCCTGGCCATCACAGGCCTCAATGACCTCGTGATTACTTTTCTTGAGCATAGCCTGTAGTATCAGGCGATTCGCCTGTTCATCATCGACGATGAGAACTTTCATAACTATTTACAGCGGGGGATATGCGAAAATTGCCGTAAAATTATTTGCTTAACTAATCTTGAACAGCCGTTCAAAATTGGCGATTGACAGGATTTTCTTTATTTCATCCTTGCAGCCGGTAATAGTAATGTCTGCATTATCGTTTCCTGCATGTTCTCTCAATAACAGCAGCATACCCAAAGCAGAGCTATCAATATAATCTGTACCATTCATTTTAATACTATATTTCGCATCCGGACGTTGATCACGATATGTAGAGCGAAAATCCTGGTGCACATTAAAATCAAATCTGCCATCAATAGTAATTGTTACTTCCTTGCCACCATCTGCAGTAGTTTGTGATATAGCCATTTTCGTTACCCTTTTCCTGGTTGTTAAAAACTTGTTGGATTACCCGCTAAAACAAATCAATATCGCCTTCATTCATTGATGATTGACCAACAGCCTTGTTAGGCCGATAATCATCACTCTCGACAAATGAATTCATATCTTCACATATCGCCTTGAACTTTTCTAACGCTCCGGCACTTTTCCATTCATCAAAACCGTTATGTGCATGCATCACCGCCTGCACATCATTCATCATTACATCCATTTTCTCGATATGCTTACTCGAGTGATCAACAATCTGTCTCAACATGTCTTCAAACTGTAATGACCTTATAGCCTTGCCAACACTTTCATTTATGTAGTCTGTCGCCTGCCCAACCTTGCCAAGATGTCCTGTGACCATTTCATTCTGTTCATTCACCTTGACAATCATTTTATGAACATCTTCCTTGGACTTTATGGCCATGCTCATATCTTTTGATGCAATCTTCTGCATGGTTTCCTGCGCCAGCTGGATATTCTCGCTCGCCCTACCAACGACCGACTTGATCTCATCACTGAAATTATTGGAGTGTTGGGATAAATTTCGAACTTCATCGGCGACAACCGCGAAACCACGCCCGGCTTCTCCAGCCCTGGCTGCTTCAATGGCAGCATTAAGGGCGAGCAAATTCGTTTGATCTGATATGCCTTTTACATCAGCCACCAGTTTCACCACTTTATCCATCTGTGATGTTGTATCATCGATGATATGCATCATATTCATACTCTGCACACTGACATCCATAGTCTGTTCAACAAATGAATCCAGTAATGCTTGCGTATTCTGTGTAAATTTAGCAAAGCTGACTTCATCATTTCCCGGGTTATCCTCAGCACCGTCCTGTAATGCATGTACGACCTCAAGCACAAGATTTGTCTGGGAGCGGGCCTGCTGGTTGAGTTCACTAAAACTTCCCTGTAACTCGATAATCACATCGGCCACAATACTCTTTGCCTGCGCCAGATCGGCTTTCACAACTTCAAATTCTTTGTTCATCGCAGTGGAAATATCCGTCACCAGCTTGTGCCAGAGCTCAAAGTCATCCATTGAATCCAAGTCAGATTGCTTGTTCTGGCCAACTGCTTTAGAAACTATAGCAAATCGCCACAGCCAGAACAGACTGACAACTGACAATAGGCCAAAATAGATCCAGTCACCATTTACAATGCTGACCAGCACCGCAACAATGGTAATCAAGACCGGAATTGCTCCATCCCGTAGCCACGCCACTTTGCTGATTTTTACCTTTTTTTTCAAATGCCTTACTCGTGATTTAACACACAGGATGTTGCATAACTTCTCTATTGATATACAAGACATTATCGGAACATATCGCAAAAATCTTAAATCAAGTCTAATAATCCACAATTGTAATATTTTGGATATTGTCTGGTTACTCCGTATAATTTAACGTCTAATAAGACCATGACCTTTTTTGGTGCAAAAAAAAGCCCTGCAATGCAGGGCAAGGGTGTGTTTGCGCATTTCTGCGCAGGGGGAGGAAACGTTACAAACATCTGTCTCAAGATTCTTGAGGAGATTAGTACCTAACTCAATACGTTTGTCGGATACTCGCCATATAACTTTAGGGGTTTGTTAATAAAAATTTACGATTGTAAAGAATTTATTCTAACCCTCTGTTTTTTTGATACTTTATTTTTTACTATGTATATCGCAAAAACGATTTTTTCCTGCCATTTCCACCCTGATTTTGGATGAAGATTAATATTATGAAGAGACTGCTCCAATACCTATCAAGCACATTTTTGCTGTCCGTATTATTACCTGGCAGCAGCTATGCCGCATCAGACAAGACCCAAATGCTGGATCTGACGGGCAGCTGGGTGGGTATCATTTCAATTATCGTGTTTACCATCGCCTATGCCACCGTGATCAGTGAGGAATTTCTGCATTAATATTCAAGGAGTTGGTTAATAGATCAATCAGTGTAACTGACTGTTAAATATGTTGTTTTTGATATAGGGCGCTATAAAAATTCACTGAAGCCGCGCGGGCTTCGTTGAAAAGTGGCTTAAATTGCTCATTTACATAGGTATAATTCGCTCTCATCCATCCATGGGCCTCGCGAATTAAGTAGCTCCTTGTACAAAACTGTGCATTTTCGCCACCTTTCGCTTCGCCATCATCGCCTTGATTGAATTAATAGAGGCACCCTACAATTTAATGCTGGGAGGATCCATTTAACATTCTCAAATTAGTATCAGTTTATCAGGCTTTATTAACTGATTCTGGTTAACCATCCCCTTACACTAAACCAGCTACAGACGAGCATTAATAACGATAATAATCAACTTTCCCTTAATTTAAAA
>Ga0209633_10003721_pt1 | contig 14025 bp, 10 predicted proteins | sample Cruoilmetagenom1_FD_187290 | JGI IMG/M metagenome (GOLD analysis project Ga0209633, IMG submission 187290) | Oil polluted marine microbial communities from Coal Oil Point, Santa Barbara, California, USA - Sample 1 (SPAdes) (version 2) | ecosystem: Environmental > Aquatic > Marine > Oil seeps ... | reverse complement strand
GTTTGTTCTTTAAATTCTTTACTGTAAATACGTTTTTTCATGGTTCTAAGATATTTGTTTTGCAACAAACGGTCTTATATTTTGTGTCCGAGTAAAGGTAACAACTCCAGTATCTTGGAGCCTCTTTTAGGGGATAGCCAAAGCCACCTTCTTAGAAGGTGTGATTTTTAAGAGATAGATTTAATATATTTATCAACCTTTAAAAGTTACAGGATGGTTAAAAAGTTAAGTACCGATTCCTTAATCAGCGAATTAAAACGTAAAACAAGAAAAACTAATACTATTTAAACTTTTAGGCTGTTTTTTTCTTTACTTCTTTTATTAAACTAGGGCAAAATAATGATATCTCAGATAATAAAGAATCAATTTCTTTTATGTCAAATTTGTTATTTTTGAGTGTTGTTATTGAAGAGATTAAGTTATCTTGAAATTTTGTAAATCCAATTTTTCCATTTTCAAATTGTGCAAGCAAACAATACCAATATATATTAGGAAGATATTTTCCTCTTTCTCTTTTGTATTTAACTATATTTAATAAGTTAAACTTCTTTTCAATAGACAATATTTTATTAAAGTTTTCTAAATGTATTAATATTTGAAAATAAGACGAAAAAAACATATCCCAGCTGTGATTTATTATTTCTTTATTATGATTTTCAATATATCTTTCACCAATAACAAAAGCCTCTTTAGGCTTATTGTTTCTATATAGACTGTTCATGTAAAGTGACATAAATCTAGTTCTATTATATGCGCTTGCAGTTGTTCTAATATCATTAGGAATACCTTTCATTAATTTTAAAGCTTCATAATCTTTCCCATGCATTAACAGTACTGAGCATAAATTATTTGTATAACGTAAAAAATCTGTATTTTCTTGTTTTATAGCATAGTAGCCATAAGTTCTTGAAAATTCATAATTATGCATTTTACGATATAATATTGCTACATTATTATAATAATTTGCAAGTATTCTTTTTGAGTAAAAAGCACTTGTTTTTAATTCTTTATCAAATGATTCTAGTACATTTTTTAATTTAGCATATTCTTTAGTATGATAATACAAAAAACTAAGCCTTATAAGAGCTTTGTATCGTGTAAACCCATCTGTTTTTATGTTTAATGTAATTCTTTTTAATAATTCTTCCCACTTACCAGAATCTTGAATCTCATCATCATTATTATGCATTATTTTGGTAGCGGCAATATTTAATGCTTCATTTCTTTTTTTGCTTTCATCGTATAAATTTTGATTTGTTTTAATAAAGTTTATTATACTAGAATAGTTTTCAGTTTTATTTCTTATTAAAATAAAATCTCTATAGCTAATAACTATTTCAAAAAAACGAATAAAATAATATGAAGAAGGTGTTATTATTTTTAGATAGTGAAGTAGTTTTTTTTCATCCTCAAATCTTATGTTATCAAAATGTATTTTTCGATCTAATTCAAGCACCCAATAAAAAAAAACATCAACATCTATTTTATCAAGATTGATCTGTATCCATTTTATTATACTTGAATACTTCCTTTTATCTATCGTAATATCATAACCTAACCCTTCTCCATGAAGATAAATGTTTTTAGAAATTCGTTTCAGAATATTAATTCTATCCGTATCTTGAAATTTTGCAATACTATTTAGATACTCAATTTCATGAGGATATAATGAATTTACAAATTTTGTAAACTTTAATAGTTTCATAAGTACTACTTTTATAAAACTAACCTTATAAGTATAGTTTTTTTAACAAAAAAATTAGTGAAAGAAAAGCTATTATTCTTTATCTAAAAATATTTTAACTTCTTTATTAAAATAATTAGATTGCTCAAACATCATAAAATGACCAACTTCCGGCACCATTAAAAGTTTACTATTTTTAATTTTTTCGGTTCCGTCTAAGGCAATTTTATTAGTTGTAACCGGATTTAAAAATTTATTTGGGATAAGATTATCATTTTCACCAAAAAAAATAAGTGTTTCCTGAGAGATTGTATTCAATCTATTAAATACTGGTTGATCTAACATACCTTTTATGGATCGAACAATCACTTCGCAATAATTATCGAACTCTTTTGCATCACGCATTGCTATTCTGTCAGTGATCATGAATTCAGCATCTTTTGGGAATTTATAAAAATTTTTTTCAATATTTGATTTTATAATAACTTTAGATGTATTCTTTATTAATTCGGGCTTCAAAAATCCCTTAAACCATTCTTTTTGTGATTCACTAAAACGCTCGAAACCTGCCGGATCTACAAGTATAAGTTTTTTTACTGTTTCTGGTGACTGTATTGCTAAGGTCAAAGCTATTTGACCTCCCATTGAATGTCCTGCCAGAATTACATTTTTTAATTTCTTTTTTTTAATAATTCCTTTTACAACATCAGAATAAAATGTCATATCTGCTGAAATCGATGATTTACTGGATTTTCCATATCCGGGAAGATCTATTGCAATACAACGATAATAATTTTTTAACTCTTCAATATTTTTTTTCCATGCAGGTAGATATGAGCCTAAACCATGTATAAAGAGTATGGTTTCCTTTCCTTTTCCTTCCTCAACATAGGCAACATTGATGTTATTTAATATTGTAATATTTTTTACATTATAGGGGTAATTTAAATCATCAAAAGAGGATATGCTTTGACAGCTTATTGATTGTGAGTAACTTATCAAAGCAATAAGGATTAAGGAAAAATATATTTTCATAATTATAATTTTTGTATTCAACCATAACTAAAATAGGGATTGAACTAATATAAGTTTAATTGTATTAATTACCAAACTAAATCGAAACCAAAGCCCAAATTGAATCAAGAAATGAATTTTCTAATTTGCAAAATAACTTTTTCAGGACAGTCTATTAATGGGTTATGTCCGGCATCCTTTAATACTATTTTTTGAACGTTTTTCAATGCATCAACTGTTTCATCAATCATATATTCTGTAATAATAATATCTTTTTCACTCCAAATTGATAAAACAGGACAGGTAATATTTTTAATAGACCCGTCACCTGCTGAAACACCGTTGCTTGAATCAGACATATTAAATGTTGTCAAAGCCCAATCAACATCAATTAGGTTTCTCTGCTTCATTGTTTCACTAATAAACAAATCTACCTGATCTATAGATGGTTTATTTACAGTATAAATAAACTTGTCCCACACAAAAATCATTGGAGATTTGTCATTATCTGTCAATGCATTTACCATTGGTAAAACCTGTATTGGATCTTGCGATAAATCTTTTTTAGTAGTATAATACTCTCCAACGATAGGGGTGCCATTTTTATCTTTTTTAAAAATAGGATAACCACGATAGGATGCTGATTCTAACAAAACTAATTTTTTAACAGCCTTTGGTCTATTTGCTGCCATTTTTAAGGCAATAGCTCCGCCAGTACTCCATCCAAGTAAACCAAATTCTTTAATATTTAAATCATCTAACAATAAGAAAATATCATTGCCAAAATCTTCTAAATTATTTATATGTGTATTATATGACGAATCTCCAAAACCCCGTAAATCAGGTATAATCAACCGATAGTCTTGAAGCAAGTCATCAATAATAGGAGAAAAGTGAATGCTACTACTCATGTTACCATGAACTAATACCAATACATTATTATGATTTCCTTTATCTAAATAAAATAATGTTTCACCATTGCTTAAAGAAATATTCTTCTTATCCATCTTGTATTAATTTAATCAATAATCTTTCCCCATCGAATTACATTAGCATTCCATGCATAACCAATTCCGGCAGCAATCATAGAAATAATAGTACCTTCTTTTAGTTTACCTTGCTGCTGTGCCAAATGTATAGATAATATTTGATCAACCTGACCTATGTGCCCATAGTCTGATAAATATATAGATTGGTCATCAGTAAGCCCTAACAGATCAATTAAATAATCATGCATTGATTTTTTAAAATGTAAGGTTGCAAGAAAGCCAAGCTCTTCTTTTTTTATTTTTGATTTTTCAAATGATTTGTCAATGCAATACATCCAATTTTTCATTGAAACTTCATTTAAGCGATCCTTCATATGTTTTTCGTTAAAAACTCGAAGTGATTTTTTTGCTTCAATATAATTTTGGTCATTAATTGGTTTTTTTGTCCCTCCAAATTCTACCCCAACATCTCTTGCCAATGTTCCATCTGTCATAATATGAGTACCTAACAATTCGTTTTCATGATGGCCTTTTTTTAAAATAATGGCTCCTGCTCCTGCTCCAAGATTGAACATAAATGATACTTTGGAATCTGAATAGTTAATAAAATCACCATTTCTATACCCACCAACAATCATTACAGTATTTATTTCGTCATCTGCTATCATCATGTCTTTGGCAATTTTCATGGCAGAAATTGTAGTGCCACATCTTTGCTGAATATCAATTGCCCACGCATTTGTAGCTCCAATATTTTCTTGTATATAGATTCCTGATGTTATCAACGGATATTCTTTCCATTCTTCTCCCATGCATAACACCAAATCAATATCTTTTGGATTTACTCCAGTATTCTTTAAGGCATCCAAACCTGCCTTGACACCCATTTCTTGAGTACCATCATCCTTTCCCGGAATAGTCTTTTGGTTGATACCTAATTTATTCTTCACAGCATCTTCAGACCAAACACCATTTGTTTGTCCAGCAATTTGTTTAGCAGTTATAATTGATTTAGGAAGATAAACACCAGTTCCTACAATCCCTATTTTAGGCTTAATATAATTCATACTTATTATTTTAGTAAATAAACATATTACTACTTACTGCCAAACCTGCTCCTGAAGTAACAAAAACAATCTTATCACCTTTCTTAATCCTTTTTTCTAAAATAGCATGATGAAAAGCCATAGGTATACACGCAGAACCAGTATAGCCATACTTATCCATTATCATAGTTGTTTTATGCATTGGTTGACCAATTGATTTCATTACTTCTCTAATGACAAAAGCACTTATTTGAGTAAAAAAGAAATGATCAATTTCATCAACTTTTAAACCTGTTTTTGTCATTAATTTGTCAATCACTTTAGGCCATAGTATAACATTCCTATCTCCTGGAAGTGGCTTTAAACTTTGAAGTCCGAATTCTCCTTTGTCTATAAGGTCTTTTGTTATTCTTGTTTTGGCTGCTCCATTGTATATTCCAATATAATCATGTTGAGTTCCATTTGTCAATAATTGACTATCAACATAATTTGAATTTGAATTATTTTTAATTACAACTGCTCCGGCTCCGTCTGCAAAAATTGGTAGAGAAAAATTATCATTATCTTTAATGAAACTCGGCATATTGTAAACACCAATAACCAGCGCATACTTCATAAAACTATTAGTAGCCATAATTCTGACAGCATTGTCGTATGCAACACTAAAACTTGCACATGATGCGCTTACATCAAAAGTAGAAGCCCATTTTTCTGATTTTTGTAGTCTTCCTTGCACTATAATTGAAGTTGCAGGTGTAATAAATTCAGGTGTGTCTGTTCCAACTATAATCAAATCTATTTCATCTGCATTAATTTTAGCATCTTTAAGTGCATTATTAGCTGCATTAGTACAGAAATCAGCAGTAGATTCATCAAGTCCACGATATTTAGCAATGTGTCTGTTTTTTATACCTATTTTATCACTTATTTTTTCTGTATCAAATTCAATACCCGATATTTTTATCAGCTCCTCATTGGATATTGATTCTCCAGGAGCATAAATACCGGTTCCAATTATTTCTGTTGGTATTTTCATAGTTAGTAAATATATCCCATTTCTTGGGCTTGTTTTGTTAGTTGTTTTCTAAAATTAGGATGCGCAATAGATATTAAAGCTGTAGTTCTTTCTCTAAGTGTAAGTCCTTTTAATCTGACATAGCCAAACTCTGTTACTATATAATCGGTATGGCTTCTGTGTAATGTGACAGCAGTTCCCTGGGGTAACATGGGAGTTATAGTCGATATTGCTCCTCCTTTCGCTGTAGATCTACATGCTATTATTGATTTCCCTTTTCCATCTAATCCTTCAATAGCACCAACTGCTGTATCAGTTTGCCCACCAGTACCTGAATATTGATTAATACCTATTGCTTCACTGGCTACCTGACCTTGAAAATCAATCATCATACAAGTATTGATAGAAACCATTTTAGAATTTTTTCTAACTACACACGGATCATTTACATAAGAACCTCTTAGAAATTCAACTGAAGGATTATTGTCTAACCACTTGTACATTTTTTCAGAGCCCATAGCAAATGTGCAAATTGATTTACCTTTATGAATACTCTTCGATTTGTTAGTTATAACTCCCATTTCATACAATTCCATCATTGAATCAACAAACATTTCGGTATGTACACCTAAATCTTTTTTATTGTGAAGTGACAGTGCAGCAGCATTTGGAATTGCTCCTATACCTAATTGAATTGTAGACCCATCTTCAACTAAATCAGCAATATGATGACCTATTTTCAATGCAATTTCATCTGCGTCTGGTGATGGTAAAACAGGAGGTAATTTATGATTCTCAACAAAATAATCTACATCATCTACATGAAGCTGTGTGTCACCTAAGGTTCTAGGCAGTTGATTATTTACCTCTAAAATTACTATTTCACAATTTTCTATAATATCTTTTTCATAGGTGATACCTAAAGATAAGGATACAAAACCATTATGATCTGGAGGTGTACAGGTCCCAAAAAAGATATGTGGTTTCCTTACAACAAATCTATCTTTACCAGCAGAATGAAGCATATTTGGAACATAAGTAACCGTTCCTGTTCTCTCTTTTATGGCCTTACGACTCCCTTCTGCATGAAACCAGCTACAAAGTTCAAAGTGTCCTTTCATTTCTGGATTCATGTAAAACTCATATGGACTCAATGTTAAAACTGAAAAAACTTTAACATCTTTTACATTATCTTTTACAGTATGAAATTCGGCCATACATGCTTGAGGTTCCGACGCACATTGACCAACAATCACATCTGTATCACTTTTTATTAATTTTACTACATTTATGGGTGTAGTGAGTTTTTTATTATATGTTTCTTTGAATTTATTCATTTTTCTTTTTTTTATTGATTAAAAAAAGGACAATCCCAACTATTGAAGAAATAGTTATTGCCATGGATGATGCAATCGCCGGATTGCGTATTTCTCCTTTAAGATACATAGTAAAATACCCTAAATCTAAACCATATTCCTTAACAAAATAAGGTAAGATATAGTAGATACTTATATGGGTAATTAAAGCCACAATTGAAGCTATGAATGGAATTCTCCAATCTTTAATTTTTGTAAAAATTCCCATTATTACTGGAACAAATGCCACAGAAAAGAATGCGTAAACACCATTTTGAGCTAAAATAGCTACACTGAGTTTTGGATGCAGTAATTGATCTCTTGCTATGATAAACGAAACAATACCCAATATAACAACCATAACTTTATTAATAGTGAAATATATTTTATCATTCTTTATATTTTTTCCAAATATGGGCTTAATAATATCCGTTGTAAACGAAGATGACAAGGATTGAATAAGACCTTCAAGAGTAGAAAAACCAGCACTTAATAATCCAAGAATAACTATCAAGCCTATAACTACTGATGACCAGCCTTCAGAAAATATACTAATCACATAGGTCGGAATTATGTCATCGGTTCTTAAAGGAATTCCATCTACTTCCAAATTAGGAAATTGTAAACGTGCATATAAGCCAACAAATACAACAGAGAAAAATAATGTCATAGCAATAATTGCTGAGGTAAGAAAAGTGTTTACATCACTTTCTTTTTTTAAGAACAATGATTTTGTTATGATATGAGGTTGTATTACAACAGCAATACCTATTATAATTTGAGCATATCCTATTTCAAAAAAATCACGAAACAATAAACTATCCTTATTTGTTGGTTCAACAAGTAATGGATTGATATTTGCCAGGCTTGTCCAAAAAGCGTCAACTCCGTCTTTAAAGTGAGTATATCCTGAACCAAGCAGTATAATAGCGACAATTAGCATTATAAATGCTTGAATGGTATTTGTATAAACCAAAGAGTTTGCACCACCAAACATCATATATCCAAATACAAAAACTACAACTCCACCAAGAACCCATATTTCATCAACTCCTATTCCTTTTGAAAGTACTTTAGAAATGGCTACTAGAATTAAAACAATAAAAGTTATTAGTAAAACCGAAAGAAATGCAATAAATAACGAGTATGTTTTACTTTTATAGCGGTTTCCAATCCATTGTGCTAGAGATAATGCTTTAACGGATGCACCATATTTTCTAAAACTCTTTGTTAAAACTACTAGAGATATTAATGATGCTACGGCAAAAAATAATCCGAATGATAAAACACCACTAAAACCTCCTCTTGCAATTAATCCTGGGTTTATAACAAAGGTTGCTGCACTAGTCATAGATACGGCAAGTGATAAACCTACAAGTGCTGGTGAGAAGTTCACACTTCCCACCGCATAGTCATCCATATTTTTTGTCTTTAAAGCTCCTTTAATAACAAAATATAAAACAAAAACAATATATATTGCTATTAATATCCAGGTGCCAAAAATTTGTTGTGATGTTGCCATTATTACTTATTAAATAACAATTCCTCCATCAACACTTAGAACTGTAGCAGTGATATACCCAGCTTCTTCACTAGCCAAATATGCATATGCAGATGCAATCTCTTCGGGTTTCCCTAAACGAGAAACTGGTATCATTGATTCCATTTTTTTTATGACTTCTTCTGGCATCTTTTTAACCATTTCTGTAGCTATGAACCCTGGAGCAACAGCATTAACTGTAATACCTTTCCGCCCTAATTCTTTTGCCATAGTTTTGGTCATTCCAATGACTCCTGCTTTAGTTGCCGCATAATTGGTTTGCCCGAAGTTTCCATATAATCCAACCACAGATGAAGTATTAATAATTCGACCATACCCTGCTTCCAACATATGTTTTGAAACAATCTGTGAGCAGTTAAATACTCCTGTTAGGTTAACATCAATAACTGCCTGCCATTGTTCTGGTGTCATTTTTTTGAGAGTTGAATCTCGTGTTATACCTGCATTGTTAATGAGGATATCAATTTTATCAAATTTTTCAATCACCTCCTTTGTGGCAGCTTCTACTTCGTTGTATTTTGCAGTATTAACTTTATCAAAAATGGCATCAATACCATAATCTTTAATTTCTTTTAATGTTTTCAAGCCTTTTTCTTCATTCAAATCCCAAATAACCACTTTGGCTCCTTCACTTGCAAATCTTAAAGCACCTGCTTTTCCAATGCCGTCAGCTGCTCCTGTAATTATAGCAACTCTATTTTCAAATCGTTTCATACTATTATTTTAAAATTTAAATTCTCTCAATTATTAATGCAGATCCTTGCCCTCCACCAATACAAAGTGTGGCCAGACCCATGTTAGATTTTCTTTTTTGCATTTCGTATATAAGTGTCGTAAGTATTCTTGCACCTGATGCACCTACAGGATGACCTATGGCTATTGCACCTCCATTAACATTTAAACGTTCTTCAGGAATATTTAAATCTTTCTTTACCGCTAATGCTTGTGCTGCGAATGCTTCATTAGCCTCTATTAAATCAATGTCACCCATTGATAAATTTGCCATTTTAAGTGCTTTTTTTGTCGCAGGTACAGGGCCATAACCCATAATTGAGGGGTCCAAAGCAGCATTACCATAGCTGATGATTTTAGCTAAGGGTTTTAAGCCTAATTCTTCTGCTTTTTCTTTTGACATCACTAAAATCATAGATGCTCCGTCATTTATTCCTGATGAATTCCCGGCGGTTACTGTTCCGCCTTTCTTAAATGCAGGGCGTAAGTTTGAAAGTTTTTCAGGAGTAACTCCATGTCTTATAAATTCATCTTGATCAAAAATTATTGGACCTCCTTTTCTTTGGCGTATTTCTATAGGTACAATTTCATCTTTAAATTTTCCTTCTTTTTGAGCTTTCTCTGCCTTATTTTGACTTTTAGAAGAAAATAGATCTTGTTCCTCTCGGTTGAAATTCCATTTTTCTGCAATATTCTCAGCAGTTACTCCCATATGATAACCACCAAAGGCATCTGTAAGTCCATCATTAATCATGGAATCTACTATTTCACCATTTCCCATTTTAAACCCAAACCTTGCTTTTTTAATTAAATATGGAGCGTTTGACATATTTTCTGTTCCTCCTGTAAGAATTACATCTGCATCACCCAATGCAATAAACTGAGTAGCCATTATTACTGTACGTAAACCAGAACCACAAAGTTTATTGATAGTAAGAGCAGGTGTAGTTTCTGGGATACCTGCATTTATAGAAATTTGACGAGCAACATTTTGACCTAAACCGGCTGATAAAATGTTTCCAATTAGAACTTCTTCGATTATGTCAGGAGATATACCTGCTTTTTTAATTGCATCTTTTGCCGCGATTACACCTAATTCTACAGCACTGATGTTAGCTAATGCCCCTCCAAAACTACCTACCGCTGTTCTTGTTGCAGAGACTATTACAACTTCTCTTCTTTTATTCATAATTGTTTTTATTTAGTATAAATTATTCCTGACAAAATTTGACAACTATAATTAGAATACAAAATTTATTTTTTGAATTATAAGGTTGACTTCTGGTACATATTTAGGTGATTTCATACCTGTAAATATGTAGATACGATACTTATAATAATTTGAATATTAACAAATACAATTTATTTTTTAAATATGGTTTCAAACAAATTATCAAAATCCCATAAGAAAAAAATTATTTAATCATAGTGAGTTAAGAAAATTACCTTTAAGCGATAAAACAATATTTTGAGATAATTAGGAGTACCAAAGATTTTATCTTCAGTACTCTTAATTCAAAATAAATTATAATGAAATTTTTAACTCAACGCCATACATTATTTCTGAAGGAGGAGAAGCAACAAACTCATAATTTCCTTCACCAATTATATTATTTATATATCCTCCTATACTAAATGTTTCACTAATTCTATAACCACCATTTAAACTTAGGTAAAAACCTCCCAAAGGGCCCCAGTTATATCTAACTCCAACTCTTTCACCTTCAATAACAGGACTTCCACCAACAATCAAATCGGTGTTAGTTTCAGATGAAACATTTTTTCCTGAAATGAAATTATAACTCTGAATCCATCTGGTTAAAACAGAACCATAAAATTTATCATAGGTAATGTTTAAAGCAGAACTAAACTTATTATTTGGGGCATTAATTGGAATGTCTGTATAATCAACTTTCCCATCATCATTACCGTCATTTTTCAAATCATCTTCATCTAAATTATAGTCAAAAAAGGAGTAATTGAAAGAAACGTTATAATGATTAGAAAAATAATAATTAATACCTACATCAAATCCATAACTATCAACATGACCAAAGTTTTTATATGTTAGAATATAAGCACCAGGATCCAAATACCCAGGAGCTAAACCTTCTGTTAGATCCTCAATAGGTGTATCACCTCTATGTGTAACAACTGTACCATCAATATTAGGAGCTAGCCAGTTAAGGGCTGACTGAAAATCATCAGATATACTATAGTAAGCATTGACATCTAAATATAATTTATCCTCTGCAAATCTACCTTTATAACCAACTTCCCATGTGGTAACTGTTTCTGGCACCAATGGATCAATTTTTTTTCCGTCTGACATCGTAAAACCTTCTCCATTACCAAATGCTATTTCCAGCAAACTCATATCAGTAGCTAAAATTGATGGAGTTGCAAAACCTTTCCCGTAAGTCATTCTCCAGGTTCCACTTGGTCTAACATATGTAACCCCCGCCTTTGGTATGAAATTGAACCCGAAAGTATCATGATCATCACCTCTACCTGACACAATAACGTTGAAACCTGAATCACCAAAAGAATATTTTAATTGACCGTAAACCCCTTTTTGATCTACTTCTATAGGTCCATTTTGGTCAAGTAAGTAGGTGTGGTGACTATATGCTTCGTCTCTTTGATATTGACCACCAACAACTAAGTCAAAATTTCCCCAAGAATTATTGTATTGAATTTCTGCATTAAATCTATTAGAATCATCTGAAAATCTATTTGGTGTTGGACCTTCTAGGGAATTTTTAAGAGCCTCGTCATGTGTTTGTCCTGCCGCAGTTAAAACCCAATAGTTTTCAGTTCTTGAAGCAATATTAAATGTTTTGTCAGATTTACTCCAAGTTTTATATAGTTGTCCAAACCAATGTTTAGACTTATAAGTTGCTTGTAAAAAAGAAATTTTCCAATCTTTTATTTGATTTCTACCTGAATTAGTAACAGAAATATAATTACTGTTAGCCGCTCCGTAAGTCAAACCTATTTCACTTGTTTCTGTTGGCTTGTAAAATACAGAAGCCTGGCCTTTAACAAAGGAAACATCTCTATCTAAATCAACTTCAGCTTTGCCTATAAATGGATCATCTCCTGGATTTACTGGGATTCCAAGATTTGCTTTTGCAATATAAAGAGAATCTGTCCAGTTTATTTCTTCACCCCGTGAATATTCACCTGTAACTTTATATGCCCATTTCTCACCAATTCTTTTAGCATGTCTTATTCTTGCACTTAACAATTTATTTGAACCAGCACCTAAAACAATATCTGTTCCCTCATATTTATATGGAGATTTAGTAATGGTATTGATTAAACCATTCAATGCATTGGGCCCATATAAAGCCGAAGATGGTCCTAAAACTGTCTCGACTCTTTCAATATCTTCCTTAATTATTACACCCATTGGGCCAAAAGGTAATCCTGTTGCAATCAAGGTAGAAAAACGATTATCATCTAATTGTAACATTTTGGCATTAAAAGCACTATTAAAACCTCTAACATTATACCCGCTTAAAAAAGCACCTGTTCGAGCAAAATCAACTCCTTTCTGTTGAGCGAATAATTCACCTGGGTTACCTACAAATTTATCTAATTGTCTGGCATTAACCACATTGATTGTGGCAGGAGATTCTGTTATTTTCTCTACTTTTCTTGATCCTGAAATTACTACTTCATCCATTATTTGAGAACTGGTATTCATGAGTATAGAACCTAAGTCAACTAAATCATTATTGATTGAAACTTTTTGTTGAATAGTAGCATACCCTAAAGAAGAAATGGTTAGATTATAAGTACCATTTTCAAGATTTAAGATTTCAAAAACCCCATCATCAGAAGTAGACATTCCCATAGATAAACTTTTAATATAAACATCGGCTAATGGAATCTCACTTCCATTATTATCTATTATTTTTCCCTTTATTCCTCCTTGAGAGAAAATATATCCTGTAATTAAGAAGAAAATCAAAAAAGTTAATATTTTTTTATCCATAATAATTTAATTTAATTGAGTTAATAATTTTACATAAATTTAAGCTAAAGAATAACTAAAAATAGAGTGATTCAATATCTTAGTTTGATTTTCAAATTTTATAATTTAAAAAACAACAGAAAAATATTTTTCAAGATTTATAGGGTCGACTTTTTATTATACAAATTAAATAATTACTAAAAAGTTAGTAAATAAGACACTTACATGTAGTAAAAAATGAGATAGACTAATCTTATAAAAAAGTATTTATAAGGTTTAGTCTACATTTAACCAAGAAATTGAGGAATATATACATTTTAATTACTTTAATTATTAGATTTCCCTTAGATTTCTTGTTGTTTGCATCACATATTTTCTGGTTTTAATTATTGGGATAGTGTCAAAGTTTAAGTAAGTTAACTAAGTTTTAATTAATTTATCAACCACTTTTATATTCTCTTCTAAGGCATTTTTTTGAGCATCTTTATCATACATCAAATCCAATCTTTTTTGATAGGTATCTGTAATATTTTGGCGCACCATTTTTAAAGTAGAATTGATCATTTTATTCTCTTCAGAAAAATCTTCTTCAATGATTTGAAAATTTGAAGGGATCCATTTTGATGGAAATTTTCCTTTAAATTCTG
>Ga0209633_10003720_pt1 | contig 14027 bp, 19 predicted proteins | sample Cruoilmetagenom1_FD_187290 | JGI IMG/M metagenome (GOLD analysis project Ga0209633, IMG submission 187290) | Oil polluted marine microbial communities from Coal Oil Point, Santa Barbara, California, USA - Sample 1 (SPAdes) (version 2) | ecosystem: Environmental > Aquatic > Marine > Oil seeps ... | reverse complement strand
AGGTAAAAGTTCGAAATAAGATTGTCGCAGATGGGTTGAATGATACTACTTTTGATGTTACTAAAATAGGCATACATGTAAATGCTGAAAAATTCAATGACTTATTAGAAGACCCGAATACGGTATGTGTTGATATGCGTAACCATTACGAAAGTGAAATAGGCCATTTTAAAGGTGCAGTAACCCCTGATGTTGATACTTTTCGTGATTCTCTAGATATTATAGAAGAAGATTTAAAAGTACATAAAGAAGATAAGAATTTATTAATGTATTGTACCGGAGGTATTCGTTGTGAAAAGGCTAGTGCTTATTATAAACATAAGGGATTCAAAAATGTATTTCAGTTGGAGGGTGGAATTATTGAGTATGTTAGACAAACCAAAGCTGAGAATATTGAGAATAAATTTATAGGTAAGAATTTTGTTTTTGACCATAGAAGAGGGGAGCGTATTTCAGAGGATATAGTTTCTAATTGTCATCAGTGTGGTAATCCTTGTGATGTACATGTGAATTGTGAAAACGAAGCCTGTCACTTATTATTTATTCAATGCGATGCTTGTAAGGATAAGATGCAGGGCTGTTGTTCTGAAGCTTGTCAGGAAGTATATAATTTACCATTTGAAGACCAAAAAGCACTGCGAAAAGGGAAACATAACAGCAATAAGATTTTTAAAAAAGGACGTTCGGAAGTGCTGGTTTATAAGAAAAAGAAATCATGATAAAGCAAAAAGAAATTGAATTAATGGCACCTGCAGGAAGTTTTGAATCACTTCAGGCAGCTTTAGACAATGGAGCAGATTCTATTTATTTTGGAGTAGAACAATTAAATATGCGTGCGAGAGCGTCTATAAATTTCACCTTAGACGATCTGGCAGAAATTTCCAGAAGATGTAGCGAAAAAGGGGTTCGTACTTATCTTACTCTTAATACAATTATTTATGATCATGACCTTTCTATTGTAAAAACGCTGATTAAAAAAGCCAAAGAAGCAAATATTACCGCAGTTATTGCTATGGATCAAGCCGTAATTTCAGTTGCAAAAAGTTTTGGAATGGAAGTTCATATTTCTACTCAAATTAATGTTACCAATATTGAAACTGTTAAATTTTACGCCATGTACGCTGATACAATCGTATTGAGTAGAGAATTGAGTTTGCGCCAGGTTAAAAAAATTACTGAACAAATTGACAAAGAGCAAATCAAAGGTCCTTCAGGTAAATTGGTTGAAATAGAAATTTTTGGTCATGGTGCTTTGTGTATGGCAGTTTCGGGTAAATGTTATATGAGTTTACATTCTCATAATTCGAGTGCAAATAGAGGAGCATGTAAACAAAACTGTAGAAAAAAATATACTGTTATTGATCAAGAAACCGGGTTTGAAATGGAGCTTGACAATGAATATATTATGTCTCCAAAAGATTTATGTACCATTGACTTTTTAGATCAAATCGCTGAAGCTGGAATAAGCGTATTAAAAATTGAGGGTAGAGGTAGAGCTCCTGAATATGTGGCCAATGTTATAAAATGTTATAGAGATGCTATTGATAGTATTGCAGATGGAACTTATGACAAAGAAAAAGTAATCGGTTGGATGCAGGAACTTGAGAAAGTGTATAATAGAGGCTTTTGGAATGGTTATTATTTAGGACAAAAATTAGGAGAATGGAGTAAAGAACCAGGTTCACATGCTACGCAAAAGAAAGTTTATATTGGTAAAGGAATGCATTATTTTCCAAAGGCAAATATCGGCGAATTTAAAATAGAAGCTTATGATATTGCTGTTGGTGATACGATACTAGTTACAGGTCCAACTACAGGTGCACAAGAAATGAAAATTGAAGAGATGTTTATAAATGATGCTAAAGGCCATAGTGCGACTAAGGGAGATTCAATAACTATTCCAATGAATTTCAGGGTTCGGCCGTCAGATAAATTGTATAAGATTGTGGCAACCGAATTTGCTCAGGCCTAATGGTAGTTATCACATTACAAAGAGTCAAATGCATTGGGTGCAACTATTGTGTAGAGTTAGCACCAGCGCAATTTCAAATGTCTAAAAAAGATGGAAAAGCGGTTCTTTTACGTAGTATAGAAAAGAGAGATTTTTACACCTTAAAGTCACAAGACGAATCAATTTTAGAGGTTTCGATTAAAGCTAAAGAAGCTTGTCCGGCTAAAATTATTTCTGTTAAAAATATATAATGTCACTCATGTAAAAAGAAGGTAATAGCTGCGAATAAAGCTATTACAAGTATAATTCCTAAGGTAACTACCCATACATTTTTGTAGTAGATCTTATGAAGTTTTAGATCTTTTCTATAACTCCAAATTAAAATAGCTATAAAAGCAATAATAAATAATAGTGCAAAAAGTTGTTGCCCTTTACTAAACATTTTCGTGTATATTTATGAGCTCAAAAATAACCTTTTTTGAGGATAAAATTTAATTAGATGAGTAAAAATGCAGTGGTTTTTGGTGCTACTTCCGGAATAGGGAAAGAATTATCGAAATTCTTAGTTGAAGATGGGTATAAAGTGATGATTACCGGTAGACGTGTTGAGCGTTTGCAAGAAATTCAGAATGAAAATCCTGAGAAATATGTTATAAAACAACATGATATAACCGATCTCGATGCTACGGAAAAGTTATTTAAAGAATTGCCTGGCATTTTTGATATGGTTGATTTGGTAGTTCATAATTCGGGAATTGCTACACCAAATTATAATTTAGATTGGGATAAAGACGCACCAACAATATATACTAATGTAGTTGGTGCCACAAAAGTGTATCAATTAGCTTATAATTATTTCAAAGAACAGGGAGAAGGACATTTAGTTGGAGTAACTTCTATTGCATCACTTAGAGGAAACAGGCAAGTGCCTGCATATCATGCTTCAAAGGCATATCAGTCAAGTTATTTAGAATCTTTATGGATGAAAGCAAGTCGCACTAAAAAAGGAAAAATTCATGTTACGAATATAATTCCTGGGTTTGTTGATACAGATATCATTATGGGTAAAACATTTTGGATGTCGCCATTAGATAAGGCTACAAGACAAATTTTTACAGCTATAAAAAATAAAAAACGCAAAGCGTATATCACAAAACGATGGAGGTTAGTTGGATTTGTTTTGCGAATAGTATCACCTAAGATGTATATGAAATTGATGTAATAATAAGTTTAAACGAATATAAGTTATAAATGAAAAATAAAATTAAAGCAGTTCAAGAATTCCACGAAGCTTTTGGATTGGGGTTCGAAAAATCTCCCACAACTAATTTAAGCGGACAAAAATTGAAATTACGTTTTGACTTGATGCAAGAAGAGAATGAAGAATATTTAGAAGCTGCAAAAAATAATGATTTGGTTGAGGTTGCTGATGCACTTGGAGATATGTTATATATATTGTGCGGAACAATTATAGAACATGGTATGCAGCATAAAATTGAAGAAGTATTTAATGAAATACAACGAAGTAATATGAGTAAGTTGGGCGTTGATGGTAAACCTATTTATCGTGAAGATGGTAAGGTAATGAAAGGACCTAATTATTTTAAACCAAATATTGCACAGATTTTAGATAAATAAAAAAAGCTCTTATTTAAGAGCTTTTTTATAATGTTATTGTTTTACTAAATACCGCCACCCGAATTTATCTTCAGCACGGTTATATTGAATATCTGTAATTCTCTTTTTAAAACGAGAAGCATAATTGTTTTCAACTTCAGGTAAGTCATAATCTTCATCTCGATGACCAAATCCTGAAATTGGTGATATAACTGCAGCTGTACCTGCACCAAACATTTCTTTTAAAGTACCGTTTTTTGAGGCTTGAATTAATTCATCTACTGAAATTTTTCTTACTTCAACAGGAATACCCTCATCTTTGGCAATTTCAATAACACTTTTGCGTGTGATACCATCTAAAATTCTGTCACTTGTAGGGGCTGTTAACAAGGTGTCTCCAATTCTTACAAAAATATTCATGGCGCCTGCTTCTTCAATATATTCGTGGGTATTGTCATCTGTCCATATAACTTGATGATATCCTTTCTCGATAGCGAGTTGTGTTGGATAAAATTGACCAGCATAATTACCTCCAGCTTTAGCAAAGCCAACGCCGCCGTTTGCAGAACGCGAATATTTTTCTTCAATTAATACCTTCACTTTTCCAGAAAAATATGGACCAGATGGAGAACAGGCAATCACAAATTTATATTCATCAGATGGCGATGCATGAAACCCATTTCCTGTAGCGAAAACAAAAGGTCTTACATATAGTGAACTTCCCGCTGTTTTTGGAATCCAATCACTATCAATTTGCAATAAGGTTTTTAAACCTTCCATAAAATAATCTTCAGGAAATTCAGGTATTGCTAATCTCTTAGATGATATGTTGATGCGTTTTTGATTGTCTAATGGTCTAAATAACCAAATTTGATCATCATCATCCTTATACGCCTTCATTCCTTCAAAAACCGACTGACCATAATGGAAAATTTTAGCAGACGGATCTAAACTAATATTCTGGTATGGTGTAATTTTTGGCTGTTGCCACTTACCATCTTTATAGTCGCAAACAAACATGTGATCTGTACTGTTTTTACCAAATGGTAAGTTATTAAAATCTACTTTAGAAATTTTAGAGGTAGTAGCTCTTTGTATGTCAATTTGTGTTGAAATTTCTATGCTCATAATCGTGAAGATTTATAAAATGCAAAAGTACATATTTTTAAACTATATTTTATGGCTTCGGCCTATTTAATTATGAACTGAAAGTTCATTAACCAATAGTGACTAATTAGAATTACAGTTTTAACATATTAGTCATTTTTAATTTATTAATCTTACATTCAAAAGCATTTGTATACTAGCATATATGTTGTATTTTTGTTTTACTTAAAAAAATAAAAATGAATAAAATATGTATTGCAATAGCATGTCTGTTTCTTGTAGTTGCCTGTAAAGATCAAAAAGGTGCTAGTGAGAAGTCTCAAAAAAAATCTGTTGCCTATTTGTCATTTGGCGAAAAAATTACTGATGAAAATGTAATTTCTAAAGAAGCAATGGCCGAAAAATTCGATATTCTTAAGGAAGGTGATACCTTAGATGTTAAATTTTCCTCCAGTATAAATGAAGTTTGTAAATCTAAAGGTTGTTGGATGAAATTAGATTTAGATAATGAAAAGGAATCTATGGTTAGGTTTACAGATTATGGATTTTTTATGCCTCTGGATTCTGACAATAAAGAGGTTATTGTTGAAGGAAGAGCTTTTGTAACTAAAATTTCAGTCAAAGAACAGCAACATTATGCTGAAGATGCTGGTAAAACTAAAGAAGAAATTGCTAGTATTACTGAACCCAAATTCACTTATGCTTTCGAAGCAGATGGCGTTTTAATGAAGAGGTAATGTATAAAATAATTGGACTTGTATTTTTTTGTTTATTGGTACTATCATGTAATTATGTAAATAAAAAAGAGGCGATTAATAAGGAGCCAATAATGTATCAACCTACAGAAATGGCTTTGTTAATGCGAAAAATGTATGATGTCAACAACCTTGTAAAAGCTCAAATAATTAATAAAGATACATTGTTGCCATTTCCTGAAGAATTCTCAACCATTCATACTGCTGTTTTGACGAACCCTTCAGAACGGGATACGGAGTTTGATAGTTTGTCTAAAATATTTATTGATCATCAAAAAGCTACATTCTCTTCAGTTTCAGATTCGATAGTTTATCACTTTAATAATTCAGTAAATACATGTATCTCATGTCATGAAACAAGATGTGTTGGCCCTATTCCTAAAATTAAAAAGTTATTGATCCATTAATTCCAAAGAGAGAAATTATACTTACTTCTGATGGATCTACTACCATACATTTACCAGAGTGGAATGAACAATACCATTCTAAACATGGTGCCATTCAGGAAGCCTATCATGTTTTTATAAAAAACGGATTAGAATGTTTTAATCAGCATCGTAAGATTACTATTCTTGAAATCGGTTTCGGTACAGGTTTGAATGGTTTTATTACATTTTTAGAAGCTAAAAATAAAAATTTGAATATTGATTATACAGGAATTGAAGCATATCCTGTTATATTGGAAGAAATTGAAAAGTTAAATTATGTTAGAGAGTTAAAAGCTGATTCTGAACAACAAATATTTGATAAAATGCATTCACTTTCTTGGAATGAGAAACACCAAATATCAGCTGATTTTTCATTGATTAAAAAAGAACAATATTTTGAAGATATTAATGAGATAAATGAGTTTGATTTGATTTATTTTGATGCTTTTGGCGCTCGTGTTCAACCTGAGCTTTGGACAGAAAATATTTTTAAAATAATGTATAGGGCATTGAGAAACAATGGGATTTTAGTAACTTATTCCGCTAAAGGTAGTGTACGTAGAGCGATGCAAAGAGTTGGATTTAAAGTTGAAAGATTACATGGTCCACCAGGAAAACGTGAAATGCTTCGTGCAAGGAAGGATTAGGGCTTCAGCTCAAATCCACATTTTAGAAGGATTAGGGCTTCAGCTCAAATCCACATTTTAGAAGGATTAGGGCTTCAGCTCAAATCCACATTTTAGAAGGATTAGGGCTTCAGCTCAAATCCACATTTTAGAAGGATTAGGGCGTTAGCCCAAATCCTCATTTTAGAAGGATTAGGGCTTCAGCCCAAATACTCATTTAGGAAGGATTAGGGCTTCAGCCCAAATAATTTAATAAATCTGTAACCGAATTTAGTTGAATGTTGTCTTATAGTTTAAATGAACCCAACCAAAGATCAAATCTGTATTGAAAAGATATTGAAAGGCGATACCTCTTCTTTTAGCTTTCTAGTTGAAAGCTATAAAGATATGGCTTATACTGTAGCAATGAAAATTGTGAGGAACGCTGAAGATGCTGAAGAAGTAGCACAGGACAGTTTTGTAAAAACATATCAACAGTTACAGTCTTTTAAAGGTAATTCGAAATTTTCAACTTGGCTTTATACCATAGTATATAGAACGGCTATTTCTAAGATTAGGAAAAAGAAACTGGAAGTGACAGATATTAATGAATATGTTATAGAAAATCACTCGATTGATTTTTCATTTCCTCAATTAGATCTGTTAAAAATTGAGGAACAGAAAAAGTATGTTGCCTTAGCAATTAATTCCCTGTCAGAATTAGATGCGTTACTTATCACACTTTTTTATATGAATGATAATACCTTTGATGAAATAGTTGAAATAACGGAATTAAGCAAGACCAATATAAAAGTTAGATTGTTTAGGGCTCGTAAAAAATTATATAAAGAGCTTTCTAGCATATTAAAAACAGAATTGAAAACCATTCTTTAATGGCTGATAAAGAAAAATATAACACTAAAAAACTAATTCAAAAAATTGATTTAGATAGCCCATCTTCAAATTTTACTGAGAAGGTAATGGCTAAGGTGAATATTATTCCAAACGATGCAATGCTTAAAGATGAAGTATTGACTTCGTTGTTAAAGAATAATAGTTTAGAATCACCTAAAGCTGATTTTTCTTCTAATATAATGGAGAAATTGAATGTGCATAATAATGTTGTCGATTACAAACCAATTATTAGTAAAAAAAGTTGGAATGTTATATTTTTAATTTTTATCGGCTCAATGGTTTACTTGTTATTTTTTCATACGAACAATACATCCAAAAATAGTTATGTTGCTGAATTTTCAAACTTTTTTAATAAACTAACTACCGACTTAGGTTATTCTTTTGTACATAAAATTCAAGTTCCCTCTTTATTAATAGTTAGTATTTTAAGCTTAGCTATTTTACTTATTTTGGATGCTGCTCTCCGATCAAAAAAGTTTTTTTAGTAAAATCATTTAACATACTAAGGATCAATTTTTTAAGCTAGAATATAGATGTTTTAATATTAAAATAAATCGATTTTTAACAATTATTCGTAAATTTGCGTTCAATTCTTGAATCTCACTCCCCAATTTTTAGAAGGTAACTTCTAATTAATCAGAGATTTATAATAATTAAAATTTATAATTGTAGTACGTGTTTTATCAGTATGCTAATGGTTTAATGCTATATAAAAAATTAAAATAATGAAAAAGATTATTACACTTAACTTGCTATTCGTTTCGCTACTTATCGGTGCTCAAACAACACCTGGAATACATAGTATAAAAAACCTTGATGTCAATACAAACCTTGCTGATTTTGGAGTCGCTCTTCTAAATAATAATAAAATTGTTTTTGCTTCGCCAAATGAAAAAGTTAGGATTATTAGACAGGTTTGGAATGAAAATGACCAACCTTTTTTAGATTTATATATTGGTGAAATTGATAGCACGGGTCAAATAATAAATAAGAAAAGTTTAGAAGGAGATGTGAATAGGAATGCACATGAAGCCATGGTAGCTTTTACTAAAGACTATAAATCAGTATATTTTAGCGCAAATAATTATAATAGTAAAGAAAAATCTATAAGAAGTAAGTCTGGATTTGATAATATACAATTATATAAAGCATCAATTAATGAAATAGGCGAATGGGTTAATGTTAAAAAATTACCTTTTAACAGTGATGAATACCAATCAGGATTGCCTTCGTTAAATAAAGATGAAACGAAGCTTTATTTTATATCAGATAGACCAGAATCAATAGGTAAAACCGATATTTATGTGGTTGATATAAAAGCAGATGGGTCTTATGGTGAACCCGTAAATATGGGGGAGAGAATTAATACGAAAGAAAGAGAAATGTTCCCATTTATTAGTGATGACAATATTTTATACTTTTCTTCTAATGGTCATGAAGGATATGGAAGGTTAGATGTGTATGCCAGTAAGATCTTTGACAATACAGTGTCAGTTCCGTTAAATCTTGAGCAACCGATAAATAGTCCAAAAGATGATTTTGCCTATCTTATAGAAGATGAAAAACATAAAGGATATTTTTCTTCAAATAGAAATGAAGGTAAGGGAGATGATGATATTTATTCTTTTAATGAAGAAGAGGAATTAGTTATAGAATGTCTTCAAACCATAAGAGGTATTGTTAGAGACAAGGATACACAAGAATTATTACCGGGTGCTTTGGTTTCAATTTTAGATAGCGAAGGAAATCAATTACAAATCACTGCTGCTCATGAAGATGATGCGAGCTATAATTTTGATGTTCCTTGTAATGATAATTATACCATTGTTGGTACTAATCCGACCTATTTAATTGAAAAAATACATGTGAAAACTGTAAATGATATTGAGCAACCACCCATAGAACAAAATATCGATTTGTCAACTGAATTTAAGGCTGTTGGTGACGAAGTATTGGTGAATATAGATAGGATATATTTTGATTTTGATAAATGGAATATCCGTTTAGATGCAGCGGATGAATTAGATAAAGTTATTGGTGTAATGAACCAATATCCTGAGATGAAAATATTCGCAAGCTCACATACCGATGCTAGAGGACCGGCTTCATATAATATGAGGTTATCTGAAAAAAGAGCGAATGCTACTGTTGAGTATATTTTATCAAAAGGCATTGATGCAAGTAGAATTACAAGTCAAGGTTTTGGAGAGTCTGAATTAGTAAATGAATGTGTTGATGGTAAAAGATGTAGTGAAGCTGATCATCAGCTCAACAGACGTACTCAGTTTAAGGTAGTTAAACCTGAATCGGAAGCAGCGGTTATAGAAGATTAAAAAAATATAAACCACTTCAAGTGAAGTGGTTTTTTCTTACCAAATTTTTCAATTTTGTATTATCTAAAGTTACCAATAAATTGACAAATTAATTTTATATCATCATTTTGTTGCAATATGATACCTTATCAAAATCTCTAATATTCATTGAAATTATTGGCGTATCGGGAAATATTAATTTCAATTCTGTGACAATACATTTAGAAAGGTTACTTTTCTGAATAGCAGTTCTACCTTCCATTATATTACCAAAAATATGTATAAAATCACTTTTGGTATTCCCTATGTTGTAATATTTAAAGGGATTAATCCTAACTTTAATATCGCCTTTATCAAAAAGACCGGTTGATTCTGCAGCATCATAAACTGTTTGCATGATGTTTTCAGGAGGATTATTTAATACTATTTTTTCTGAACAATCTATTATAAAGTGTGGCATATATTTTATCAGTTATTAATGTGAGTCGAAAGAAAAGACACAGGTCTTCGATTTTACTAATTCTATATAGTCTTATTATGAGTTTATTTAATTAAAATGTATTTTCATACCTTCATGTGTAGGTTTAAAGCCAAGATTTTCATAAAATCTAATGGCATCAGGCCGTTTTTTATCTGTAGTTAGCTGCAAGACATGAGCTTTTTTTTCTTTAACTCTTCTTATAATCCATTCAAACATAATCTTACCGAGACCCTTGCCTCGTTGATCCTTTCGAATACGAACAGCCTCAACTTGGACTCTAACGCCTCCTCGATATGTTAAATATTGAATAAAAGTTAATTGAAAAGTCCCAATTATATTGAAAGCACTATTTTCAATCACCATTAATTCTTGGTTTTCATCACGATTAATATTTTCAAACGCCGAATAGTATTCACCGGGTAATGGTGTTTGAAAATTCTCTCTTTTTCTTCCAAGTTCATCATTAGCAATCATAGCAACAATTGCTTGAACATCTTTTTTAGTCGCTTTTCTAAATATCATAATATTTTTTATCTTTTTTAGTTGTTGTTTTGAGTAGGCTTTAATTTATCAATCAATAGGGAGAATAATACTAATACAAAGGCTAATCCAAATCCTAAAACACCAATATTAATATCCAACAGTGTTTTTTCACTTCCATCTAAATATTGCATAGAACCTCCGTAATATTTTTGTAAAATAAATGCTACTAAAAAGCCACCTGTAATTAATAAACTCAATACTGAACTTATCAATGTTTCTTTTTTTATCCAAACTAACCATAAGCATAAAAGTCCAATACTTGAGTTTGTAATTAGTTGCCAAACTTCATGAATGCGTACATGAGGTGTCCAATCCGGATTAAAAACATGTGTGCTATTAATTTCTAAAACAGGAACTGCAATAGCATAAAGAATGATGCTAAAAGTTATAGTTGGTTTTTTCATATATTTAATTTTTTGATAGTTTTAATTTATCACTAAAAAAGGTTTATAACATCTCGTATGATTAATGTGGATTAAAAAGCGATTACTTTTCGGTTAAGCATCCTAAACCTGCATTAAATATAGCCATTTTTGTATGGAGTTTTTATCCAATCAACCATTAGATCTTTTTACTTGTCATTTTCTTTTTAGCTGAAGTTTCTAGAGCAGCTCCAAGGGCTAAACCTGCACCGGCTCCTAATGATATTCCAATTGCAAGACTGTTTGTCATGATTCCAATACAAAGTCCAATTCCTGCCCCAAAAACTAAACCTAATGTTTTATATCTATTTTTCATACTATATTATTTAGTGTTGTTTTTTTTAAGATTTTTACGCTCTGGATTCCATATTCCAGTTGAAGCTACCTCTTTAACATATTGACTAAAATCTTTGGCTTTTCTACCCAATACTTTTTCAATATCATTTGTTATTTCAGAGTTCTTAGGATTCCCTAAAACTTCAGAGAATAAATAGTCAACCAACCAAATAAAGTCTGCAGGTACACCCTCTTGCTTCATCACATTTGTGTAGGCCGACAGCGAAATTGGTGTGAAAGCAATATTCTTTTCTGTTTCTTTTGAAACCTCTTCGATTGCTTCTTTGAATGTTAGACTTCTAGGCCCTGTTAGTTGATAGGTTTTTCCGTTATGATCGTCATGTAACAATGCTTCTACAGCAACATCTGCAATATCATCAGTATCAACGAAAGGTACTTTTACATCGGCTTGTGGTAAAGCGACAAATCCTTCTAAAATAGGCTCGAGAAAAAAGCTCTCACTAAAATTCTGATTAAACCAACTAGCGCGAACAATGGTATGGTCTATTCCAGAGTGAATTATAACTTGTTCACATAGTTCGGCTTCTCTTTCCCCCTTGCCTGATAAAAGTACTAGCTTTTTAATATTACACTTTTTAGCTTGTTTTGTTAATTCTTCAATAGCATCTAATGCTCCGGGAACTGCTAGGTCGGGCTGAAAAGTAATATATACTTTATCCATACCTTGCATAGCTTTAGCCCAAGTTTGAGGGTTATCCCAATCAAATGGAGGTGATACTGATCGAGAACCAATTCTTACAGTATGACCTAATTCCTTTAATCTGTTTGTTACTTTGCGACCTGTTTTACCAGTTCCGCCAATTACTAAAATGTTTTCTTTATTTTTCATTTTTATTTAATTTATTAAAATTGGTGATGTGTTTATAATTTCGATATTTGAATAAGACTTATGAGTAACAGTAGAAATGAAATAGCAGAAGTTAGGGTTCTGATTAAGTGCAACCGATTCCATTTAACTTCAAAGGTTTTTCGAAGGTTTCTTAATTCTTCATCACTCGCGGAGTTTAAATCGGTTTTATCCAACATCTCATTTAGAGGCACATTTCCGAAAATTGTTATTAATACGACTCCCAAAAAGTAAATTACTGTAGCCAAGATCAATAACCATAATATCGTACTTGATGCACTTTTGAACAAATAAATATTGACTAGATTTAACAGCAAAGGACCGAAGAATACTATAAAAAACATTGGGTTTAGTATTGTTCTGTTCATTTGTTGAAAGGCGCTTAAATAACCTAAATCATCTAAGCGTCCTATTCCTGTGGTTACTGCATTTGACCACGTAAAGCACAATCCAGCAGAAATTCCAGTTAGTAATATTAGGGCGATAAATACTATATTTTCAAGAATGAATACCATGATTTTTTTATTTTGATATAATTTTATAAGGATATACACGAGAGTACCAGTATAATATGGCTATTAGTAGAAATTCAAAAGCTATAATCCAGAATCCTAAGGAGGTAAAAAAGCTATAGTGATTTCCTCCATTTGGAGCTACAAAAAATGGAACAGTTATTAGTGCATCCAGGGTAACGCTGGTTAACAACATTGTCTGACCAACTATAAACCCATGAGTTTTGTTGTCTTTTTTGTAATAGTAAGAACATCCCAGCCAGACCAACGGTATAACAATAAAAAATAGTACAACGTTTGCTTGTTCATCTGCATTCTCTAAAATAGGAACATAGTAAGAAATTGAATAAAAAAGTATAGCGATTATCCAAATGGCTATACCTAATAGAATTGCGCGTTTAATTTTCATGTCATTATAATTTTTAGTTACATGACAAAACTATTGTGAAGACGAATGATTGATTTGTCTTAAAAGGAAAAAGATTTGTTCGAAAAGTAGCTTCGAGTCTGTTTTGATATATGCCAATTGTTTTTTTAAAACTTTTTTGGCACATTACTTCGTTAAAATTTTGAACCGTAGCTCTGCTATGCTTCAAAATTTTGCCTTGTACCGCATCAAGAATGATCCCTAAAAATTCCAATCACATATTTCAAAACAGTCTCTTACTTAATTTGACTTGGACGGTAACCAAACTTTTTGTCAAAAGCATTTGAGAATGAACTAAGGCTGTCATAACCAACGTGCCATGCAGCTTCTTGCACCGTTGCATCCTCATTTCGAATCATTTTATGTGCTAAAGTCAATCGTTCATTTTGAAGGTATTTAAAAACGGGTACCCCAAAAAATTGTTTAAAGTCTCTTTTTAATTTAAAAGTATTTAGGCCAATCTGTTTAGAGATCTCATTTAATGAAGGTGGATTATCTAAATTATTTAACAAAATATCTTTGGCTTGATTCAGTTTTTCGCGTTCGGCAGTCTTTATCTTTTCTGTTTCCAAGCCAGCTAATTGACCAAAAAAATGAGAAAGCAATGCAGTTATTTGACTTCGAAAAAACATCATTTTAGTTTTTCCTTTGTATTGAATGTTAAATAAGGAGTCTACAATATTTTGCATTTCAGGAGTCATAATGAAACTTGGTCCTTCAACATAATGATCTGAAGGATTTACCAATT
>Ga0209633_10003719_pt1 | contig 14027 bp, 14 predicted proteins | sample Cruoilmetagenom1_FD_187290 | JGI IMG/M metagenome (GOLD analysis project Ga0209633, IMG submission 187290) | Oil polluted marine microbial communities from Coal Oil Point, Santa Barbara, California, USA - Sample 1 (SPAdes) (version 2) | ecosystem: Environmental > Aquatic > Marine > Oil seeps ... | reverse complement strand
CCTGGCCCGCCTCGAGCGTCCGGTCGAACTCGGCGAGCTTGTTGGCGAGCCAGACCACCGAGGCGACGGCGCTCGATTCCATCACGGCACTGCCAGGCGCGGTTTCCTGGCTCGCGCCGTCAATGAAGATCTCGACGGTCGCCTTGCCGAGATCGTGGGCCCCAGGATCGTAGGGCGTCTCCTCGCCGACCACGAACGCATATTGCTGGCCGTTATCGGCAATCATGCATTTGAAGCCCTCCATCGAGTTCGGCCCGCGCGTCTCTATGATCTCCATCGCCGGCGCGACGCTGGCAATGGCGGCCTTTGCATCAGATTCGGTGACGCCGGGCCCATTGAGGGTCGCGCCCATCGTCAGGCAAAGCTCGTTCTCCCAGCCCGGTCCGACCATCGCCGCGCGCGGCCAGCTGCCGCCGCTCGCCCAGCGGCCCTTCTCGAACAGCACCGCGAAGAGCGGCTCGGGCAGGCCGAACTGCTCGCGGATCGCCCGCGCCGTCAGCCCGACCTTCCAACCGGCCTGGGGCTCGCCGTGTTCGGCATGGCGGTCGATCAGCGCCAGGTTGATGCGGTAGGCGCTGTCCTGGGTGAGCTTGGGCTCCCAGAAGAGGGGAAACTCGCCGCCATTGCGCGCCGCCCAAAAATCCTCAATCGCCTGCTCGAAATCCTTTGGGTCCATGTCCTGGTTGGTTGGCATGGGGTCACCCCAGTCCTTGCGCCTTCATCGCCGCCTGCACGCCGGGATCGGCTTTCATGCGCTCGGTGAAGGCGGCGAGGTTGGGATATTCCTTGAGCGGCTTGGGCAAGAAGCCGGCCCAGAGGCAAAAGACAAACAGGTATGTGTCGAGCACGCTGCGCCGATCGCCGAGCACCCAATGGCGCCCCTCCAGATATCGCTCGACGATCGAAAGCTGAAAATCGACTTCCTCGGCCGCCTTTGCCTTGACCTCCTTCTGCGCCTCCTTGTCGTCGGCGTAGCGGAAGGTGAGGAAATAGGGCGTGAAGGCGGGATGGATGTCGCCGTTGAACTCGGCGAGCCATTTGCGCATGGCGAAGCGGCCGTCCTCGCTGTCCTCGGCGCCGAGATCGGCTTGCGGCCAGTGCTCGGCGATCCACATCAGCACGGCCGGCACCTCGGTCAACACGCGGTCGTCGTCGGTCACCAATACCGGCACCTTGCCGACGGGGTTGAGCTTGAGGAAATCCGGCGAGCGGGCGTCGCTCCGCTTGATCAGCTCGAGCTCGTAATCGGCGCCCGCCCATTCGAGCGCGATATGCGGCGCCAAGGCGCAGGCGCCGGTGAAGGAATAGAGTTTCATTGTTTCGCGGTTCCCCGTTTCGCGGCAATACGCCGTTGGCATTGTGCCTCGGACGGCCCGCGAGTTCATCCGAATTGATTGCGCACGGGCGATGCAGGCAACGCCGTTGTCGCTGGCCGTGGGCTGCCCTACCATCGGCGCAGGCAGGACGACAAGGGGAGGGGCGCCCAAGTGAACGCGCCGCATGACGCCGCAGTGGAAACGGGACTTGATGCGATGCCCTGGCAGCGCGCGATCCATGCCGCCTTCACCGAGGCGGGGATCGCGCAGGTCGGCTATGTGCCCGATGCCGGGCATACCGGCCTCATCAATCTCTGCGAGGCCGATAACGCAATCGATGCGACGGTGCTGACCACCGAGGAGGAGGGGGTCGGCCTGCTCGCCGGCGCCTGGCTCGGCGGCCAGCGCGGGGCGCTCCTGATGCAGTCGAGCGGCGTCGGGAATTGCGTCAACATGTTGGCCTTCGCGCAGCACTGCCGCTTTCCGATGCTGATCCTGGTGACCATGCGCGGCGAGTGGGAGGAGTTCAATCCCTGGCAGGAGCCGATGGGCCGGGCAACCCAGGCCGCGCTCTCGTTAATGGGCGTGGTGGTGCGCCGCACCGACGATGCCGACGCTTTGCCGGGGTTGGTGGAAGAGGCGCTGACGGAGACCTTCGCGCGCAACCTGCCTTCGGCGGTGCTGATCGGCCAGAAGCTGATCGGGGCCAAAAAATGGTGAGGGTGAAAAGATGAGCGCTATGGCGGCGGATGGAACCCTCGATCGCCGCGCGGTTGTGACGCGGCTGCTGGCGGAGCGCGGCGATGCTCTGGTGGTCGCAGGGCTTGGCTCACCGACCTGGGATCTCGCCGCGGTGGGCGATCACGATCGGAACTTCTACATGTGGGGCGGCATGGGAAGTGCGGCGACCATCGGGCTCGGCCTGGCGCTGGCGCAGTCTTCGCTGCCGGTGCTGGTGATCACCGGCGACGGCGAGATGCTGATGGGCCTGGGCGCGCTCGCCACGGTGGGAGCCAAGGCGCCGGTGAACCTGAGCGTCGTCGTTCTCGACAACGAGCGCTTCGGCGAGACCGGCATGCAGAAGAGCCATACCGCGCATGGCACCGATTTGCCGGCGATCGCCGCCGCGTCGGCTTTTGCCTGGACCGAGACTGTGCGAACCGAGGCGGCGCTCGAGGCACTGTGCGGGCGCATCTATGCGAAGGGCGGCTGCGGCTTTGCCAGCGTGAAGATCGCGCCAGTCGATTTGCCGCGCGTGATGCCCGAGAAAAACGGGGCGATCATCAAGGACCGCTTCCGGCGGGCGCTCCTCGGCGCCGATGCGCTGTGAGGCGAAGCTACATTTCCCGCCGCTCGACGAGGAACGACACGGTGAAGTCGAGCACGGTCTCGCCGCGCTGATTGGTCATCGTCTCGCGGGTGGTGATGATGCCCAATTCTGGCCGGCTCTTCGAGACGCGCTTGGTGAGGACCGTTGAGCCGCCGCTCACCACGTCGCCGGCGCGGACTGCGGCGGGAAAATTGAGCTCCTTGTAGCCGAGCGCGCCGCGCACCGCCCAGTCGCCAGTCGCCCGGTTGCAGAGATTGGTGAAGATCGCCAGCGTGTGAACGCCGGAGGCGGTGATCTCGCCGTAAAGCGAGCCGGCCGCGAAATCCTCGTCGACATGGAAGGGGCGCGGGTCCCAGCGCCGGGCGAATTCGATCATCTCGGTCTTGTCGGTCGTGTAGCTGCCGTAGTCGATGACGTCACCGACGGCGAGATCCTCGTAGTGACGGTTCATCTCTAATCCTCGGTAGCGTGCGGCTTGCGCCCGATCGCGGCGAAGACGCGGTGCGGAACGACGAGCGGCTCGCCGGGAAAACGGTCTGCCAGCAAGGCCCTGTGCGCCGCATCGAAAACGGAAACCTTGTGATCGGTCAAGCTCGCGCCGACCCCGGCGCTGGCCCGGATGCGGCCGCACCAGGCCTCGTGGCTGTACGGTACGGCGACGTCGAAGCTGAAGCTCTCCAGCGCCTCGAACCCGGCCACGGCCATGTCGGTCAGCCAGTCGCGGTAAATCCCCGTGCTGCCCCACATTGCCCAATCGGGATTGTGCTGGCGGATGAGCGTTTCGGTCGCCTCGACGACATTGCCGGGCAGGGGCAGCCAGTCGAAATGGGCGATTGCGAGCGCGCCGCCGGGCCTGACCAGCCGATGGCATTCGGCGGCGGCGCGTGGCCGGTCGAACCAGTGCCAGCATTGGCCGGCGATCACGACATCGAACGCGGCGTCGTCGAACCCCGTTGCCTCGGCCGTTGCGGAGCGATAGCCGATCGTCATCCCGGCCTCGGCATCGAGCACGCGGGCTTGGGCGAGCATGTCATCCGAAGGGTCCAGCCCGGTGACTGCTGCGCCTCTGAGCGCGAAGCCTCGGGCAAGGGCGCCGGTGCCGGTGCCGAGATCGAGCAGGCGCTGGCCCGCGGCGCCGATCCCGTAAGTGGCGATGCGCTCGAAAAAAATGCCGGGAAAGCCCGCACGGTGGCGGCGATAATCGTCGGCGGTGCGGCCGAACTGGACGGCGGGGTGGTCAAACATCGGCGTGTATTTTCAAGCAGCTCATTGTCATTATGAGGTGCGAGTGCTCGTGCTTTGAAAAATGCGCTGCAACGGCGCCATGCGTCCTTCGAGACGCTCGCTCTGCTCGCTCCTCAGGATGAAAGAGGTCTTTGGTGGCATTGAGAAAGAGCTTCATCCGGAGGAGCCCCGACGGGGCGTCTCGAAGGATGCCGCGGGGCCAAGCCAAGATTCGGAAGAGGGGCGCAAGGCCCCCTTCCTCGATAAAATCACAGTGCAAGCTGCGGGCTATTCGGCCGCCACCGAAGGCAGGCCGGAGAGCGCCATGGCGAGTTCGCCCTCGTCATAGTTCTGGTCGACGAGCTTGCCGGCGAAATAGTCGGAATAGGCGCCCATGTCGTAGTTGCCGTGGCCGCACAGGTTGAAGAGGATGGTCTTCTTCTTGCCTTCCTGCTTCGCTTTCAGAGCCTCGTCGATCGCGCCCTTGACCGCGTGGTTGGCCTCCGGCGCCGGCAGGATGCCTTCGGCCTTGGCGAAGGTCACGCCGGCCTCGAAGCACTCGGTCTGGTGATAGGCACGCGGGTTGATCTCACCCAACTCGGCGAGCTGGGAGACCAGCGGCGCCATCCCGTGATAGCGCAAGCCGCCGGCATGGAACCCCGGCGGCACGAAAGTCGAGCCCAGCGTATGCATCTTCACCAGCGGCGTCAGATGCCCGGTGTCGCCGAAATCGTAGGCGTATTTGCCGCGGGTCAGCGTCGGGCAGGCCGCCGGCTCCACGGCGATGATCTCACGCTTCTTGCCGCCGCGCAGTGTCTCGCCGATGAAGGGAAAGGCGATGCCCGCGAAGTTGGAGCCGCCGCCAGTGCAGCCGACGATGATGTCGGGATCGTCGCCCGCCATTTCCAATTGCTTTATGGCCTCGATGCCAATGATGGTCTGGTGCATGAGGACGTGATTGAGCACCGAGCCGAGGGCGTATTTGGTGTCTTCGCGCTGGACCGCGCGTTCCACCGCCTCGGAAATCGCAATGCCGAGCGAGCCGTTGGAATCGGGGTTCTTCTGCAGGATCGCGCGGCCGGACTCGGTCTCGTCGGAGGGGCTGGCAACGCAGCGCGCGCCGAAGCTCTCCATGAAGGCTTTGCGGTAGGGCTTCTGCTGGAAGCTCACCTTGACCATGAAGACCTCGATCTCCAGGCCGAAGAAGCTGCCGGCGAGCGCCAGCGAGGAGCCCCATTGTCCGGCGCCGGTCTCGGTGGTGATGCGCTTGACGCCCTCTTCCTTGCTGTAAAACGCTTGAGGGATCGCGGTGTTGGGCTTGTGCGAGCCGGCGGGGCTGACGCCTTCGTACTTGTAGTAAATCTTCGCGGGCGTATCGAGCGCCTTCTCCAGCCGCCGGGCGCGGAACATCGGCGACGGCCGCCATTGCCGGTAGATGTCTCGCACCGGCCCGGGGATATCGATCTCGCGCTCCGTGGAGACCTCTTGCATGATGATTGCCATCGGAAACAGCGGCGCCAGATCATCGGGGCCCACCGGCTGGCCGGTGCCCGGATGCAGGACCGCTGACGGCGGTTCGGGGAGGTCGGCCGCGATATTATACCAAGTCTTCGGGATGTCCTTCTCGTCGAGAAGGTATTTGACCGTGTCACTCATTTGGTATGTCCCTCCACCCTCAAATTTGTCAGTCCGCCCGCTGGTCCGTCGAAATGGTCAACTCCCCAGCCGCCGCGGTCGCGGTCGGTTGTCGGGAAACGTTTTAAGTGTAAACTATCCGCCGCCGGAGCGACAATACTCTGCACCCTCCGTCCGGCCAATTAAACCCTTGACCTCAAACTGGAGGCGCAATTGAGCGGCGACAAATCCGCGCGGTATACGGGCACTTCGGGTGACGGCGCGCTCAAGGGCGAGGCGATCTACACCGACTTCGCCGGGGCCATGTCGTATGGCGGTTACCTGCAGCTGGACCGCATCCTCACTGCCCAGGCGCCGCGCTCGGGCACCCATGACGAAATGCTGTTCGTGATCATCCACCAGGTCAGCGAGTTGTGGATGAAGCTGATGCTGCACGAGCTTGAAGCCGCGCTGGCGCTGGTGCGCGGGGATACCCTGCGGCCAGCCTTCAAGATGCTGGCGCGGGTCAAACGGATCCAGGAACAGCTGATCGGCGCCTGGTCGGTGCTCACCACGATGACACCGGCCGACTACTCGCGCTTCCGCGATGCCCTCGGCCGATCCTCGGGATTTCAGTCCTATCAATACCGGTCGATCGAATTCATCCTCGGCAACAAGCAGCCGGCGATGCTGAAGCCGCACGCCCACGATCCGGCGCTGCATGGCCCGCTGAAGGCGCTGCTGGAGCGGCCGAGCCTCTATGATGAGGCGATCCGGATGCTGGCGCGCCGGGGCTTCGCAATCGATGCGGGGCAGATCGAGCGCGACTGGGTCGAGCCTCACCAATTCGACCAATCCGTCCACGATGCCTGGCTGGCGGTTTACCGCGAGCCGGAACGCCATTGGGAGCTCTACGAATTCGCCGAGAACCTGCTCGATATCGAGGATCTGTTCGAGACCTGGCGTTTTCGCCACGCCAACACGGTCGAGCGGGTCATCGGCATGAAAAACGGGACCGGCGGGACCTCGGGCGTGCAGTATCTGCGGCGTCAGATCGGCACGCGTGTTTTTGCCGAGCTTTGGGCGGTGCGCACGGAGGTTTGATGCTTGCTGTCCAAGGCCGCCGATACAAGCGTGGCAACGACGTCGGGCTCGGCAGGTAACCATACTTTATTGTTATTTTATCGATGGTTATAATTGATTGCTGGTGATTGAGATTATCAATCGCCCGGACGCCTTGGGCACGCCTTGTCCCGATTGTGATTCGAATGGCGGTGTTCCCAGGAGATCGCCGGAAGGTCGCCGGCCGCGAACGGCCGTACCATGGGCAAATGCAGGCCCCACGGCACCTGAAAACCACCGAATACTTGCCTTTATTCAAATAATTATCGTTAATTTTTCAAATAATTTTAGAATAAATACTGATAACGTTCACTATAAATATAGTAAAAATATCATTTATTCTTTCTAATATTTGTGATTTATTTTGCGAAAATCACAGACATATGTAATGCTAATTTAGTGTTAGCCATTAAGAATGGGGAAAAACAATGCGCGATACAATGTTGTGGGCGCTCCTGACCGACGAAGCCGGGGAGGTCGCTGTTTCGTATGCGATGGTCGCGGTGCTGATCTCGATCATCGCGGTAATCGCTTTCAGTAACCTCGGCCTGTCGGCCGCCGAGCTCTTCAAGTCGATTACCTCGGTTATTGGGTCCAAGGGGTGATTGGGTCCAAGGGGTGATTGAGACCAAGGGATTGTTGGGTCGAAGGGATGAACGAACGGGTGACGCAGCCAGACGGAGTGACTGCCGGGCCGGAGAGTGATCCGGCCGCATCGGCGCGCTTGGGCGGGGAGAAAACCCCGCCCGAGACGCCGCGCCTGGCTGGGTCTGATGGGTCTGCGGAATTGTCTTCGGACGCTTCGTTGAACACCTCCGATGTCGACAATCTACGTGGCGACAAAATGGGCGCCGATGCGGTCAAGGTCGCCCGCAAGGTTGCTGCGGCGTATTCGAGGTCTTCCGCCGATGGCGGCGAGCGCGAGCATGCCGAAGCGATCTTCGGCGAATGGCTGCAACGCGGCGCCGAGGTGATCCGGGCGACGCTGTCCAAGCATTTGGCTTCCTGCAGCTTTCTGCCTCACCGTTTTGCCTGCGCCATGGCCGAGGATGTGGAACCGGTGGCCGTGCCTATCCTCGAACAGTCCGAGGTCTTGACCGAGGACGACCTGTGCCGCATCGCATCTGAAAAAGGCGCCCCCCAACAGTTCGCCATTTCGGGCCGGCCCTTCGTGCCGCATCAGGTCTCTGACGTTTTGATCGGCCGGGGCGAGCGCGCCGTGGCGGTCAAGCTGCTGGAAAACGAGGGCGCCAAACTCTCCGAGCCCGCACTCCACCGGATCATGGATGCGTTCAACAATGACATTGTGGTGGTCGACGCGCTGACCGAACGTGGCCGGGTGCCGAGTTCGGTCGCGGATCGGATCGTGACCCTGATTGCCGAGCCGGTGGCGGAAATCGTCGAGCAAGAGAACCAATCGACCGAGCGGGCGCATCCTCTGTTGGCGCGCGGGCTCGATCTCGTCAAGCCGCGGCACCGCAAGCTCGAGGGTATGGATGCATCCGCGCTTGCAGACCAGTTCGCCGCCGCCGGACGGCTCACGCCTGCCTTCCTGCTTCGCGCACTCTGCGACAACCGACGCAACGCCTTCGAGGCCGGCATGGCGCGGCTCTCTGGATTGCCGATCGACAAAACCGTCGCTTTGTTGACATCCGGCGATAAGGACGCGCTGACCGCGCTGTTCAAGCGAACAGGGGTGCCGGAGCCCTTCCGGCGCGTGTTTCATGACGGCGTCAATGGCCTGATCCGCAACGCCAAGCTAGATCCGGCGACGGCCATGACCACCGCAGACATCACCAAAGCGGTGATGGAGGTCTTCAAGAACGACGATGCGATCAATCCCGACGAATACAAATCCGTCCTCGCGCGCCTCTACACGGTCCTTGCCGATCGTGGCGGCGATACTGCCGCGACGTCCGCGGCCTGAGCCCGGCCCTGCGCCGCTCGTGGCGACACAAGCGTGTCATCATAATGTACTAGATGTACTAGCTGGTTTTTCTGGCAACGATCTCGACCGGCGCCATTAGCCCGGCCGCGATGTTGCTCACCATGTTGGCGATTTTGGCCGGAGCCTCGGCCCCCATAAGAATATGCAGACCAAGCGGCGGCGGACCGCCGGGCTGCTGCAGACGCGCGCGAAGTTTGTCGAAGAAAGCGACGGCAAAGTCGCGGCGGCTCTGCTCGGCGATCACCTCAAACCCCGCGCCAGCCAGCGCCGCCCGATAGTCGCTGGGCGAAGCGAGGAAGCTGGTTGCCTCATCGGCGGCCCAGGGCACGGGAAATGCGAGCCCGCCCTCGCCGGTGCGCATCACGTCGTACACGCCCATCCGGCCGCCGGGTTTCAATGTCCGGGCCGCCTCGGCGAACAGGCGCGCTTTGTCGGCGATGTTCATGCCGACGTGGAGCATGGTCGCGACGTCGAACGCGCCCGCATCGAACGGCAGATCGAGCGCGCTGGCTTGGCGGAAAGAGACCTGCCCGGAAAGCCCGACCCAATCCGCCAGGGCGGCGGCGACGGCCACGTATTCTTCAGTGAGATCGATACCGGTGACGCGCGCACCGGATGCAGCGGCGAAATACCGGGCCGCGCCGCCGATCCCGCTGCCGATATCGAGCAAATGCAAGCCGGGCGTGATCTTGAGGGATTGGGCAAGAAGCTCGGTTGCCTCGTGGCCGCCGATATGGAATTCGTCGACCGGAGCCAGATCGCCTGGAGCAAGGGCGGCCGGGTCCTTGCCAGCGGCGGCCAACGCCTCACGGATCGCGGCTTCAAGGCCCCCATGGGTGTAGTGGCGGGCAACGGTGTTCTCGGTCGCATTGGCCGTCATCGGCTTTGAATCCCGGTCAGTTCAGGTTCGGTGATGCCGGTCAGACTAGGTGACACGAGGGCGGAATTGAAGCGCGGTCTATACAACCGTTGGAGCGTAGGCCTGGCTGGGACGGCGCCGACCGTCGGGACGATGGCGTGTCCATCTCCCACGCTTCCGGACTGCCGATATGGTGGCCGGGCTGGCTTTTCACCGTGCTTGAAGGCAGTATTCCGCTACGAACGCAATCGTTTGGGGGCCGGCCATGGCCCGTCCCAACCAGAAAATCGGACACCAGGGAGCCAAAGGGAGGATCCATATATGACCCAGGTAAGGCTAACCGGCCTGTTGGCGGGCGCGGCAGCGGTGATGCTCACCGCGCTGCCGGCTGCGGCGGAGAATTTCGATCTCAAGATTGCCCATTTCGTCACGCCGAAACACTCCTATTCGCAGTGGATCGTGCGCTGGTCGCAAGAGCTGACCAAGAAGTCGAACGGCCAGCTCAAATTCAAGATCTTCCCGGGCTCGCAGCTCGGCCCGCCGCCGAAGTATTACGACATGGCGCGCCGCGGCCAAGCTGACATTGTGTGGAGCGCGCATGGCTTCACCCCCGGCCGTTTTCCGCTGACCGAGATCTCGAACCTGCCGTATCTGGTGGGCAGCGCCGAGATCGGCACGAAGGTCATGAACGATCCGGTGTTGCGGCAGAAATATCTCGATCCCGAGCACAAGGGCGTGAAGGTATTGATGCTACTGACGCACCAACCCGGCAACATCAACACCGCCAAGAAGGCGGTGCGTCGGCTGGAGGATATCAAGGGGCTGCGTCTACGTTTTGCCTCGGCAACGATCAGAGACTTCATTACCGCACTCGGCGGAACGCCGGTCGGCATGCCCCCGACGCGCATCACCGAATCGATGCAGAAGGGCACGATCGATGGCGCCGTAATCGACTATGGCGGCGCCGGGCTGGCTTTCCGGATGGGGCCGGTGACCAAGTACACCACCGAGATGTACTCCTACGTTACCAGCTTCTGCCTGTGCATGAGCCGGCGTAGCTGGGACCGGCTGCCGGCCAACCTGAAAAAGGTGATCAACGACTCGCTCGCAGGGCGCGAAGGCGAGGTCGGCAAGGAGTGGGACAAGCTCGACGACATCGGCAAGCGGTTGATGGTCAAGGCCGGCACGACACCGGTCAAGCTCTCCACGGCTGAGCATGCGCGGTTCCGCGCCGTTGGCGCCAAGGTGGCCGAGGCCAAGCTGGTCCAGCTCGAAAAGCGCGGCTTGCCGGCACGGGCGGTCTACAAGCTGATGCAGGAACTGTCGGAGAAGCATTCAAAGACGTCGCGCAATTTCTGGGTGAAGTAGCCCATTGGACCGCGACAAATACCTAAAGGCGGCCGCGTTGCCATTCGGCTACGCGGCCGCTCTCGTCCTCGTCTTCATGATGCTCTTCACCACCTACGCGGTGGTAATGCGGCAGGTATTCGATAGCCCCATCCTGGGTGTGATCGACGTCATGGAGCTGGCGCTGGTCGTCTGCATCTTCCTGGCCATGCCGGGTGTCTTCCTGCGCGACGAGCATGTCGTGGTCGACGTCATCGACCAGATGGTCTCGCCTCGCACCGTGCGCCGCCTGCGCCTGCTCGGCCTCGTCCTGACGCTCGGTTTTCTCGTGTTGATGATGACTTATATGGTCCAGCCGGCGTTGGAGAAGCTCGACCAGCACGAGGTCACGATGACGCTGGGGATCAACCGGTTCGTTCACTGGATTCCGATCATTTTCGGGTTTGTCCTTTCGATTGCCGCCACGGCGTGGGTAGTCTTGCATTACTTGAAGCGGGGCGTGCCGAGCAAAAACCCAGGCGGCGACGGCGGGTTCGAATGAGGCCGCGCGGCACGCCTGGTGCGCGGCGGATCTTGGCGTGAGCGATCAACTCATCGGTCTCGTTGCCCTGGGCGGCCTGTTCGGGATGATCCTGTTGCGCGTGCCTGTCGCAATCGCGCTCGGTACCGTGGGGCTACTGGGCTACGCCGCCGTCGACGGCTGGCGCAACGCCTTGATCGCGGCCGGCTCGACCCCTTACGATCTCACCGACAAATATTCGCTCACCGTGGTGCCGCTGTTCGTGCTGATGGGCGTCGTGGCCTCGCGCGCGGGCATGTCGAATGAGCTCTTTCGCGCCGCCAACGCCGTTTTTAGCGGGCTTCGAGGCGCCCTCGCCATGGGCACGGTCGGGGCTTGCGCGGGCTTCGGCTCGATTTGCGGCTCCTCACTTGCCACCGCTGCCACCATGGCCCGCGTCGCCGTACCTGAAATGCGAAAATACGGCTATGACGAGCGGATCGCGACCGGCGTCGTAGCGTCGGGCGGCACGCTTGGTGTGCTGATCCCGCCCTCGGTCATCCTGATCGTCTACGCCATCATCGCCGAGCAGGGGGTGCCGCAGCTTTTCGCCGCCGCGATGATCCCCGGCCTCATCGGCGCCGCCCTCCATATCGTCGTCATAGTCGCAATCGCATTTGCCCAGCCCGATCGCATGCCGGTCACGCCGTCGATGCCGTTCAAGGAACGCATCGCCGCGATGAGCGGCTTGTGGAAGGTGGTGATCCTCTTCGGCATTGCGATCGGGGGCATCTATTCAGGCTTCATGAGCCCGACCGAAGCCGCCGCGGTCGCCGCGCTCGTTGCCATCATCATCGCTTTTGCGACACGAGAGATGACTTGGAAGGTCTTGGCCGAATCGTTGCTGGAGACGATTTGGACCACCGGCATGCTGTTCTTCATCGTCATCGGCGCGTTTCTTTTTGCCTATTTCATAGTGCTGACGCGGCTGCCCAACTCGCTCGCCGAGTGGGTCCAGGGACTGCAAATGGCGCCCTGGATGGTGATCATGATGATGATCGCCTTCTACATCGTTCTGGGCTGCTTCCTCGATGCGATCAGCATGATCCTCATCACCATCCCGGTGTTCCTGCCGCTGGCCCAGGGGCTCGGCTTCGATCCGATCTGGTTCGGTATCCTGGTTCTGGTGGTGGTCGAGGTGGGCATGATCACACCGCCGGTGGGGCTCAACATCTTTGTCATCCGCGCGCAACTGCCCGATGTGAGGCTTGCCGACGTCTATTGGGGGATCGTGCCTTTCCTGGCCGCGGCCGCAGGGCTGGTGGCGTTGTTGATGCTGTTCCCCGATCTTGCCATGTGGCTGCCGCGCCTGCTCTACAAGGGCGGCTAGGGCATATTTCACTTTCGTGGAATAGGCTCCAGCCCTCATGAGCTTGTCGAATGGCCCCCGCCCGGCCACCCCAAGGATGCTGCCCAAATTGAGCGTTGGGAGTGGCCGGGCCGGGGAGCGGGCTGGTGATGCAAACCGAGCGGAGCACGCTCTGGGACAACAGGGCGCCACGATGGACGACATTCCGGACGGCTATGAGCGGCTCGACCGCAAGAGCCCCTTCACGGAGCCGCTCGGGCCGATATTCCAAAAGACCGAGGGGCGGACGCTGAGCCTGGGATTGCGGGTCGCCGAGCGCCATACCAATGCGCGTGGCCTGGTGCATGGCGGACTGATTGCGACACTGGCCGACCTGGCGATGGGATATTCGCTGGCGCTCGCCGATGACCCGCCGAAAAGTGGCGTGACCGCCAGCTTGACCACCGATCTCTTCGGCGCGGCTGGGATTGGCGACTGGCTGGAGGTGCGCGCGCAAGCCAAGCGGGTCGGCGGCAAACTGGGTTTTTGTGCCTGCGACGTGCTGGCCGACGACACACCGATCGCCCAGGGCACGGCGGTTTTTCGGGTGACGCGGTGATGCCTCGCTTGCCTTTGACGACAACGGGCCTAGCTCGCTAGCGTGACATATCCACCGCCAACGAACGGAGCAACCGTATGCCGGTGATCGACGGGGTCAAGAAGCTGAAGAAGGAGATGACCGCCTGGCGGCGCGATCTTCATGCGCATCCCGAACTCGGCTTCAAGGAAGAGCGGACCGCCGACATCGTCGCCGAGAAGCTCACCAACTTTGGCATCCCGATCAATCGCGGCATGGCGACGACCGGGGTGATCGGCACGCTCGCGCGCGGGACATCCAATCGCGCGATCGCGCTGCGTGCTGACATGGATGCGCTGCCGCTGCAGGAAAAGAACAGCTTCGCCCACAAGTCAAAGCATGACGGCAAGATGCATGCCTGCGGTCATGATGGACACACGGCGATGTTACTGGGCGCGGCCAAGTACATCGCCGATCAGGGCGACTTCGACGGCACCGTCCATTTCATCTTCCAGCCGGCCGAGGAGGGTGGCGGCGGCGGCCGGGTGATGGTGCGCGACGGATTGTTCAAGAAATTTCCCTGCGACGGCGTCTACGGCCTGCACAACTGGCCCGGCATGGAGGTCGGCACGATCGGCGTGCGGGCTGGGCCGATGCTGGCCTCGGCCGACTTCTTTCGTATTACGGTGACCGGCACCGGTGGCCACGGGGCCATGCCGCACCGCGCCAACGATCCGGTGGTGGTGGCGGCGGAAATGGTCACGGCGCTCCAGACGATCGCCAGCCGCTCGGCCGATCCGGTCGAAGCCGTGGTCGTCAGCGTGACCCAATTCCATGCCGGTA
>Ga0209633_10003718_pt1 | contig 14028 bp, 13 predicted proteins | sample Cruoilmetagenom1_FD_187290 | JGI IMG/M metagenome (GOLD analysis project Ga0209633, IMG submission 187290) | Oil polluted marine microbial communities from Coal Oil Point, Santa Barbara, California, USA - Sample 1 (SPAdes) (version 2) | ecosystem: Environmental > Aquatic > Marine > Oil seeps ... | reverse complement strand
CAGCCGGCAGCATGGGCGGGTGAGGTGGAGGCAAGGACAGCGTCAAGCGAACATTCGTTCCCCCGGATGGATAGGCACAACGCTGGTATTCCGGGCTCGCGCCAACAACACCGAAACCGGCAATTCGGCGCGCGAGCGCTTTGGAGCAGAATGCCCGATGACTGTGCGGCCAGGAGGGGGCGGTCCCGGGTAATCAAGGACGCTTGTCAATCGGCCGAAGCGCACTGTTTATCATTGTTTTCGTAAATGAGGTACGGCGGTGTTTCACCTTCTATGACGCTCTCATCGATCACCGCCTTGGTGATGTTATGGTTCGACGGCAGTTCGTACATGGTATCGAGCAGGACATGCTCCAGGATCGTCCGCAGCCCCCGTGCTCCGGTTTTGCGCTCCATGGCTTTCCTCGCAATTGCATGCAGCGCGTCTTCCCGAAATTCAAGCTCACACCCTTCCATCTCGAAAAGCCGTGCATATTGCTTGGCCAGGGCATTCTTAGGCTCTGTCAAAATCTGCACCAACGCAACTTCATCCAACTCCTCAAGTGTTGCGATAACCGGGAGCCTCCCCACGAATTCCGGAATCAGTCCATATTTGATCAGGTCTTCCGCTTCAACGTCAGCGAGAATCTCACCCACTTTCCGGGCTTCATCCTTGCTTCTTACGTCGGCGGAAAAACCAATGCCGCCTTTTTCAGAACGCGCGCGAATCACCTTGTCCAAACCGGAAAAAGCACCTCCGACGATAAACAGGATGTTTCCCGTGTTGACCTGCAAAAATTCCTGTTGCGGATGCTTGCGGCCACCCTGCGGCGGTACAGAAGCGATCGTACCTTCGATAAGCTTCAACAGCGCCTGCTGAACGCCCTCTCCCGATACATCCCGAGTGATCGAAGGGTTGTCGGACTTCCTTGATATCTTATCGATTTCATCGATATAAACGATACCTGATTCGGCTTTTTCAACATCATAGTCGCATTTTTGCAGAATTTTCTGGATGATATTTTCAACGTCTTCACCAACATAGCCCGCTTCGGTCAGCGTCGTTGCATCGGCAATCGTAAACGGGACATCCAAAAGCCTTGCCAGTGTTTCCGCCAGCAATGTCTTGCCCGATCCGGTTGGGCCAATCAGCAGAATATTGCTTTTGGCCAGCTCGACATCATCCTTCTTCCTTTGTGCTCGAAGCCGCTTATAATGATTATAGACTGCGACCGCCAGAACTTTCTTGGCAGCCTCCTGGCCAATGACGTATTCATCCAGAACGCCCTTGATATCCTTTGGCTTAGGCAGCTCGTCACTGCCCGCAGAGCCGTTATCCTGGAGCTCTTCTCGAATGATGTCATTACAGAGATCTACGCACTCATCGCAAACAAATACGGAAGGCCCTGCGATGAGTTTTCTGACTTCGTGTTGACTTTTCCCGCAGAACGAGCAGTACAGCAGCTTCCCGTCACTCTCTTTGCCCGACTTATCGTTGCTCATGTTCGACCTCTTCTCACCAGCTCAATTTTATTAGCTACCTTGCCTGCTTTTTTTGTTTCATGCAAGTCTTAATGTCCTTATATCCCATAAATTACCCCTGGTTTCAATTTTAGGATATTCTGTCCCTGAAGAAACTCCAGGAGGCTGTCCGAGAACAGACTGATCTATGCGGCCCGCCTTCGCTACGACCGCTATTCTCGGACAGCCTCGTGCCACCCGCACCCTTTTCTACGTCGAACTGACCGATGCCCGGTCGGCCAGGACCTGATCAACAAGACCGTACTCCGCTGCTTCCGTTCCGCTCATGAAATTATCGCGATCGGTATCAGCCTGTATTTTCTCTAACGGTTGACCGGTATGCTTCGCCAGAATCTTGTTGAGCCTTTCCCGAACCGCGAGGATCTCTCGGGCATGAATATCGATATCACTCGCCTGCCCCTGAAATCCACCGAGAGGCTGGTGAATCATCATGCGGGAATGCGGCAGCGAATAACGCTTGCCGGAAGCGCCTCCAGCAAGCAGCAGAGCACCCATACTTGCTGCCTGGCCGATGCACATGGTGCTGACGTCCGGCTGTATGAACTGCATCGTATCATATATCGCCAGACCGGCGGTCACGGCCCCGCCCGGCGAATTCAAATATAAGTGGATATCTTTGTCCGGATTTTCCGATTCCAGAAACAAAAGCTGTGCAACAATCAGGTTCGCCATATAGTCTTCAATCTGGCCGATCAGAAAGATCACGCGCTCTTTAAGCAGGCGGGAATAGATATCGAACGAGCGTTCACCCCGTGCAGTCTGTTCGATAACGATCGGAACCAGGCCGGTTGCCCGGGTTTCAGTGAAAATGCGCTCTCTGTCGGTCATGTCAGCTCACCGAGGGTTGGTTTTCAGGACTGTTCATCAGCTCATCGAAGCCGAACGTTCGATCTGTTACCCGCGCCCGCGCCAGCACCCAGGCCACAACCTGGTCCTCCACATCCATCTGTTCGATGGCCTGTCTGCGTTCCGGACGCTCATTGTAAAAATTGACAAGCTCTTCCGGCTTCGGATAATTTTGAGCCAACTCTTCTATTATAGAGCGTACTCGCGCTGGGTCGGCTTTCAGTTCAGCGACATTGCTGATTTCGCTCATGATCAATCCCAAAGCTACCCGCCGTTTCGCCAGCTCCCGGCATTGATCGCGCACAAGGATCTTTTGAAGTTCACCCTCTTGTGCCCGGCCCGCGCCTTGGGCTGAGGCGACTAATTGATCGATTTCCCGCTCAACCATCCTATCGGGTACAACGACCGGAATTCTTTCATGCAATGCATTCATCACTGCGGTCTTGAGGCGCTGCCGGATTGCCTGCCCAATCTGGTGTTCGGCGCTGGATTTTACTTCGGCGCGGAAAGTATCCAATTGGCCATCTTCGACACCGAACGCTTCAAAAAATGCCTTATCGATCTCGGGTAACCGGCCCTCTTCGGTTTTAATCACATCCACCTCGAATTCGACGGTTTTGCCGGCCAATTTCTTGTCGGCATAATCAGGCGCCAATTCAATTTCAAACTTCAGATGGGCACCGCTTTCCGCTCCAAGCAGATGAGCTTCAAAGCCGGGGATCATTTGCTTCGACCCGATAACCACCGCAAAGTTTTCGATCAGTCCGTCGGTTGCCGTTTCTTCCCCGACCTTTCCCTCGAACTGGATTGTGACACGATCATGGTCCTGTATACAGCGATCGACACCATGCCACGTTTTTTTCTGTTCCCGAAGGCGCTCGATCACGGTGTCAATTGTCGCATCAGTGATCCCACAGGTCGGCCGTTCGATTTCCAATTGATCAAGTGTGTCCAACGGTATGTCCGGAAAGATGTCGAAGCTCGCCTCATATTCCAGCCCCTTGCCTTCAGCAGCCTCATGCGGTGTAATCGTAGGCTGACCTAAGAGTTTGAGCTTTTCGCTTTTTAGCGCATCATCAAAACTCGATCGGATGATCTCTGCAAGCGCTTCCGTGCGCACCTGCCCGCCGAATTTGTTTTGCAATACACTCTGAGGAACCTTGCCGGGGCGGAACCCGGAAACCTTAGCGGTCCGGGCGAGGTTTTTCATACGTGCTGCCACTACTTCCTGAATTTCTTCTTCAGGCACCTGGACGGTCATTTTCCTACTTGAGTCGGATGTCGCTTCGACAGATACTTGCATACTTTTACCTTAAATCGTACATTGAGAATAGTGAAGGTTTAGTAAGTTCTCAAAAAGCCGGAGTACGGGCACGCGGCCCCGGATGATCGAGAAGTTACAAGGTTTGGTGTCAGCTATGGAGGCTTGTTTTAGAAATTAGGCTTCTTGCCTGCCTTATATGCTGAGATCTTTGACAAAGACCGTAAGCTTCGAAGCAATCCGGGCTGGAACCAAATTCTGATTTTGCCATGGTAGAATCGCTCCGACAAAAGATGGTGCGAATGGAGAGACTCGAACTCTCACGGGTTCCCCCACTGGAACCTAAATCCAGCGCGTCTACCAATTCCGCCACATTCGCTGAGCTGGCTGGTGCGGATTATACTCTAATTTGCTTGAATTGTGCGCGTTCGCCATGTGATCGCCTATCATCGGTTATGATAAGGTGGTTCCCTGAAATGAAGGCCGGTACCATCTTTAATGGCTCTTATCAATATGAAACAAACCCCCGCTTTTATCGTCTTTGTGATTCCTCTTGTCTTTCTGTTGAGCGCGGCAACGATCGGTGCCCTGATGGCCTACCCGATCCATCAGGCGCTCGATGGCGCCTACAGCCTTTACAAAGTGATCAACCGCTGCACATTGACGTTGATGATCCTGGGCATCTTTCCAATGATGAAATGGCTGCAGTTGACCACCGCTGATCTTGGCTTTGCACGGAGCAAAAAGCAGTTCTTCGCTCAGTTTTCAAGCGGCTTCGGCTTTGGGCTGCTCATTCTAAGCGTCGTCGTCCTGTTCGTGGTCGCACTCGATATCCGCATCGTGCAGGTCGACCGGATGATGTCTATCAGACAAGTCTTTCACGAATTGTCACTCGCCGTCATTGTGGCGCTTATCGTCGGAACCCTGGAAGAGACCCTGTTCAGAGGGTTCATGTTTGGAGCTCTGTCGAAGTATGCGGCGCCGCTGTATGCGATGGCCCTGACTGCGTTGTATTATGCCGCTTTGCACTTTATGCGCAGCAACATGACCATACCTGCCGCTGAGCTCGATTGGACGAGCGGACTGATCGTGATGCTCGATGCGTTCAGACAAGTCATTAATCCACAGAATATCGATGCATTCGTCGCACTGTTCCTGGCCAGCATCTTTTTGACCTGCATCCGCTTTTTCATACCCAACAGCCTTGCGTATTGCATCGGACTCCATGCCGGCTGGATCTTCATCATCAAGCTGGCAAAAGCGTTCACCGAACTTCATCCTGCTGCCGAATGGGGGGCTTTGGTCAGCCGCTACGACGGGCTGATCGGTTATCTTTCCTCGGCGTGGCTGGCAATTTTGATTGCTGCTTTTGTTTGGGTTATGCGGCCGGTGAACTCGCGATAAACGGTAGCTGACCCGCTTTGTATGGGCGAGCAAGAAGGCGTCACAAAATATCACCTGGAATTCTCTCCAAGCCCGGGGCGAACATTTCCTGACTTCGGCCGGCTCGATGGCTGGCGTACGCTGCTTCACCGGCTGCAGTTGATCGGGCAGGATCCAACCCGCTACGGCGGGCTTGGCTATGGCAACATCAGCCGCCGGATTGGCCCGTTTGATTCTCCTTTTCAGCCGGCGCGATTCATTATCAGCGGCACCCAAACCGGGCAGTTGGAGCGGCTCGGCGTCGAGCATTTTTGTACTGTTCTTGCAGCCGAACCGAGCCGAAATCGGGTGGTTGCAGAAGGCCCGGTCAAACCCTCTTCCGAAGCCCTGACCCATGCGGCGGTTTACGCATCGAACGAGCAGGTCCGGTACGTGTTGCATGTCCACAGTCCTGAAATCTGGAGCCAAACCCAACAGCTGAAGATTCCGGCAACGCCGCGCGATGTCCCTTATGGCACACCGCAGATGGCCGCCGCCGTTCACAGCTTGTTGCGCTCGGTTGATATAGAGAATTGCCCGATTTTTTCAATGTTGGGGCATGAAGACGGCATCGTCTCTTTCGGGCGCACGCTCGACGAGGCTGGACAAATCCTGATTCGATACCTGGCTCTCGCGCTTTCAGGAATCCGGGGTCAGGAAACAGGAATCAGCTGTAGGTCGGAGTAGGCGCGCCGCCGACGGACTTCGAACCGAACTCCAAATCTTTTGCGCGCCGTAATCCGACGTTTGGCTAATACCACAAACAACGTTCATAAAGCGCCTCCACGACCGCACGGTTCCGGCCAAACGGGCAGGTTCGCTCCTGTCCATGTTCAAAATACTTGCCCGTACGCTCAGCACCGACAGGATGCGTCGCCAGCCAGACCGGCGTTGCCGCGCCTTCATCCGGGCTTTCGTGTCCACCAAAACCGAGATCGTTGCTGAGACGGGAGTTGACGTCACCGGGATGACAGGCGTTGACCGAAATATCATAGGGCTTCAGCCTTTCTGCAAAAGCGACGGTCAACATCCGGTCGGCCTGTTTCGATTGACGATAAGCCTCACCGTTGTGATAAGCACGGTGCTTGAATTCCAGATCGTTCAAATCGAGATCACCGGCCCAATAACTGGCGACGTTGATCACCCGCGCCGGGGCGGATTCCTTGAGTCGGCCGGTCAGCGCGCGCGTCAACCAGAAATAGCCGAGGACGTTGGTTGCAAACTGGCGCTCGATCCCTTCTGCTGTCTCTTCCCGGCTGCGCGGCGTTACCGCTGCATTGTTCACGAGCACATGGAGAGAACCCTGCCACCGCTCTGCGAATGCCGCGATCGACGCCTGACTGGAGAGGTCGGCCAACTCGTAGCCCACGTCAATGTTGCCGGTTGCCTGCTGAATCTCGGCGACTGCCTGTTCTGCCTTATTTTCGTTTCGGCACAACAAAATCAGCTCAAAGCCCGGCTGCGCAGCGATATTTCGAGCAATCGCCCTGCCAATGGCGCCCGCCGCGCCGGTAACCAATGCAACGCTCTTTTTATTGGTGCTCATGGCAAGTTCTCTTTCAACTCTTTGTTTGGCACTGTTCGGTCATTTGATCAGGGTGCACGGCCGTGCACCCTAAATCCGGCGTCGTGCAATCATGCGCAAGGTGCACCTGCTCCGCCCGGCCCTCGATCGTTTCGATTCAAAGCGCCACCCTACTTCGCTGCGTCTTTCCCTTTCCCAGGTTCCGGATCACCCGTGCGACATCCGGACAAAGAAGCAAGGTCTTCCAGAGAATGGAATCCTTCGAGCCGTTTGCCCTTCTGACCATCCTTTTCCCGAATCCAGGTCGGAAATTTGAGTATGTTCTTCTCGACACAGAGCTTGGTCCGGGAGTCCGGCGCATGAGGGTTGCACTCGATTTCGGTGATCGAAGAAAAGGCCGCCCCGAATGCCTGCCGTTGAGCGCGGCATACAGAACAGGTATTTGACGCATACATGACCCAACCCTTCTTGGTGAGACAATCGGCCAGAGCGAGGTGCCGTTCCTCGGAAAATGTCGGGTTGTCCGGCTCGGCACCTGGCATCTTTTCGGTACAGCCCAATAAAAACAGACCGCTCAATAAAACGGAAAGCAAAAGAGCTGATCTCATGAATGCCACCAGTTAAATCGATAATAGCCGATCAAAGCAGCACCAAGACCGATCATCAGCAGTCCTGAACCCAGGTTCATCCATTTTCTGTTCTCCTGTCGCCAGCGCTTGAGCTCCAAAGTCGATGCACCGAAAAAGATCGTGAAAAGAATGATGATCAACGGCAACACGAAAATGGCGTTGTAAATCAGCAAATAAACAAACGCTCGAAGATTGAACGCATCAGCGAGCATCGCGGTTATCGCCAGATAGGGGCCGCCGGTACAGGGCAACTCAACAACAGCGACAAATCCACCGATGGCGATAATGCCCAAAAACGAAATCTGTTCCGTCATCTTCGTTAGCTTTTCCTTGTGTCGCTGCGCAATTTCCAGCGAAAACCCTCGCCCATACCAGAAAAAGTCCTTCAGCTCGACCAGTCCGAGCATGATAACGAATACGCCGACCGTCATGCCGACAGCTTCCGCAAAGCCTTGAGCGATCAGCGTCTGTTGGAACCAGATCAGGCCAAGGCCGGACAGCAAATAGATCACGTAAACCGTGGCGATATAAACCATGCCGAGCCGCAGCAGCATGGTTTTGCGCTTGGAAATTTTCAGCAAAACGCTGGAGAGGAACAGTATTACACCAATCGCGCAGGGATTGATGGAATCGACGAGTGCCGCGCCGAGAACAACCGCTAATCTAATATCTTCCAAAGTAAAGAATTTCGAAAGCAGCCGTAGTGGCAGGTACCACCATCAGGGTCAATGCTGCTGACTTAAGTCCTCTCCAGCGGGAGAGGGTTGAGTGAGGGGGAAATAAACGAAGGAACTCAGCCATTTTGACCCCCTCATCCCAGCCTTCTCCCGGAAGGAGAAGGGGCACTCCATCTTAATTCAACAGCATTGACCAGGGTCGGTTCACATGCCCTAAGCACTTGCAACGGAAGCGTCATACATTCAGCATGTTGTTCAGCGCCAACCTGGCGAAACCGGCTTCATCCTCCGGCACCATGATACGGTTGACGACCTTGTTTTCAACCAGATTTTCCAAAATCCAGGCGACATGCTGCGGGTCGGTGCGAAACATCGTCGAACACATGCAAACCGTCGGTGACATGAAGTGAACGTTCTTGCCCTGGGATTTGCACTCTTCGCGCAGTCGGTTCACCAGATTGAGTTCGGTTGCAACCAGCCAGCGGGTGTTCGGCTCGGCCTCACGCACCGTTTTGAGAATGGTTTCGGTCGAACCGACATAATCCGCTTTCTCACAAACCTCGAAGGGGGCTTCCGGATGCGCGATGACACGGGTCTCCGGATAACGGGCAAGGAAATCGTCGATCTGCTGCGGACGAAACATCTGATGGACGGAACAGAACCCTTTCCAGAGAATGATCTTGGCACGTCTGATCTCTTCTTCACTCAACCCGCCCAAAGGCTTGTCGAAATCCCAGACGACCATCTCATCCAAAGGTATCCCCATCCGGTACCCTGTATTGCGCCCCAGATGCTGGTCTGGAAAGAACAGCACCTTCTCCCGTCGCGCAAAGCTCCACTCCAGAATCGTTCCGGCATTGCTCGAGGTACAGACGATCCCGTTATGACGGCCGCAGAAGGCCTTCAGGTCGGCAGCTGAATTGATATAAGTGACAGGAGTAACCTGGAGGTCAGTATCCATCACCTCGGACAATTCACGCCAGCAGCGCTCGACGTTGACCAGGGTAGCCATGTCGGCCATGGAGCAGCCGGCAGCCAGATCCGGCAAGATAACAGTCTGTTCCGGGCGGGACAGAATGTCGGCCACTTCCGCCATGAAGTGCACGCCGCAAAAAACGATATATTCGGCCTCCGACCGAGCCGCTTCCCTAGAGAGCTTCAGTGAGTCGCCCGTCACATCGGCGTGTCTGAAGACCTCGTCACGCTGATAATGATGACCGAGAATGATGCACCGTCGACCCAATTGCTGTTTCGCCGCGATGATGCGCGCTTCACAATCGTCATCATCGAGCAGCGCGAAATCGTGTAGTGTTAAAGCCTGTGATCTCATAGTCTCACCCGGGTCATCTGCGAAACGACCCGATCAATAATATCATATCGTTAAACTCGGATATCAACCCTTGTCGCTCTGCGGTTTGTGATGGCGAAGACCCAGTTCACGCAGTTGCGCATCACTCACACGTGCAGGCGCATCGATCAGCGGGCAGGCGGCAGTTTGCGTCTTCGGAAAAGCCATCACTTCCCGGATCGAGCTCGCGCCGGTCATCAGCATGACCAAACGGTCCAGCCCGAAGGCGATGCCGCCGTGGGGCGGGCAGCCGGACTTCAATGCATTGAGCAAAAAGCCGAATTTTTCTTGTGCTTCGTCGTCGTCGATCCCCAGCAGACGGAATACAGCTGTCTGCCTCTCGGCCTGGTGAATACGAATCGATCCCCCCCCGACCTCGGTGCCGTTCAGAACAAGGTCATAGGCCCGCGACAACGCTTTCCCCGGATTTGCCTGTACCTGTTCGATAGATTCGGCCGGGGCGGTAAACGGATGATGCAGTGCATTCCAACGCTGCCCCTGTTCATCCCATTCGAACATGGGGAAATCGACGATCCAGACCGGCTTCCAGCCCTCTTCGATCAGGCCGCGATCGGCTCCGAGCCTGACCCGCAAAGCGCCCATTGCCTCATTGACGATCGCGGCTCTGTCCGCACCGAAGAAAACGAGATCGCCGCTGTGCGCATCGACCCGCTCGAGCACCGCCGCCACGACGTCATCCGGGAGAAACTTCAGGATCGGTGACTGCATCCCCTTTTTGCCCGCCGAGCGGTCATTGATCTTAATGTAAGCGAGCCCTTTAGCACCGTATATCGAAACGAACTTGGTCAGATCATCGATCTCCTTTCGAGTCAGCTCGCAGCCGTTCGGCAGTTTCAGCGCGACGACGCGCCCTTCCGGATCACCGGCCGGCCCGGCAAAAACCTTGAAGTCGACCCGCTCCATCAGATCCCCCACATCCACCAGCTCCAACGGAATGCGCAGATCCGGCCGGTCGATGCCGTAGCGTCGAACCGCTTCCGCATAAGTCAACCGTGGAAAAGGATCCGGCAGATCGCACTGCAGAATCTCTTTGAACAGGTGCTGCATCATCTCTTCCATCAGATTTATGATCTGATCTTCATCCAGGAACGAGGTTTCGATATCCAACTGGGTGAATTCCGGCTGACGATCGGCACGCAAGTCTTCGTCACGGAAACAGCGGACGATCTGATAATAGCGATCCATGCCCGAAATCATCAGCAGCTGCTTGTACAGTTGCGGTGACTGCGGCAACGCGTAAAAAGCCTGATCATGAGCGCGGCTCGGCACCAGATAGTCGCGGGCACCTTCCGGGGTCGCTTTGGTCAGAAACGGTGTTTCGATGTCGTAGAAGCCGTGATGGTCCAGAAAATTTCGCAGGCACCGGGTAACATTACGACGGATCTTGATGCGTTCCTGCATCTCGGAGCGGCGCAGGTCGATATAGCGGTAGCGAAGACGCGTCTCTTCGTTGACTTCGATGTCGCCTTCCAATGGAAAGGGAGGTGTTTCCGCCTTATTGAGAATTTCCAGATGGTCGGCCAACACCTCGATTTGCCCGGTCGGCATTTTCGGGTTGATCGTGCCTTCGGGACGACGGCGCACCCGGCCATGGACCTTCAGCACATATTCGCTGCGAACGGTCTCGGCTGTTTTGAACGCTTCGGGAGTATCCGGGTCGAACACGACCTGCGCCAACCCTTCCCTGTCTCTCAGGTCGACAAAAATCACACCGCCATGATCACGCCGGCGGTGCACCCAACCACAAAGATCCACTTCCTGGCCAAGGTGGCTTTCGTTCAGGTCTCCACACGTATGGGTGCGCATCGTCTAATTTTACCTATCATCCAAAAAACCCACCATCTTAGTCGTTGCCAGCGGGTAACTCAAGCACGATATGGAAGACAAACCAGGCCGTTTGATCACGATGCCGCCTTTTTCTTCTCCGTCGAAGCCTTGGGTTTTTCTTTGGCCTTCTTCTCGGGGGGCGTGTCGCCCGCAATGTTTTTTTTCTTCCCGCCGCTCTTGAAATCGGTTTCGTACCAACCGCCGCCCTTGAGTCTGAATCCGGCTGCCGAAACCAGCTTTTTCAGCTCCGCTTTGCTGCAGGAAGGGCAATCGCTGAGCGGGGAATCGCTGATCTTTTGTATCGCTTCAAACTCATGACCGCACGCTTTGCATTGATATTCATAGATGGGCATCGATACCTCCTGATTGCCAGTCACAGTGGGTGAAAAACAGTGAAACAGTAAAGACTCTTGAAATATATGGACTGAAAAAGAATTTTCAAGCCCAGTGCGGAACAATGTCTTCGCTATTCTAACAAGATTCGATGATCCAGGCGTGCTACTGACCACAATCAGGGACAATGCCTTGAATCGGCTATAATACAGCGCCCTTCCCTGGTAACGAATCATGCAGAGCCTGACCTTCACCTGCCCCGACGACTGGCACTTGCACGTTCGCGACGACCGTGCACTCAACACCGTCGTGCCGCACAGCGCCCGACAGTTTGCCAGAGCGATTATCATGCCGAACCTGAAACCGCCGATCACAACGGCAGCCATGGCTCTCGCCTACCGGCGGCGCATTCTCGAAGCGGTGCCCGAGGAGAATCATTTCGAGCCGCTGATGACACTCTACCTGACCGAATCGACAACCCATGACGACGTCAGGGCAGCGGCCGAAAGCCCTTACATACACGCTTTCAAACTGTATCCTGCCGGCGCGACGACCCATTCCGACGCCGGCGTCAAACGCCTGGACCGGATCTTTCCAATTCTCGAAACCATGCAGAGGCTCGATCTGCCGTTACTGGTTCATGGTGAGAAAACCGACCCCGAAATTGATCTGTTCGATCGCGAAAAGGCTTTTATCGATGACGAACTGACCTCGATTATCAAGCGCTTTCCAGCGCTTCGGATCGTTTTCGAACATGCAACGACCCGGGATGCTGTCCAGTTCGTGACCGAAGCGGCGCCCAACATAGCCGCAACCATCACACCGCAGCACCTGCTCTACAACAGAAACGCCCTGTTCGAAGACGGTATTCGACCGCACCGTTACTGCCTGCCGATACTGAAGCGGGAAACGTACCGCAAAGCATTGATCGCTGCTGCGACCGGCGAAAGTCGAAAATTTTTCCTCGGCACCGATAGCGCTCCGCACCCTCAACAGCTCAAGGAATCATCCTGTGGATGCGCCGGCTGCTACACCGCTCATGCGGCTTTGGAACTGTATGCGGAACTGTTCGAAAAAGCCGGAGCGCTCGATAAGTTGGAAGGGTTTGCCAGCTTTTACGGCCCCGATTTTTACCGCTTGCCCAGAAACAGCGGCACGATTACCCTGGAAAAAAGACCCTGGCAGGTTCCCGCCCACTATCCCTTTGCGGATCAAACGCTCATTCCTTTGAAGGCCGGCGAATGCCTGGCATGGAAATGCATCGGTAAATCCGAGGCGCCGCCGGCATCGTGAGCCGTCCGGTTGAAGCGAAGGTCCGAATGCGGGGTCCGAATGCGGGGTCCGAATGCGGGGTCAGTTCTCGCATTGTTGCATCGCCTTGCGCACAATTCGTCCCACCGTCGCCAAGTGGACACCAAAATACGCCGCAATCTCCCGATAACTGTACGCTCCGGTAGCATAAGCAGCCACAACTGCGGCATTGCGATCACTGTGACAAGCGTCGATAACCGCAAGAGATGGTGCCGGAGGACGGCGTTGCGCCTGGGGGACAGTCAACTCGTCACCATCAATTTGCACCTTGGCTTGAATCCTTTCCACGAAAGTCTCATCACCCAAATATATCTGCTGCCGCAGCCGATCCCAAATGCACTGACCCATTCCTTCCAAAACAAAGCGTTGAAAGTTATGGCAGGCTTCTTCGCGAACAACCCCGAACTGACATAGCAGTCCGTCCACCGCCAACCACTTAGGAACCGACACCTCTCCCATCATCGCGCGATAACTACTCCATGGCCACTGCTCAGGTAAATTAACTATTCCTGCTCGAACCGGATTAAGCACAACGTACCGGCTCAGTTCCAGGAGGTAGGCATCTTTGTCCACCAAAATCCCTTTGAAACGCCCTTGGAACAGGTGACCTACTCGATTATGACGTTGATTCGTCGCTTGGGTGTATACGCCATTCAAGTGCCGCATTCCTTGTGACAGGTTCCCCTCCACCGTCTCTATGATCAAATGATAGTGGTTCGTCATGAGGCAGAAGGCATGACAGATCCAATTGTAGCGCTCTACAACCTCTGCTAATACACTCAGAAATGCCTCTCGATCCTCTTCATCCTCGTAAATCGATTCCCGGTGATCACCTCGGGAGGTGATGTGATAAAGAGCACCAGCAAACTCTATGCGCAACGGTCTAGCCATGCTCAGAGTTTAGATCATTCTGATGAATGCTACAATGCGAGAACTGACCCCACAAGCCACTACGTAATCGTCGATTTACACGTGATGACTACAAGATCATAAACTATTATCTACGTAAGAAATGGAGTCCTTACCAAATATCAAATACGCTTTATGCATCTGGTATATTAGATATAAGCCACGAGACAATCTATCAGCATGTCTGGCTAGATCGTTATAATAGTTGTTTAGACCCGTGTGATCATTTACCTCGCAGGAGTTATCCGTTATTCTTGGCGCGAGAGGTTCTCCTGGAAATTGCCGGTGGGGCGACTGGAGTCTGCCCCACCGGCGGCGCGCGGCCAGAGTGGGCGTGACGCGTCGTGACATCAACCCGAATCCCTGAGGAAGTATTGTCAGCCATGATATTGCAACTGC
>Ga0209633_10003717_pt1 | contig 14029 bp, 8 predicted proteins | sample Cruoilmetagenom1_FD_187290 | JGI IMG/M metagenome (GOLD analysis project Ga0209633, IMG submission 187290) | Oil polluted marine microbial communities from Coal Oil Point, Santa Barbara, California, USA - Sample 1 (SPAdes) (version 2) | ecosystem: Environmental > Aquatic > Marine > Oil seeps ... | reverse complement strand
GGAGCGACTTTCGATTAGAAGTAACATATTGATTTTATTATGAAAATTGGTAGCGGAGGAGAGACTTGAACTCCCGACACGCGGATTATGATTCCGCATATCCTACATATCAACGTATAGCTGAACATAACGCTATCCAAAAAAAACATGCAGTTATAACAGTATTTTATATCTTTTTCGTCCTCACCCCATAACGTATTGTAACGCTCTATAACCTGGTAATTCTGTTACCTATGTGTTACCTAGGGTACGATGCCGCGAACAAAACTCACAGCCGCGGCGGTCGAGAAGATCAAACCGCCCCCCTCCGGCCAGATCGAATATTTCGATCAGCTCCTCCCCTCCTTCGGCCTCCGTGTCTCATCCAAGGGCGCCAAATCCTGGTTCTTGATGACGCGCGTCGAAGGAAGACTGATAAGGATGACGCTCGGCAAGGCCCGGGCCATGCCGCTCGCCAAGGCGCGGGACGAAGCGCGCCGTTTGATGAACCTGGCGGCAGCGGGACAGGACCCTCGCCTTGTGAAGAGCGAGGCCAAACGTAAGCGGGACGAACAACACCGCAGCACGTTTGGTGTCTGCTCCGAGGAATTTCTTGAGAGATATGTGGCAGCCCGGCTGCGACCCTCGACCATGCGGGAATACAAACGTATCCTCACCGGACCTGATACGCGGCATTGGCAGAGTCGTCCCATCTCATCCATCACGAAACGAGAGGTCCTCGATGTCATCGAGAAGATGGAGGGGCGCGGTTCCCCCGGTGCCGCGGCTCGCGCCCTCGCCTATCTTGGTAAGTTCTTCAACTGGTGCGCCGAGCGCGACATTATCGAGGTCGTCCCCACAGACCGCATCCGCCCCTCGCACCCGCCAACAAAACGCGACCGTGTCCTGTCAGAGGAGGAATTGGTGTACGTCATACGCGCGATCGACGCGGAGCAGAGTGTGTTCGGTCCGTTGTTCCTTATCCTGCTGATGACCGGACAGCGGCGTGGTGAGGTCGCTGGTATGCGTTGGAGCGAGATCAGGGATTTCGATACTGTGGAGGCGCTGTGGGAGATCCCCGGTGAGCGAACGAAGAACAAGCAGGCCCATATTGTCCCCTTGCCGCCAGCCGTCTGCAACGTACTTAAAACCCTCCCCCGCACCGGCGATCTGGTGTTCACGACGACGGGCGAAACCCCTGTGTCGGGCTTCGGCAAGGCCAAGGCGCGGCTGGATGCACGGGTTGCCGCTTTCCGCGAGGAAGATGGCCTTGAGGGTGTGCCCTCTTGGACGCTGCACGACCTGCGACGGACGATGGTCACGATGATGAACGAGAAACTGGGAATCGCGCCCCATGTAGTCGAGGCTGTGGTCAATCACGTCAGCGGATTAGCGAAGGCTGGGGTGGCGGGGGTTTATAACCGCGCGCTGTATCTGGAGGAGCGCAGGAGGGCATTGACTGAATGGTCAAGATTCCTCCGGACTTTCCAATGCTAAAATCGGGCGACGCAGGAGATCATGACGGGTCTGTGTTTCAATGAATCCAAACCACATACACAAAGCTGAGCACTGAAAGGAAGGCAGCACTGCCAAGTGCTATTTGAATGAGCCTCATTGTTGATAGGCTTTTCTTTGACCCTTTCAGGGTTACCTTCATTTCTCCGTCCATCTTGTTGATGTTGTCGATGTAGCCGTTGAAAGCCAGACGGAAGCGTTCGACGACCAGCACAAAGATCACAGACAACAGCGCAGCGAATACAAGCACGACCGCTGATACGAATCTGCTCTCCTGCAAGAATGTGAAAGAGAAATACCAAAGAGCGCCGATCAGACTGGAAAACAGAACAGGGAGCTTATAGAGAATGTCATTCATGCGGCTGAAATGCGCGTATTGCTGCCGGTAGATTTCATTTGGGTCGATCGGCTTCATGTCAGACTCTCGCAGCCTTCGCTAACTTGTTACCAGGTTGCTCATATAAGCGGGCCAATTTGCCTGCAATGTGAGTGACTGCTTCATCGACATCGTCGCTGGTAGTGAAGCGTCCTAGGCTGAAGCGGATCGAGGAATCGGCTTCTTCTTCCGACAAGCCGATAGCTCTCAGCACATGGGACGGTTCCGGTGTGCCGGTCGTGCAAGCTGATCCTGTCGATGCGGCAAGGTGCGGCTGAAGAGCGCCCAGAATGTCATGCGCAGAAAAGCCGGCGAACCGAATATTCACATTACCGGAATGTCGGGAGTGATCAGGCGGGCCATTGATCGCATATTCAACACCGCTATCAGTAAGGCCCTGAACAAATCTGTCGCGCAGCATGCGGATCGTAGTTCGCTTCCTCTCCGCTGTGCTCTGCTGTAGCAGTTCTGCGGCGGCAGCCATTCCGACACATAGGGGAACCGGTATGGTCCCGGAGCGGAGATTGTCTTGTTGTCCTCCGCCATAGATGAGCGGCTCAATTTGATCATGAAGATCGCGGCGAACAATCAGCGTACCGATCCCTTTTGGACCATACATTTTGTGTGCTGACAGGCTGATAAGATCGGCGTGCGCAGCAAGAGAAGAGATGTCGATGGCGCAAGGCGCCTGCGCTGCATCGCAATGAAAGAAGGCTCCGCATTTGCGGGCAATTGCCGCGATTTCTTCGGCAGGCTGTATAACCCCGATCTCGTTATTGACAGCCATTACCGAAATGAGGAGCACATCTTCATCCGCCAGTTTTTGAAGTTCCTCCAATCGTAAAAAGCCTTGTTGTTCGACGGGTAGGTGTTCGATCTGATAGCCGTGCTGCTCTTGAAGTATGCGGCAGGCCGCAAGCACAGACTTGTGCTCGATAGCGCTTACCAGGATACGGCGGCGTTTCCCGCCAGCCGCGCGGCGGGCAAGTCCCAACAGGGCAAGATTGTTTGCCTCGGTTGCGCCGGAGGTAAAGATAATCTCATCGGGACCGGCCCCGATGAATGAGGCTATGGTGGCGGCGGATTCTTCCACAGCTTGCGCTGCCTTCCAGCCGAGAATGTGGTCTACTGAATGTGGATTGGCGAACGATTCGGCATGCCACGGTCGCATTTTTTCCAAAACTTCAGGATCTACCGGAGTCGAGGCCTGATAGTCAAAATATAGCGTGTCTCTGTTTTTCATTTTATATCAACAGGTTAGAGACATTTCGGTGCAGGTCAAGCATATCCCCTCGTACGGAGTAACGCTGGATGGTGCTTCCAGATTGCATTTGACTATACTCCGAATTGCAGATTAGTGTCGAGCTGGACGAACAATCCAGGCGGTGGCTATGGCGCGAGGCCCCATTTTTGAAAAGGGCTACAAGCCCCAACTCTCAGGACATGAAACATTTCCGTTGCGCTACGGCTGGCTCAAGAAAGCCTTTGATGCCGTATATGCCAGTGAAGATGATTCGGAGAATAAATCCGTATTTCTTGGCGATGATGCAATAGCCCGTTTCGGTGTGGGCCGGAACATGGTTGGCTCGATCAGGCATTGGGCAAACGCTGCTGGTATCATTGAAGATGTACCCGGCACCAATGCTCTACGGACAACCAAGGCGGGGCGATTGTTGTTTGGTCCAAAGGGCCTTGATCCCTACATGGAGCATCCGGCTACGCTATGGCTCATGCACTGGCATTTGAGTGGACGCCCTTTCAAGACAACGTGGTTCTGGGCCTTTAGCTATTTCCCGGCACTCACATTCGAGCGCGAGCATCTGGTCAAGGGGCTTGGCAGGTTAGCGAAGGAGCTTGCATGGACCCGCGCGGCGGCCACGACCCTCAAAAACGATGTGGCCTGTTTCATCCGAACTTATGTGGCTCTTCAGGCTTCCGGGCAATCCGGCCAAGAGGACGTTCTTGAGTCCCCGCTCACGGAACTGGCGCTCATAAAGGCTATCGGCAAGCGTGACGGCTTTCGCTTTGTAAGAGGTGCGAAGCCAACGCTGGGGGATGGCGTCTTTACGTATGCGCTGGTCGATTTCTGGTCGCGATATTCTAAAGCGGCTACGCTTTCATTCGAGGCGATTGCACATGAGCCGGGATCGCCCGGCCGTGTTTTCTTGCTTGATGAAAATGACCTGATCGATCGACTTGCTGAAGTCGATGAGGTGACCGGCGGCGCTTTGCGCTGGTCGGAAACGGCGGGATTAAAGCAGGTCATACGGGAGGCAGAACTGGTGCCGGAGGATGCGCTGCGTTATGTGGAAATTGATTACGCTGTCTCCAGCCGAAAGGAGGCTGCGTAATGGCTCTTGCTGACAGGGTTTACGTTGCGCGCCGATTTCAGCGGGCAGTACGGATCGACACGGATTTAGGTGAGCCAAAGGCGCTGGAAGGCTTTATCTGTCCGCATTCCTCAGCAGATGTGCTGCTCACAATGGCGCGGCACATAGCGCAGACAAAGCAGGGCGCGTTTACGTGGACCGGTCCTTACGGCAGCGGTAAATCGAGTCTCGTGGTTGCGCTGAGCGCGCTGCTCAGCACAAAGAAAGCACTCAGAGCTGAGGCTGAAAGCGTCTTCGGCAAGGATGTTGCCGAGACTGTTCGAGCAGCGATGCCCGCAGGTTCCAAAGGCTGGCAGGTTCTTGCTGTTGTCGGACGACGCGATGATCCAGTTCGTGTAATTGGTGAGGCCATCGAAGCTGCTGAGTTGGAGAAGGCAGAAGAGTGGACTGGAGAAAAGATTGTCCAAACGTTGTGGGATGCGGCCGAGCGGCATCCGAGAAGCAGTGGTGGGCTCATTGTCTTTATTGATGAAATGGGGAAGTTCCTGGAGGCTGCCGCGCAAGAAGGAACGGACATCTACCTGTTCCAACAACTGGCGGAAATGGCCTCCCGCAGCAAGGGTCGGCTGATCGTTGTTGGCATTCTGCACCAGGCGTTTGAGGAATATGCCCATCGACTTTCGCGGGAAATGCGGGATGAGTGGGCAAAAATACAGGGACGTTTTGTTGATCTGGCCGTCAATACGGCAGGTGAAGAACAAATTGAACTTTTATCACGGGCGATAGAGAGCGATCATCGGCCTAAACGGCCCGGAAAGCTGGCCAAGACTATCGCCGGCATCGTGCGGCCGCAGCATGGGCAAGAGGCAAAACGGCTAGCAGAGCGGCTTGAAGAGTGCTGGCCGCTTCATCCGGTCGTGGCCTGTCTTTTGGGTCCGATTTCAAGGCGACGGTTTGGGCAAAATCAGCGGAGCCTTTTCGGTTTTTTGAACTCTGCTGAACCGCAAGGATTTCAGGACTTCATCAAAAAGGAGAATGAGGGCGCTGTCTATGAACCCGACCGGCTTTGGGATTATCTGCGCATCAATCTTGAGCCGTCTATCCTGGCTTCTCCCGATGGACACCGCTGGGCGCTCGCTGCAGAAGCGATAGAGCGCTGCGAGGTGATCGGGGGAGATGAGTTGCACCTGAAGCTACTCAAGACGATTGCGGTGGTTGATCTCTTTAAGGAGCGCTCTAGCCTGACGGCGGGCGAAAAACTGCTTTTTGCGTGTGTGCCGGGACACACGGACAAGGCAGTCAAGCAAGCACTGGAACAGCTTGGCCGTTGGTCCTTTGTTATTTTCAAGAAATTCCTTAGCGCCTACGCCATTTTTGCAGGAAGTGATTTTGACATTGATGGCGCTGTCGAGACCGCCCTTGAAGAGGTCACGGAGATCAACTTCGCGGCTCTCAAGTCCTTTGCCGGTTTGCATCCCGTGGTCGCCAAGCGGCACTATCATGACACAGGGGCGTTGCGGTGGTTCGATGTAAGCCTCGCACCGCTTTGCGACCTGTCGGAGGTCGCAACAAATTACCAGCCAGGCAATGGTGCAATTGGACAGTTTCTTTTCGCGTTTCCCACACTGGGTGAGAGTGAAGAGAATGCGGAAGAGCTGTGCCGGGAAGCGGCGCGGCAAAGCAAGAGCTGGGATAATGTCGTAGGATTGTCGCAACGGGCGTGGGGCATTGTCGATCTAGCGCGCGAATTACTCGCTCTGGAGAAGGTGCGCAATGACCATCCGGAACTAGCCGGGGATGCGGTCGCCCGAAGGGAAGTCTTGGCCCGGCTGTCTACATTGCAGAGCCAGCTTGAAGGTGAGCTGCAAAGAGCGCTGGATAGTGCGAAATGGTTCCGCAAGCACCATCCACCAAAACAATTTTTGCATGCGGAGTTGAACGCTCTGGCTTCTGATCTTGCCGACAAGCGCTATAATTCCGCGCCACGCCTGCACAATGAATTGCTGAATCGGCAGAAACCATCGAGCAATGCTGTTGCTGCCCAGAATGCGCTCTTAAAGCGCATGGTGATGAAAGAGGGTGAGCCGCGTCTTGGTATTGAAGGTTTTCCGGCTGAGGGGGGTCTGTTCGCATCATTGCTGGAGGCAAACGGTCTTTACAAAAAGAATGGCTCCGCGTGGCAATATTGCTGGCCGGAGGCAGCCTCCGATGAGTCTTATCGTCTGGCACCGATCTGGGAGGCGGCAAGATCGTATCTCAAAGAGAACGCGGATCGCACGGTCGCTGTTTCTGAAATCTTCAAATTGTGGCGCGCTGAACCCTATGGTGTGAAGGACGGACTGATGCCTGTTCTGGCCGTGGCATTCATCCTTTCGAAGCGCGACAAAGTTGCTGTTTACCGGGAAGGCATTTTTCAGGCGCATTTCAAGGATCTTGATGTCGAATTTCTGGCAAGGGACGCAGGCGATATCCAGCTTCGCTGGATGAATTTATCTGATGTATCGCGGCGGTTGCTCTCAGGTATGGCGAGCGTGGTGCGGGAACTAGACCCTGAGAATGACCTGACCAATCTGGAACCGATAGATGTGGCCCGCGGACTTGTGGCTATACATGACAACCTTAGGCCTTGGACCAAGCGCACCACACGTCTGTCTGCAAATGCCATAAAGGTGCGGACGCTGTTCAAGCAGGCAAGCGATCCCAACAAGTTCCTGTTTGACGATATTCCCTCGGTGCTTGAGCAAGAGGGTGATCTGGCCGGCAAGGCCGGAATCCGGAAGGCTGTATCTGTAGTGCGTGATGGGCTGGCGGAACTGGTTGAAGCCTATCCCGCTATGCTACGCAGGCTTCAAGAGATGATGCTGGCTGAGCTTGAGGTCCCGAACGCCTCGCCGCAAGCCCTTGATGAACTGCGGAACCGGGCAGAAAATATCAAGCAACTTTCCGGCGATTTTCGACTCGATGCCTTTGCGGGGCGTCTGGCGCAGTTTACCGGCACTGACGACGATATGGAGGGGATAGCGAGTCTTGCTGCAAACAAGCCGCCGCAGGATTGGGTTGATCCTGACCTTGATCGGGCAGCAATTGAAATAGCAGCTATGGCGCAAAGTTCCGTCCGGCTGGAAACCTTCGCCCACATAAAGGGACGCCCGAACAAACGTCATACCCTCGCTGTTGTCATCGGAAGTGCCGGTGCGCGAGCGACGGTTCTTGAGGAGTTCGATATTGGAGACAGCGATCGGCAAGTCATCGAGGAACTAATCACGCGAATCGAGTTGGCACTGGCCGAAGGTGATATGAGCCGCCGCAATGTCATTCTTGCAGCGCTTGCCGAGATCAGCACGAGCTATATGCAAACAGCGCCTGGTAAAGATGGCTCTGCGACCAAACGGCGAAGAGCCGTAAGCTGATGGCAAGCGCGGAAAAGCACGTGCTGGGCCTGTCCGGCGGGCGCGATAGTGCGGCTCTGGCAGTTTATATGCGGCAGCATCATCCCGAGATCAAAATCGACTATTTTTTCACAGACACAGGCAAGGAGCTGCCTGAGGTTTACGAGTTCCTTGGCAAGCTGGAAGGCTTTCTGGGAAAACCAATCCGGCGGCTCAATCCTGAACGGGACTTTGATTTCTGGCTCAAACGATACAATAGCTTCCTGCCATCAGCGCAGGCGCGTTGGTGCACGAAACAGCTCAAGTTAAGACCATTTGAACAGTGGATTCGTCCGCTTCTGGAGCAGGGCACGAAGGTGTTCAGCTATGTGGCCATTCGAGCGGATGAAGAATACAGGGAAGGCTACAGTTCAAAGCATGAAAACCTTGTGGTGCAGTTGCCGTTCAAAGACGACGGTATCGATAAGGCGGGCGTTCTTGAACTTCTGGACGGGTCGGGTTTGGGCCTGCCGCTATACTATTCTTGGCGCACTCGCAGCGGCTGCACCTTTTGCTTCTTTCAGCAGAAGATAGAGTGGGTGCGCCTGATGGAAGAGCATCCGGAAGCCTTTGAGGAAGCCAAAACCTATGAAAAGACGGCCATAGAGCACGGCTCTCCGTTCACCTGGAGCCAGGGAGAATCGCTGGACGAATTGGCGCGACCGGAACGGATTGCGCAAATCAGAGAAGATCACAAACAACGGCTTGAGCGCATGCGCGCCAAGTGGCAACCCAATCCATTAAGACCGGACGCCGAACCGCTCGATATCGACGATCTATATGGCAAGGCAAAGGCGTGCTTGGCTTGCCATAAGTGAAGTGGTCTTATGTCAGATCCAGCCAAGGAGCCAAACGTTTCCAAGCGAGTTCGGCTATGCGCTTTGAGCGCTTTTCTATGAAATCGGTGTTCCACTTTTCTGACATTTCAGTGACGCTTTTGCACATGCCGAGATAGCTGGACTTTTCGAGTACCTCTTCTGCCTTTTTGCCAAAATTCAGCCCGACCTTTTTACAGGCTTCTTTCGCAGCATCAAACTCGGAGTCGTCGCTGGCGCTGAGAAGTGTGTAGAGAAGGCGTTTGTGATCCCAGGAACGGTTTCCGGCTACCGAATTTTCATCTTGGGGTAGAAGCAAGAGATTTCCCAAGCGATGGATCGTATCAGGGTCATCATAGATTGCCGTATCCCACCCGATTTCGTGGTTTTGCGGTGCGATGTGTTCGACTGTGAAATAATCTTCATTGTACCATCGCTTCAAGTTCATCATCGGGGCAACGTCGGGGCGACCTTGCTTTATTAGGCCGGGGGCCGATTGGTCCGGCACCGCGTCATCTGAAGCGCAAAACAGCATGAAGCGCGCCACGTCTTTTGAGTGTTTGTAAATAGGTATTCGGCCCGCACTTTTAACCCAGTCGGCCTTGCCGCCGATGTTGCCTTTATCTTGAAGATAATGTCTGAGCGCTTTCTTATAATTGGAGAGCGACACCGCCCCAGTGCCGGCTTTTGGCCGAAAAGCGAGAGGTGGAATCCTTTCTGCAGAAATGCCTAGCCGCAAAATATCACGGTAATGACCGTCGATGTTTTCTGTTCCGCCAAACGCACCGCGCCACAATATAGAAAATGCCGCAGTTGCTTTTATGGCGCCTATCAGCTCCTGGGTTCGTTTGGTACGTACGGAGCCTTGAGCGTCGAGGGCGCGGCCGTAAAATCTTGAGATGGGGGCCACGGTTATGTGGTGCTTGATGGATCTCAGGGCTTCAAATCCAACAAGAGCCTCTTCGTCAGTAACCATGAGAGGGTGAAAATCTGGCCCCTGACCGCGTTCCACGTCCCACGCATGCAGCATGAAATAGGCAATGTTCGATAGCCGCTGGACGAAGGCACGTTTTTGGTCGAGCGATTGGAGCACCTCATATTGATCGCGTAGATAACGGCGCTGGTCATTTAACCGTTTTTGAAGTTTGTCGCCGGTTTCCGAAAGGGCGAAGGGCACCAGCATTTCGGATGTCGCCTTTTGCTTTTGTTCGGCTTTACGGAATCGCTCAAGATACTCCTCGATGCGGCCAATCCATTTTCGTGATGGAGACTGTTCGTACTGTTCGAGCTGTTCGGTATCGATCACTCTTGGCTTAAATGTCTCGAATGCTGTCAGCGGTTCGCCGGTCGTATTTAAGGCCTCGAACATGTCAAATGCATCGTCCTCACTCTCCGTGGTGACGACGGTAAATGCCATGCGAAGGTTCATGTATTGAGCGATGACGATCATGCGGAATAATTGGCAAAAGGCACCATACAGAGTGTCATCAGCGTCGTTTGTTATATAGCCCTCTATCTCTTCCGGTAACTCGAAGCCCCAAATTGCATCAACAAATTCTTTTGAGCTTATGATACTGATGACGTTGGGAAAATCGACATTGTCTGCCTCTTTGTCGGTGACCTGAGCAATCCGGCGCTGAATAAAGCGATACATATCAACGATAGATTTGTGTTGCGCGAGGGTCTCGCCAGTTTGGTCCGTTGGATTGTAGCGAAAAATTTTCTTATCACCGTTTTTCTGGTGCTCGAAATACTCCCATACTAAGCGGGATATGGGGCTGGTGTATTTTGCCTGTACCTTTTTTCGGGACCAGACGTCATCGTAAGAGCGGATAATACGGGGATAAAACTGGTAATTATTTTCCCCGGTACGCATATCTAGGACCATGGTTTCGAGGAGTTCAGGCAATAGTATCTGTGACTGCCCGTATATCCAGGAGAAATGGGTATCGTGTTTGTTTTGGAATTTTTCTGCTGATCTTCTGATAATATCATGTAGTGCCAAGTTTATCATGGCGAATGTACAAATACGCTGTTGCCCATCAATAATAGTCATGACTTTAGAGGCAACTTCGGACTTATATATAGGTTTTACAGTACGGTGCGTTATGTCGTTGATAGCAATTATTGTGCCGAGGAAGGTAATCGTGTCCTTCCGATTGGGAAGCATATTCATGCCATGGATGGCGTCTTCGAAAAGGCGCTCAACATTTTCCTGATCCCAGGAATAGGGGCGTTGGTAAGCGGGGATGTAGCAACCCTGCCCGGCAGTGATTAGAAACCCCCTCGTGCTGCGGGCTGTCGCCTTGAAGATATTTTCGATATCAATCGACACAACGAGGTGGCCCTTTGCACAAGGGATAGCGGTCAGTAGTTCAATCAGGTGGCAGCTCCCAGGCGAAACAGCCCGAAAATCACATTCGGTATAATGAATGAAGTTGGGTACGGCAAGGATGCGCTTGCCGCATATGAAGAGATAGCCCCGCAGCCATCGGCAGGATTCTTGTTTTTCTTCCTCCGTGATAGTTGATTGACGACGGTTTCCACCGCAAGCACCTTCCGCCATCCTTAAATGTGGTGATAATGTCGCGCAGTTGGGTCACAAGAATCTCTGTTGCCCGGTCTCAAATAAGTTCAATGTTACAAGTGCGGCAATGACAGTATCCCAAACAACTGACAAGACATACCTTACAGGAGGTCCGGGGCAAGACTTAGATGAGCTTGTTTCTCGAATTAGTATTGATGATTTGCACAGGATTGTCGGGACAGACGTTGTGGCACTTATAGAGGCCCTTGAGGGTATTCAGGACAAGAGGGCGACGCTGCGGCGGATTTCAGCGAATTCGCTACGTGAACGACCGGATGAATTCTTCGTAAGGCGCGATATCCGTGACATCTGCTTCAACGCCATGTCGCATGAGATTTTGAACTCTCTTGCGGCAAGAATTGAGTTGGCAAAGGTTGATGGGCTTCATGCTTTGAACCCTGCTGAAGATTCTGAAATGTGGCAGAGTTTTGTTGGATTTTTCGGAATAGACACACGCGCCGCCGCGCCAAGTGGTGTTGAGCCTGATCGTGAATCCGTTCGCCCTGAATTCGGGCTGTTTCCGCATCAACGCCGGGCCGCTGACGGTGTCTCAAATGCTATTCGCGGTGGGCGGGGAAGGGTTGTTCTGCACATGCCGACCGGGGCAGGCAAGACCAGAACAGCGATGCATGTGGTAAGCAGATTTCTGAATGCTTCAGAACCTACAATTGTTGTTTGGCTTGCAGCAAGCGCAGAACTACTTGACCAGGCAGTTGATGCCTTTCAAAGCGCCTGGTCGCGGCTTGGGAATAGGGAAATAGATATCGTGCGCTTTTGGGGCAGCCACGATCCTGACCTTACCGCCATCTCCGACGGTATTATCGTTGGGGGGCTTCAGAAGATGCACGCATGGCGTACGAGAGAACATCTCTCTGTCTTGCGATTTGCGAAATCGGTCAAACTGGTTGTGGTTGACGAAGCCCACCAAGCCATCGCCCCAACTTATAGCGCGTTGATAGAAACCTTGGTGGAGACCGGGTCATTCAATGCTCTGGTTGGGTTGACAGCAACACCAGGCCGCACATGGTCGGACATTGCCGCCGACGAACGGTTATCGGAATTCTTCGGCGAGCAAAAAGTCATGCTTGAAATAGAGGGGTGGGACGATCCGGTTTCATTCTTGATAGAGGAAGGCTATTTGGCGCGACCGACATTTCGGCGATTGGAATATGAACCCACGCCGGACCTTAAGCACCGGATGGAGCGTGCAGATGATACAGATGACGATTTTGATCCGGACCTCTTGGATGATTTGGCTGTTCAGGTAGGGCGCAACGTAGCCATAATTGAAGAAACAAAACGTCTTATTGAAGCCGGACACCATCGGATCATATTGTTCGGGGCGTCAGTCCACCATGCAAAACTGCTGGCCTCTGCTCTTATTGCGCATGAATTTGACGCGCGCGTCGTTACAGGAACTACCGGAACGGCATCACGCAATCGGATTATCAAAGCTTTTCGGGGCACTTCTCCCAAGCCAATGATCTTATGCAACTTCGGTGTTCTCACGACCGGTTTTGATGCGCCCAATACAAGCGCTGCAATAATCGCTCGCCCGACAAAATCACTTGTCCTGTTTAGCCAGATGGTTGGCCGTACAATTCGAGGCCCCAAAGCCGGTGGCAACGAATCTTGTGAAATCTCGACAGTTGTTGATCTGGATTTACCCGGCTTTGGCGATGTAGCGGAAGCTTTCATGAATTGGGAGGACGTATGGCATGACCCAGGCTGAAGGTATTGAACAACAAGACCTGTTCGACGCCCAGATTATCCCGCTTCGGCTTGCAATTACGGCCATGCGCGATTCCGGGTACAAGAACACCGCTTATGCGCTGGCTGAGCTGATCGACAACGCCCAGCAAGCTGGTGCGTCCATGATTGAAGTCCTCTGTATTGAAAGAAGAGAGCTTGTCAATAAGCGCGAGCGCAGGCGCCTGTGTCAGATCGCCGTGCTGGATAACGGTTCAGGGATGGACGCTGCCACGCTCCGAATGGCGCTCCAGTTTGGCAACGGCACCCGGCTTGATGATCGCTCCGGTATTGGCCGGTTTGGAATGGGACTACCCAATGCGTCTATTTCCCAAGCGGGGCGCATTGACGTTTGGACTTGGCAGAACGGTGCTGACAATGCCCTTCACACATATATCGATGTCGCCGAGATTGAAGCAGGCAACATGCGGGAAGTGCCGCGGCCGGAACATGACCCTGTTCCGGATGACTGGCGTGTAATTGCTCACTCTGTCGGAAAAAGCGGGACGCTGGTGGTTTGGTCAGAACTCGATATGCAGCGGCTGACGTGGAAGAGCGCCAAACCCACGCTGGAGAACACAGAGCGTCTTGCGGGCCGAATTTACCGCCACTTTATCATGGACGGAACGATGGTCATTCGTCTCTTTGCGAAAGAAGAAGGCGAAGAAAATGAGCTGTATGATAGAGAGGCCGTCTTTGACGACCCGCTCTACCTAATCCCGTCCAAGACCGTACCTGCGCCTTTCAATGCCGAACCTATGTTCGAGCTTTTGTTCGATGAACCCCATGAAATCGGATACGACGGCCACGACCACGTAGTGAATGTTCGGTACTCAGTGGCAAGAAATGAGACAATTAATGAAGCCGGCTCCGTAGATCGTGGCAAGACCGCCTATGGTCAGCATGCGAGAAACAACATTGGTGTATCAGTCGTTCGCGCCGGCCGCGAAATCATGCTCGACCAGGGGTGGTGCATTGGTTACGACCCCAGAGAAAGGTGGTGGGGTGCGGAGGTTGAATTTCCGCCTGCGCTTGACGAACTATTCGGCGTGACCAACAACAAGCAAGCGGCCACGCACTTCTCGGAATTGGCGATGACCGATTGGGAACAGTTGGCCGAGGAAGGCGAGCTGTTTATTGATGTCGTAAATCGGCTGAAGGAAGATGGCGATCCGCGAGGTTGGCTCCTTACGCTGAGCGATAGCATTAAACGGAACCTCAACCAACTGCGTGAGAAAAAAGCACAGGGC
>Ga0209633_10003716_pt1 | contig 14032 bp, 8 predicted proteins | sample Cruoilmetagenom1_FD_187290 | JGI IMG/M metagenome (GOLD analysis project Ga0209633, IMG submission 187290) | Oil polluted marine microbial communities from Coal Oil Point, Santa Barbara, California, USA - Sample 1 (SPAdes) (version 2) | ecosystem: Environmental > Aquatic > Marine > Oil seeps ... | reverse complement strand
TGAAAATTCAAAATTATTACTACTTGCTCCTATATATATAGATAATGGAAGAAAAATTGATACTGTTTTAAAAATTCTAGAACAACAGGGCTATTCAAGAATAAAAGTCAATAATGAAATTGTTAAAATAAATGACGCAAAGTCTATAACAACAAAAAGTTTTCATTTAGTTATTGATAGAATCGTAATACGTGATGATGAAGATTTTTATAACAGACTTGCTGATGCGATTCAAACTGCTTTTTTTGAAGGCAAAGGAGAATGTATCGTAGAGAATATATCTGACAATACACAAGTAGAATTCAGTAATAAATTTGAACTAGATGGTATTACTTTCTTAGAACCTAACACTCATTTATTCAGTTTTAATAATCCTTATGGTGCATGCCCAACATGTGAAGGCTATGGAAATATTATAGGTATAGACCAGGATCTGGTAATTCAAAATACTTCATTATCTATTTATGAAGATGCAATCGTTCCTTGGCGGACAGAGTCATTTTTAGAATATAAAGAAGCATTGATTGACAATGCGTATAAATTTGATTTCCCTATCCATAAACCTTATTATGAATTGACTGATGTGCAAAAACAATTGTTATGGGAAGGTAATAAATACTTTCAAGGATTAAATGCTTTCTTTAAGGATCTAGAAACTAAAACCTATAAAATTCAATATAGAGTGATGCTTTCTCGCTATCGCGGAAAAACAAAATGTACTACTTGTTATGGTAAAAGGTTAAGAAAGGAAACTGAATATGTTAAAATCAATAATATTACAATAAATGATCTGGTAAATTTACCTATTAATGAAGTATTAGATCTCTTTAACAAATTAAAACTGTCATCACATGATGAAAAAATAGCAAAACGATTGCTAAAAGAAATCATTAACAGATTACAATTCTTAAATGATGTTGGCTTAAATTATTTAACACTTAACAGAACATCAAACACTTTGTCTGGTGGCGAAAGTCAGCGTATTAACCTTGCAACTTCTTTAGGTAGCAGTTTGGTCGGATCGATGTATATTTTAGATGAACCAAGTATAGGTTTACACTCTAAGGATACTGAACGTCTAATTAAAGTATTAAAAGACCTAAGAGATTTAGGTAATACCGTTATTGTTGTCGAGCATGATGAAGATATTATGAAAGCCGCTGACTATATTATTGATATTGGCCCCGAAGCCGGTACCTTTGGTGGTGAATTAGTGGCTCATGGTACTTATAAAGAAATATTAAAAGCAAATACGCTAACCTCACAATACCTTAACGGAAAGAAAAAGATTGAAATTCCTACAAAAAGAAAGACATCGAAAAATTACATTGAAGTCATTGGTGCTAGAGAACATAATCTTAAAAACGTTGATGTCAAGTTTCCGCTTAATGCTTTAACTGTTGTTACGGGAGTTTCGGGTAGTGGTAAAAGTACATTGGTCAAAAATATTTTATATCCTGCATTACAAAAACAATTGTATAATTATGGAGACAAACCCGGGCAGTTTACAAAATTAAATGGTAATTACACAACAATAAGGAATGTTGAATTTATTGATCAAAATCCTATTGGACGTTCTAGTAGATCAAATCCGGTAACATATATTAAAGCCTATGATGATATCAGAGCTTTATTCACTAATCAGAAACTCTCAAAAATAAGAGCTTATAAAGCCAAGCATTTTTCATTTAATGTTGATGGAGGTAGGTGCGAAGCCTGTAAAGGAGAAGGTGAAGTAACTATTGGCATGCAATTTATGGCAGATGTACATTTACTTTGCGAAACCTGCCATGGTAAACGTTTTAAAAAAGAAATCTTAGAAGTAAAATTTGAAGATAAATCAATTGCTGATGTATTAGGATTAACTATTGATGAGGCTGTTGATTTTTTTGCAACTCATAAACAAAAAAAAATAACTAATAAGTTACAACCTTTAAAAGATGTTGGTTTAGGCTATGTACAATTAGGACAAGCCTCTTCTACCCTATCTGGAGGTGAAGCACAACGTATAAAACTAGCGTCATTTTTAGTAAAAGGAATTACAAAAGATAAAGTGCTTTTTATTTTTGATGAACCCTCAACCGGACTTCATTTCCATGATATTAAAAAGTTATTGGCTTCTTTTAATGCTCTTATTGATAAAGGACATACCATAATAGTTATTGAGCACAATATTGAATTGATCAAATGTGCCGATTATATAATTGATCTTGGTAAAGAAGGTGGTAAAAACGGAGGAGAAGTTTTATTTCAAGGGTTACCAGAAGAGTTGGTAAAATCTAAGACTTCATATACGGCTGAATATTTAAAGGAAAAATTATAGCCCCTTTGCCCTACAGATTTTTAGCTGTATTGAATCTTTGATTTCCTTAAGGAGAGAATAAAACTCTCATCTCAATACTATCAATACTTAAAAAAGATAAAATTCTAAAATCTAGATTAATATACTATCAACTGAAGACTAAAGACTATAATAGGCTCACTCTTTTTTAACCTGTTTACCCTCTATTACAGCCTGCAAGTTTTCTTTTGCCAACACAAAATCGGCCTGTAAATCAACTGCTTTTTTAAAACTAGTTTTGGCTAAGTCCATTTTATCTTGTTCAAATTCAATCAATCCTTTTAAATTAGAAATAGCTGCCAATAAAGACACTTGCTGATTATAATTTTTATTTACAGCATAAGTAACTTTAATTTTACCCGTGTCTTTTAACTCTTGCGCCTTTTTAATTGAGCGATACGCTTCGTCATACTTTTTAACCGAAAAGTATAAATTTGCTAATTTATAAGCATGATAGTTATTAGCCGACTTAACAACTAATTTAGCATATACTTGTGCAGCTTTATCTATAGCGCCAAGGCTTTCTAAAGATACAGCCTGCATTTCTAAAATATCTTGTTTATTACCATCTCGTGATAGAATATCGCTACACACCATATAACAAGAAGAATACTTTCTACCTCTAAAATATAAATAGGCCAAGCTATCCTTATATACACTAGTAGCTCCTTCTTTAGCTATTATATTGTACAAACTATTTGTTGCTATATTATCATCGCCATAACGTAATGCTTGTTTCATTACAGCTTTATCTAATGTTATATCATTAGTCTCTTGTGCATAAAAAGAAATAAAAGCTAATAAGGCACTCAATGTAATGTAGAATTTCTTCATTTTTATTTATTTTAATTGGATTGCAAATGTATTTAATTTATTGAAAATCAATTCTTAAAGTTTTAATAAATAAAAAACCCAACAATAAAGTTGGGTTCTTGGGTGGAAGACCGGATTCGAACCGGCGACCCTCGGTACCACAAACCGATGCTCTAACCAACTGAGCTACAACCACCATTTTTATTTTACACATCAACCGAACAGTAAATGCGGGTGCAAATATAATCTATTTAGCTACTTCTTCAAATAAAAATTGAAAAATTTGTAACGGACAACCTTTAAATAGACACTAATATAAATAATATAAAAGTTTATCTTTATTGTATCTTGATTTCATAATACAATTAAATTGAAACTCTTAGATCAAATAACCAATAATTAGTACCATGAAAACTAAGTTTTTTGTATTTATATTATCATCAATACTAATTTATAGTTGTTCTAATACCTCTAATGATCCTGAATTTATAAAGAAAGTTACAGGTAGGTATTTGTATAATTCTGATGAAGTCGTGGAAGTTTATTTTAAAGACGGTGAATTCTTTATGATCTGGCGTGGTGCAAAAAATATAAAACCCTTAAAAATAAATGACTCTACATTTTATGTTAAAGAAATGAATGAAAAAATTCAATTTTTAACAAACCCTTCTAACCAACAAGAGTATATTTCTTTATTACCTAAAGACGAGGATAAATCTATTGGTTATAATTATAAAAAATTGAATGTTGGTGAAAAGATTCCGAGTGAATATTTAAAAAATAACGAATTTGATAAAGCTTTATCAAGTTATTTAGACATACAAAAAATAGATTCATTAAATGCTGCAATTAATGAAGGTAACTTAAATTCATTAGGTTATGATGAACTACGCAAGAAAAAATATGAAAATGCTATCAATATTTTTAAGATCAATGTAGCACTATATCCCACTAGTTCAAATGTTTATGATAGTTTAGGTGACGCTTTTAGAAAAAAAGGTGATACTATTCAAGCTATTGTAAACTATAAAAAATCATTAGAGTTTGATTCCGGAAATGCAAGAGCTAAAAGAATTATTAAACGATTAGAGAAGAAAGAATAGAATTACTGCTTAAAGTTTTCTATCCAATTTAAAAACTCATTCCATGCCGGTTTTTGAGAACCATCTTCATAACGAATTAAACCCACCGTTCTTAGAGATTCTCTAAAGGCAAATAGAAACTCTTCAGGTAAACCCGCATTTTCAAATGCTTCCATAAATAGATCTGTAGTATCTGGAGACCAATCTACCAATTGAAAAACCACGGCAGCTCTTAGTTGTGGTTCTGACTGCATCCTTTGAAAAAATGCATCAAAAAAAATGCCTTGTTTTTCAGAACTACTTTCCATTATAGAAGTACCATCTTCATAACCCGATGAAAAGCCCAATTCTTGTATTACCAATAATTTATCCCCAACAAAAGCTATCAATTCATCAATTTCCTGATTTACTTTAGCAACATCTTGTACTGCACCTCCATTATCCTGTCCATAAAAATTAAAACTGGCTACATCACATTCTTTCAACACTTCAGCCAAACCGGGCACTTCATTATCTAATGAACCTTCTGCTATAGTTGCTGTAACAGCTATCCTAGAGTCTATACTATGAATATATTTTCTACTTTCTTTTACAAATGTTACCGTTTGTGGTATCATTTCAGGAAATTCTTCAAAAGCATTATCTGCTTCATTGGTAATTGCAATTAGAAATCCGTTATGTTCAATTAACATTGGTATTACCCAATCCATTAATTTTTTAAAACGATCGATCAATTCAGCATCGTCAAAAGGTTTCCCCGCTAAGTCAGAAGGAGGCATTGCCTCATCACTATCGATAGCTGTAAGTGTTAAAAAGACTTGCAGGTTTTTATTTGATAATGCTTCTAATTTTTCTCTCAATGCTTCTTTATCAAAAACATTGGGTTGTGGTTCTAGTTCTACCCAATCTGTTTGTACTCTTCCAATTGACATTCCTTTATCAAGTGCTTCATCCCATCTATTTTGAATCGAATCTTGTGTCTGTGCAGGATTACTGGCATTAAAGCCTATGATTGTACCAATATGTTTGCCTGTATTAAGTAATGGTAATTCATGCGCAGTATTTACAAATAACTGTGAATTAGTTTCCGAATTATTACAACTTCCTATAAGGAAAAAAGTAAAAAATAATAGCAAATATCGAAGTATGTTTTTCATTATTTATTTACTTTATTAGAGGTTAAGACTATTACATTGTTATAACAAAATTAACAATAATATAGTTTAAACCCGTTTTAATAAATAGGTACAATCTCTTTTTTGAAAAATTCATTAACAATTTATGAAATATATTTACATACTTATTTTGACATTCTCCTTCTCAATTCAATTTCTATATGCACAAACTACCTATTATGTTTCTACTAGTGGTAATGATTCAAATTCAGGGGCCCAATCTCAACCATGGAAAACATTAAAGGAAAGTATTCCAAAACTTTCGGCTGGTAATACCCTTTTAGTAAGAGGTGGGACTTATAACGAAACTGACATATCTATTTCTATAAACGGTACAGCAAGTAATCCAATAACAATAAAAAATTTTCCAGGTGAAAACCCTGTTATAAATGGGTCATTTTCAGAGTTTAGAAACACTTCAAATACAGATTGGGAAACGTATGATACTGCAAAGAATATATATCGTTCAACAAAAATCTATTCAACTGTTGGTAGTGATGTTTACGGATATATGGGTAGTACTAATGGCAACTGGAAATTACTAAGTTATGAGCGCTTTGACCCTTTTATTTCTGATAACCAAAATTATTCAAACGATGGTAATACTTATTGCGGACCGGGAATTTTTTATAATACTAGTGATCAAAAAATATATGTCCGTTTAGAGCATAGTAATTACCAACATGATCTCAGTCGATTTTCACAAGAATATAATTTTCCTTCAAATATAGATCCACGTCAAGTGGAGTTGTTTATTTTTTCAGATGATGATAGATTATTCAATTTCACTAGTAGCGCTGAATATATTACTATTGAAGGTATTGATTTAAAATACGCGAGCTCGGTAGCTTATTTTTCTACAGGTTCAAACCATATCACGATAAAAAATTGTGAAGTGATGGGTGGTAGATATGATGTTCAGATTAGAAATCTTAGCCATGATATTTTCATTGATAACGTTGTTTTTAATGGGTATTATCCCCCTTGGATGGCGCGTAGCGATGTCAAAAGGCCTTCAGGAGATTCACGTCCGATGCATTTAATGCAAGGAGCGGCAATTTCTATAGTTGACAATCCATATAATATAGAAATTTCGAATTCTAGTTTCAAAAATCATTTTGACGCTATTGATGCCGCTAAAGGACCAAATAACATTCATATTCATCATAATTTCTTTGATGTTATAAAAGACGATGTATTGCAATTAGGATCAGCTTCTTATGATATAGAAATCAATCATAATATTTTAAAAAGTGTAACTGCTGGTATTTCATGGAATGGTTCGGGAAAACCTCCCACCGGGAAAATAGGTACAAAATATATACATCATAATATTATTGATGCCAGTACTCTTACTCTTTACGGAAGAGTGGATCCTAATAATGAACTGGATGATAAAAATGATGGCCCTTTTGGAACCGGTATGGCTACTGGAAGAGCCTTTGGAATGCATACTAAGAGTTCAATTACCGGTGCTGATCCTTGGAAGATATATCACAACACACTTGTAATAGGTCAAGATGTTGATAGAGGTGGAACAGGTGTTTCTTATGATATTTCTTTATTTGACACAAATCAACCCCATGAAGTATATAACAATATTATTGTTCAAAAATGGGATACAAATATACCTTCAGATTTCTATGCATTTATGATTCGTGATGCACGGATTCAAGATGGATCTCAGATATTTGATGGTAATTTGTATTATAGAACCATTGCATCTACAAGTTCTTTTCATAGTATGTTTGAAGATATAGCAACTGTGAACGGTGGTTCAACAAAAGATTTTTCACACTTAATTGATCTCAAGAACGATACAGACTATATCAATTTTTCAAAACAGTATTATTCTCCTGGTTGGGAAAATTCAGGTGTAGAAGGGAATCCTGAACTAGACATTAATTATCTCCCTTCTTCAAGTGGTTTGGCCGCTTCAGGAGCAATCAATTTATCTTCTAAATCATGGCCAGGATTGGTAAACGAAATATTTAGAGGAGCGCTAGATCCTAATGGTACACTTTCAGTTTCTGAATCTGAATTTTCAGATAGTATTGAAATTTTTCCAAACCCAGCAACAACTATTTTGAGAATAGATGCTACTTTTGAATTTGATAAAGAAGTTATCGTTGAAATCTATAATTCTTTAGGGCAAACTATATTAGAACAAAAATATTTAACCAATAAATTTGAAGTTCCCATTGGCAATCTAAAAAGTGGTATTTATTTTCTCAATATCAAATCCAAGAATAAAAGTGCAATCAAAAAATTTATAAAGCAATAAACTTATTTCAAATCTCCTAACGAATTTACAGCAACAAATCGTTCTACAGTAAAACCTTCAGCATGCTCTACTCCTATTAGCCGTCCTAGATCTTGTGCTCTGTACGCAATGCTCTCTAAAAAATTCTTACTGGTTATAGGTGAAACTGGTTCTTTACTTTTCGCATCATATAACTGCGAACTATATGCTTTTACGACTTCGATTTTTTTATCAATAAATCCAGTTACATCCACCACAAAGTCAGGTTCCAAATTTTTCCACTGTATATAATGATATACGTGTTTAGGGCGCCAAGCCTGTTGAGGCTTTCCTGCTTCCCAAGTTTCTATTTTTCGTAAGCCTGATAAAAAACAGGCATCACTTACTAAGTTACTTCCTTTACTATGATCAATATGTCGATCATTTATGGCATTACACAATACAATATCAGGTTGATATTTACGTATCATTTTTACGACCTTCAACTGGTGTTCTTTATCATTTATAAAGAATCCATCTGCAAAAGCTAGGTTCTCTCTTACAACAACTCCCAAAATTTTAGCCGCAGCTATAGCTTCTTTATCGCGAATTTCAGCAGAACCTCTGGTACCCAACTCTCCTCTAGTTAAATCTAGAATACCTATTTTTTTTCCTAAAGAAATTTCTTTGGCAATAGTTGCTGCACAACCTAATTCAACATCATCAGGGTGTGCTCCTATGGCTAGTATATCTAATTTCATATATAATATTTATTGGTATCAAAGATAGTACAAGTATTTTTTTAACAAAATTTTAATTAGTTGCATATGCAACTATTATATGTTTTTATATATTTGCAACATGAATTCAGAAAATGAAATTGTCGATTTTGAAAATTCAATCGCTCCTTGGTTAGGAAAAACGGTTAAAATAGTTGAATATTATTTGCGGGAAGCCTTTAACGGTAAGGGAATTGACTTGACCAAAGAACAAATGATCGTGTTAAAAAAATTACATGATCATGATGGTCTTCATCAAAATGAATTGGCCTTTTTAACCTTACGTGATAAATCAACTTTAACCCGTTTGTTATCTAAAATGGAAAACAAAAATTACATTACAAGAAAACAAAGTAAAAAGGACAAACGGATTAACAATGTGTATCTCACTGATCTGGGTAAAGAAATATTTAAAAAAACCAGACCTACTATTAAACATATAATAGACACTATGGAACAAAATATTTCGCAAAAAGAAAAGCAACAAATAATCGATACATTAAAAAAAATACAATTTAATTTTACTTCGAAAGTAGAACCTATATAACAACAAAATGAGAAAAATACTAACCATATTATTAGGCATAGCACTCTTAGCAGGAGCTGTTTTTATTTCCAAAAAATTCATTGCCAACAAGAACAAGCCAAAGCCTAAATTCGATAAAATTGTTAAGAAAGTATCCGTAGATACAGTAAACAACAAAGAAATTCCCATTATTATTACTACTAGCGGAAATTTAACTGCTAAGCATAAAATAGAAATTTATGCAGAAGTACAAGGTGTTTTAAAACCATCCGTTAAAGAGTTTAAGGCCGGTACATCTTATAGAAAAGGTGAGTCCATTTTGCGTATTAACAATGAAGAATTTTATGCAAACTTACAATCTCAAAAGAGTAATTTTTATAATAGTCTTACCGCTATAATACCCGATATCCGTTTAGACTACCCTGAAGAATATCAAAAATGGCAGGACTACTTAAATAGTTTTGATATCAATAAAACAACTCCAAAACTACCATCGTTTAATACTGATAAAGAAAAGTATTTCATATCTGGTAGAGGTATTAATGCAGCCTATTACAATGTTAAAAACCTTGAAGTAAAATTAGGCAAATATAGTCTACGTGCACCGTATAATGGTATATTAACTGAAGCTTTGGTCACACCAGGAACCTTAATTAGAATTGGACAAAAGCTAGGAGAATTCATCAACCCAAGTGTTTATGAAATGGAAGTCTCTGTAAATGCAGCTTTTGCAGATCTATTAAAAAAAGGAAATATTGTAGAACTCCATAACCTAGAAAAAACACGCAAATATGCCGGGAAAGTTATTCGTATCAATGGCAAAGTAGATGCAACATCTCAAACTATCAAGGCGTACATTCAAGTATCTCATAAAGATTTAAAAGAAGGCATGTATTTAGAAGCTAATTTGATTGCAAAATCAGAAAAAGATGCTATTGAAATACCTCGAAAGTTATTAGTTGATAATAAACAATTATTTGTAGTTAGAGATTCTGTCTTAGATCTAATTGACGTGAATCCTGTCTATTTTTCAGCAGAAAGTGCAGTTGTAAAAGGGATTGATAATGGTTCGCTTATATTAGCAAAACCTATTCCTGGTGCATATGATGGTATGCAAGTACAAATATCACAAGGCAAGAAATAATGAAAAAAATAATCAGTTATTTTATAAAGTTTCCTGTTGCGGTTAATGTAATGATCTTTGCTTTTTTGATCTTCGGGTTTATAGGAGCAAAATCAATGTTATCCTCATTTTTTCCTTTAGTTGATTCTCAATTAATTCGAATAAATCTATTTTATCCCGGAGCCTCTCCAGCCGAAATGGAAGAAGGTGTAGTACTTAAAATTGAAGATAATCTTAAGGGAACAGTTGGTATTGACCGTATCACATCGGTGTCTCAAGAAAACGCAGCCACTATTAATGTTGAAATTGAAAAAGACAAAAATATAGATGTTGTATTGGCAGATGTTAAAAATGCAGTTGATAGAGTGCCTTCTTTTCCTTCGGGAATGGAGCCACCTGTAATTGCTAAAGTAGAAAGTACGCGTCCTACAATTAGTTTTTCAATAAGTGGTGAAAATATTCCCTTGGTCACATTAAAACAATACGCAAGAACAGTTGAAAATGATATTCGAGGTATTAAAGGCATTTCTCAAGTCTTTCTATCTGGTTTCCCTGAAGAAGAAATAGCTATTTCTGTTCATGAAAATGATCTAAGAGCTTATAACTTATCCTTTCAAGATGTTGCGAATGCTGTGACTAATTCAAATTTATTGATTACCGGTGGAAATATTAAAACAAGTGCTGAAGATTATTTAATTAGGGCAAGTAATCGTTCTTATTATGGTGATGAATTATTAAATTTAATTGTAAGAGCTGAACCTAATGGTAATATTATCAGATTAAAAGACATAGCTGATGTGAAAGATGCTTGGTCTGAAACTCCTGACAGGATCTTTTTTAGTGGAAAAAAGGCAATTAACATTACTATAAATAATACAAATAATGAAGATTTAATTTCTTCGGCAGAAAATGTAAAAATCTATATTGATAAATTTAATCAGCAACACGATAATGTACATATTGATATTTCAAGTGATAATTCAATTACCCTAACACAACGTACAGAGTTGCTAATTAAAAATGCTGCAATGGGAGTATTACTAGTCCTATTATTCCTAGCAATATTTTTAAATGCACGCTTAGCATTTTGGGTCGCTGCAGGAATACCGATTGCATTTTTTGGGATGTTTATTTTTGCTGCCCAATTAGGTATTACTATTAATGTATTATCCCTTTTCGGAATGATAATAGTTATTGGTATTCTGGTTGATGATGGTATTGTAATTGGTGAAAATATTTTTCATCATTATGAAAAAGGGAAAACTCCAATTAGAGCAGCAATAGATGGAACTATGGAAGTATTTCCTCCTGTTGTTTCAGCTATCTTAACGACTATTGTGGCATTCTCAACATTTTTCTTTTTAGATGGAAGAATGGGCGATTTCTTTAGTGAAGTATCTGCTGTTGTTATCCTAACCTTGGCCGTTTCATTAATTGAAGCCTTGATCATTTTACCTGCACATATTGCGCATTCAAAAGCATTGATGCGAGAAGGTAGAAAGGTCAGTAAAATGGATGAAATCTTCAGGAAAGTGAACAAATTGGCTGATAAATGGCTAATAAAATTAAGAGATGTAGTATATGTACCCTATTTACGTTTTTTCCTAAAAAATAAATTCTTAGGTTTTGCCATTCCTGTCGCATTATTAATTTTTAGTATAGGAGCCATTAGAGGCGGAATTGTAGGTACTTCATTTTTCCCTAGTATTGCGAGTGATAGAATTTCGGTAAATCTTAAAATGACCCAAGGTACTAATGAAATGATAACAGATTCAATTATTTCATCTATTGAAGAAAAAGTATGGGAGATCAATAAAGAATATACTAAAAAACAAACAGGGAATATACAAGTAGTACAAAACATTGTCAAACGCATCGGTCCCGGAACATCAAATGCTTCACTAACTGTAAATTTATTACCTGGAGAATCAAGAGATTTTCCGTCTGATGAAATTAATACTGCTATTCGTGAACGTGTTGGAAAGATAAACGGTATAGAAAGTTTAACCTTTGGGTCTAACAGTGGTTTTGGAGGAAGTCCTGTTGCGGTTTCATTACTAGGAAATGATATTTCAGAATTAAAAGCGGCTAAGGAAGAACTCAGGGAGGCGTTAGTGAGCAATCCTTTATTAAAGGATATTACAGATAATGATCCAGCAGGAATCAAAGAAATACAAATTCAGTTAAAAGATAAAGCGAATATATTAGGCCTCAATCTTCAAAGTATCATGGGGCAAGTCCGTTCAGGTTTTTTCGGATTTCAAGCACAACGTTTTCAGCGTGGTCAAGATGAAATAAGAGTATGGGTACGTTATGATAAAAGCAACAGAACATCTATAAAACATTTAGATGATATGTGGATCAATACCCCTTCAAAAAATAAGGTTCCTTTTTCTGAAATCGCTACGTATAAGATTGTTCGTGGTGAAGTTGCTATTAACCATTTAGAAGGAAAACGCGAAATTCAGGTAACGGCCGATTTAAAGTCTATTGGTGAGAGTGCTTCTGATATTTTAGATAATATTAAAGAGGAAATAATTCCTGAAATAGTTTCAAAATACCCCACTGTTTCTGCATTGTATGAGGGACAAAATAGAGAAGCAAAAAAAACTATTGATTCAGTAAAAATAGTTGGCCCTATAGTTCTTATTCTCATTTACATGATCATTGCATTTACATTTAGAACATACAGTCAACCATTATTATTGATAATTATGATCCCATTTAGTTTAATAGGGGTTGTTTGGGGGCATTTTTTCCATGGATTTCAAGTAAACATATTGTCATGGTTAGGAATTATTGCTTTGGTTGGCATTATGGTAAATGATGGATTGGTATTAATAGGAAAATTTAACTTGTATCTTAAAGAAGGAATGAAATATGATGAAGCACTATTACAAGCAGGTAAGTCGCGTTTTAGAGCCATCTTTTTGACAACGTTGACAACTATTGCCGGATTAGCACCTTTATTATTAGAAGGAAGCCGGCAAGCGCAATTTTTAAAACCTATGGCAATTTCTATTTCCTACGGAATAGGAATAGCAACGGTATTAACATTAGTAATGTTACCTTTATTATTATCGGTTTCAAACTCCATAAAAGTATTTATCAAATGGATGCGAACCGGTAATGAAATAAGTAAAGAAGAGGTTGAAAGAGCTATTATTGAAATGGGCTATGAAAATGAGGAGTTACATTAGAATAAAATAAGATGTCACTGAGAATTTCGGCTTTTTTGTCGAAATGCCTGTACTGAGCGTAGTGGAAGTGTGGTAGCCTCTTAATCAATTATGAGATGGCCACAGTCATCCTTCCTTCTCAATGACGCAAATAAAAAAACTAAAAAATGAAGACAAAAATATACATAGGTATTCTAACTGTAGTATTTTCAATACAGATCAACGCTCAAAAAATATTGACAAAAAAGGAAGCCTTACAAATAGCGTTGGAAAATAATTATGGCATCAAACTAGCAAATAATAATATTGAAATAGCGAAAAATAATTCAAGTATCTATAATTCAAGATTATTACCCACATTAAGTACCAATGCTGGCGCCAATTATGATATAAGTGACCAAGAAATTGTGAGACAAAATGATAGTATATCTAATTTTAGCGGAGCAGAGACCAAAACTTATAATGCGTCGGTAAACCTTAATTATACCTTGTTTGATGGTTTGGGAAGAAAGTATAATTATAAGCAATTGAAAGAAACTTATAATCTAACAGAGTTACAAGCTAGAGAAACTATTGAAAATACTTATTTACAATTATTTACTGTTTATTTTCAGATTGCCCGATTATCTGAAAATACTCAAAACTTAAATGAAACATTAAAGATTTCTAAGCAACGTTTACAAAGAGCCAAATATCAATATGAATATGGACAATCTACAAAATTAGAGTTGTTAAATGCTGAAGTAGATGTTAATAATGACAGTATTAACTT
>Ga0209633_10003715_pt1 | contig 14032 bp, 11 predicted proteins | sample Cruoilmetagenom1_FD_187290 | JGI IMG/M metagenome (GOLD analysis project Ga0209633, IMG submission 187290) | Oil polluted marine microbial communities from Coal Oil Point, Santa Barbara, California, USA - Sample 1 (SPAdes) (version 2) | ecosystem: Environmental > Aquatic > Marine > Oil seeps ... | reverse complement strand
ATGCTTCTCGTGCTTTATCAACGTCCACTGAGTCAGATGCCTTTTCCTTGTCGACGGACTCATAAGCCTTCTGGTAATCGACACCTTCTGTACTGACAGCCTCGCCCAGCTTGTCCTGATCGACTGATTCGGTGGCCTTCTGCGTATCCACAGAGTCAGACAGCTTTTGGTAATCCACTGCCTGTGCTGTAGAAATACAGGACAGACACACCATCAGGGGTAACAGTTTTTTGTTCATAGCAAATCTCCTTCTATGTATATTTTTCCTTTCATGGCAATTATCCTCTTTTCCTTGTTAAAGCCACTGTCAGTGGCACATTTAATGGCCGGGATACAGGGTTGAGCCCAGCGAAAAATCAAAACAACACATGGAACTCTTATGGAATGTTCGCGTTATGGGGCCGGCCACAATGCCATCCCTGGCAACATGACCGGCATTAACTATTAACTGTCCGCGTTTGAAAACAGCCCACTGCCTCAGTCATCCATTTACTGAGGCAGCGGAACACCACGAAGGGTTACTGTTGAACGGCACTGGATGTGCATTTTCCAGCTGTTCGTGGTTAGATCGATTACTGGCGACTCGCCGCCCCTTTCATCTGGGCCAGGACAGCGTCAACGCTCAGAGAGTCACCCTCTGTCGGTGGAAACTCCTTGAAGGTCTCAAGGAATTTCGTCACGAGCGCCTGGGCAGGGACAAACATCCACATCTGGTCCGCATAGAAATTGCGAACGTAGAGCGCAGCATCCGGGCCTGTCTCATACGGGTCCATTCTCAGGTTGACGATCAAGGGCCAGCTCGGCGTCTTGCGATAGGCCTCGTTGATCGCGCCTTCCATAATGGTGAAATGGACCTTCCAGTCCTTGTAGCGAACGGCATTCAGGTTGCTGCCCGCATCAAAGTAGAAGATTTCATTTCTCTGGCCGGGGCCTTTACCTGACAGCAGGTCCATCTGATTGTAGCCGTCAAGATGCGCCTTGAAGGTCTTGCCAGCAGCCGGATGACCTTTCAACAGCTTCTCCTTGACATCCGGCTCACCCACGGCAGCCAGCAGGGTTGGCATCCAGTCTTCATGAGAAAAGATATCATTAACAACGGTACCTGGCTTGACGGTTCCCGGCCATCTGACCATCATCGGAACCCTGAAACCACCTTCCCAGGTCGTACCTTTCTCGCCGCGGAAGGGAGTCGTGCCACCGTCAGGCCAAGTGAACTTCTCTGCACCGTTGTCGGTACTGAAAATGACGATGGTGTTGTCGGCAATACCGAGTTCATCCAGCTTGTCGAGCAACACACCAACACCGTCGTCAAGCTCCATCATGCCGTCGGCATACATGCCATAACCGGACTTGCCCTTGTACTTTTCGCTCAGGTGTGTCCAGACATGCATGCGGGTGGAGTTGTGCCAGACAAAGAAGGGCTTGCCATCCTTGTTTGCTTTTTCGATGAAGTTGATGCTAGCAGTTAGAAACTCGTTGTCGGCAGTTTCCATGCGCTTACGGGTCAAGGGGCCGGTATCTTCGATCTTGCCGTCGGCATAAGTGTGAAGCACTCCGCGTGGACCGAACTTCTTGTGAAACTCGGGATCCTTTGGATAGAACTCGCTTTCCGGCTCCTCTTCGGCGTTGAGGTGATAGAGGTTGCCGAAGAACTCGTCGAAGCCATGGGCGGTCGGCAGATGCTCGTCACGGTCACCCAGATGGTTCTTGCCGAACTGCCCGGAGACATAGCCGTGATTCTTCAGCAGTTCTGCAATGGTCGGGTCCTTGTCCTGAATGCCCTGTTTGGCACCCGGCATACCGATGGTCAGCAGGCCCGTGCGGAATGGATGCTGGCCTAAAATAAAGGAAGCGCGGCCGGCGGTACAGCTTTGCTGGGCATAGGAGTCGGTGAAGATGGCGCCTTCGTTGGCGATACGGTCGATATTCGGGGTACTGCCGCCCATCATGCCCTTGTGGTAGGCGCTGATATTTTGCTGGCCGACATCGTCACCCCAGATGACAAGAATGTTAGGTTTCTTTTCCTCTGCCCAGGTAGAACCGCTGAGTATCAGTAACAATGCAGCAAATGGAAGTATAATTCTTGCGCATCGGTTCGATTTGATATTCATAGACACCTCCTTGGTATCGTGGTTTGTTTTGTTGTTAATTACAGCGCCTCACAGCGCCTCGAAAAGTATCACTCCTCACTATCCTTTTATAGTGAATTACGTGTTAGCGGGGAATGAATGACCTTTTTGTTACCCGCGCAACAAAAAACGTTCTTTACATGACCAAGCACGTACATTCGGCTAAATACGGAAGATCACAACACCATAAAATATACCGTTGAAAAGAAGGGGGAATGTGGCTGCCGCTCGGTAACTCGAAAGCCTCCGCTAAAAACGACCGCGACCGAGGCCGCCGCAGTATATGTAAAGAGGCATCCCTGCCGTAAGAAATCCATGGGTGCGAATGATAATAAATTTTGTTAGGCTTTTGTTGGCTTATATCCAAAAAACGCAATAACATTGATGACGCATATAATTACAAACTCTCCCGTCAACGCCTTGGCCTTGCCTGATGTATATACCCTAAGTTTGTTTGATACGGATGCTTTATCAGAGTCAGTACGGTCGAGTCGCTTCGAACATATGCAACTCGAGCGAGGTGATTTTCGAGCCGAGCTTAAACGTATCGATCTTGGCCGTTTGACAATTGATTCCGGATATTACACACGCAAGGTAATTGCACGGGGTGATTTCCCACCGAGCAGTATCATTCTGGGTTGCGTGCTGGACTGCTGTGAGGAGGGCCATATCAATGGCTATCGTTTAAGACGTAACGATGCCGTGATTTTTCCGAAAGGTGCCGAACTCGATTATTTACTGCCCGCCGCTACATCCTGGTGCACAATTCAGCTTCCAGAGACCCTCCTGGAAGAAGCCGGCTGCGCAGAGATGGGGGTCGACAGAATAAAGGTGCTTCCGGGAAACAGACTACTGGCCCGGTTGATGGATGACCTCGTGAACGGCCACACGCCAAGTTCGGTAGCAGGCATGGCTAGACCAGGTTTGTCGCCTCCACCAAACGAGGAGATCTTGTTGGACCTGATTAGACAAGTATTAAGCCGTTACTTCGGTGACGTTAACGTTCGCCGACCGAGCCTATGTAACCGCATGACCATAATGCGGCAATTTGAGGACAAAGTGAAAGAGCGTATCGATACGGTAGTACGCATCCCCGAGCTGTGCACAGAACTAGGCGTGAGCAAACGCACATTGGAATATCTCGTCAAAGAAGAGATCGGTATGACACCCAAGCAATTTTCCAATGTGTTGCGGCTGAATGAAGTCCGGCGGGAACTGTTAAAGAGAAGCACAGAGAATCAAACGATAAATCAAATTGCAAGGCACTTCGGTATCAGTCACCTCGGGCGATTTGCCGACGCCTATATGGGGCAATTTGATGAGCTTCCATCCGACACACTCAGGCGATAGTGGCAACCAGATTGCTCGGCGTTGAATGTCTGCTTAGCGGTAAGTTTCTACCATCCAAATAGTCTGCTTGAATGGCAGAAACGGGAAAATACCCTATCCGCATCCGTTCCCTGTACGTCCGAGAACAGTACATTTCGGAAATTTAAGACAATTTTATAAACTTCCGCTTCGGAGCGGATTCTTGCCGTTAAGTGTTTGGTTATATTAGGGCCAACTGAACGGAAGGTGTCGGGCGGTCACTTGCCGTTCCCCAAGTTCCTGTGTACTTCAGGAATACCGCAACTACGGTCATTCGCGTATGCAAGCGCATTCCTGACCACAGCCCGTCATACGCAAAAACACAGTGAACAACTGGTTTGCATAACCCGAGGAATTTCACTTGAAAACATTCAACAATCGAAGAGAACCTATAGTGCAATTCGAGTGCGGAAACCCCAGACGTAAACCGCATCATCGTCCGGGTTGCGCACCGGGTCGAAGATGACCTCGAGTGTGGGACCGATTTCAATCTCTGGTGTCAGTTGCACGCGATAGTACGCATCGATTATGTTCGCTTTACCCAGTGATCGATCTGCCGGGTCTGACCAGGTATAACCGACACCGATGCGATCCTTGTCCTGTCCAAAAATGCCGTCGATGACCAGACCTACGTTCGCTATGTGTTTGACGGGGGTTGGACCATTGGCACCGCCATCCGCGTAACCGTAACGCGCGAAAGGCGTAAAGCGACCGAACCGTTGCACTGCCGAGAGACCGATGCCCCAACCATCGTCAATTCCGGCGTCATCTCGCTCGTCCTGATGCCAGAGCGAGACATGGACGTGGCCATGAGGGGGGCGTCCGGGTTCCCGCGGCATCAGGCCAGTGTCGAAGCCAACCTCGAAAATCGTGAAAAGTTCACCGTCATAGGTGTCGAAACCCGATTTCTCCACATCCGCGTTTGCATCATGGGCACCGAGGCGGAGCATGATGCTGGGTTTAGGCCGGTACTGGACAAACCCACCCAGACCATTGCCAGGTAGTGGTATGGCTGCATTGGTGACGTGATTGAAGTCAACAAAGTCTGTACGGAAATTTTTGAACGGAAAGAAGTCGTATGCCGTGATGGGGAAAATTTGCCCCACGCGAAACCCGAATTTATTGTTAAATTTCTTCTGCAGCCATAGCTCCCCTATAGCCGGATCATTCTCTCCATAAGGGGCAGCGCCTGAGTAGAGAGCTCCGTATTGAGTAAACAGGGGCTGGGGCGGGATTTTGCTACCGTAGTTGTCACGCCAGAAGAAATCGAACCCGAGCATCGTCGGCGAGTCTGTCCCATGGCCGAGAAAGGTCCAGGTGCCGCTGATGTCGAGATCGAAGCTGGCGGCATCATCCTCTGGTCCGAACGTGTCGCTCGCCTTTTGATAGAAACTTGTATAGGAGATACCAAACCTGAACCCGTGCTTCCTGTCGAGATCAGCCTTCATGTCATACCAGGGTTTCAGCACCCCGGTGACGCCGGGAAACTGAAAGAGATAATCCTTCGGTTCTGCATCTTCTTCCAGTCGCTCGACAATGGAACCGGGGTTATTCATATTCATCGGCAACTCATCGAACTCGTCCGCAGTCTCGGGTGGCGAGGCATAGACGCTAGCCGATGACAGGAATGCCACTGCCAGCAGGCAAGATACCAACCGCACAATCGATCCCCTGAGCCCGTTCATTTATGAACCTTGTCTATTTTATCCACATACCCGAACGAACATATTCTCGATATTTTAGCCTGGTTGTGCTCATTTTTCTGTCAACACTACGCCAACTTCGTCTGCGTAGCGATCCCAGGCTGCTTGCAGTTTCTGCAACGTTTCTGGCTGTGCTTTGGCAAGGTTACGCGTCTCTCCCGGATCATCCCCAAGGTTATAGAGATCCCATGTTCCTGACCCGTAAGGTGGTGCAACCGACATCGCCTTGAAATCGCCCTGCCTCATCCACTTGCCGTTTTGCATCTCTCCACCAACAAGATCGTTTTCATCGTAGACTGATTTCGCCGACCCGGACAACACACCTGCTAACGATTTACCGCGCATTCTTTCTACCTGACGGCCCTTATATTTGTCGGTGTATGGAATATCTGCCAGTTCAAGTACCGTTGGCATGATGTCCCAGACATAGGAGAAGGCATCAACCTGATGGCCACCTTTTACGCCGGGGCCCGCAATGAGCAGCGGACTGCGGATACCACCTTCTGCGACGGCCATTTTAAATAGATCAAGTGGACCAGCACTGGCAGAACCCCACCCCATACCGTAGGCATAGTGGGACATCGGATGACCGATATTATCGATACTGTTATCGAACTGTGCGAACCACTTGCTGCCAAGGTTGCCGGGGTAGTCTTCGCTGTACCAGGGATTTGGGCCATTATCGGACAGAAAGATCACGACAGTATTGTCGTACTCGCCTGTGTCCTTAAGAAAATTCACGACTCGCCCATAATGGTAGTCCATGTTGTTTACCATGCCGGCGTAGACCTCCATACCTCTTGATCCGATCGCCTGTTCTTCTTTCGTAAGTGAGCCCCATGCTTTTACTTGTTCAAAGCGCTCTGGCATAGGGGCACTTTCAGGAATCAAGCCTTTTTTCTTCGCGGCTTCGGCTCGCTGTGTCTTGAGCACCTCGTACCCATCATCATATTTCCCACGATACATACTTAGCCACGGCTCAGGAACATGCATCGGGTCGTGTGGCGATGTGTATGCGAGATAGGCGAAAAAGGGGCTACCATCATCCCGGTTTTCACGAATTGAATCGATCAGGAAGTCGGTGTAACTGCGCGTAGCATAGAAATCTTTGGGCAGTTCTTTGAGCCGCTTGTCGTCCACAACATACTCAGCCACTTCCTCATGTACTGCCAGCATTCCAAACATGTCGCTCCAGTAGCTGCCCCCACCTAAAAGCAGGCTGAAAGACTTCTCAAATCCGCGATCATGAGGAAAACTCCCGGGGTCATGTCCAAGGTGCCATTTTCCGGCCATGTAGGTGTGATAACCACCAGCCCGAAGCGCTTCGGCAAGTGAAACAACACGGTCATTGAGGTGTCCTTCGTAGCCCGGTTTCCCCCTCTGCTCAGGCGCAAGCATCTCGCCCATGTTGCCGAGCCCCGCGAGGTGGTTATCGGTCCCGGACAAAAGCATCGAGCGGGTTGGAGAACAACTCACCGAGACGTGAAAGTCGGTAAACTTCACACCTTGTCGAGCAAGCGCATCGAGATTCGGAGTATCGATCTCGCTGCCGAAGCTTCCAATATCCGTCCAGCCCATGTCATCGACCATAACCAACAGGATATTGGGTTGCTTGCTTAAAGCCGCTGGTGTAACGCTTAGCAAAATAATGCCGGCAGCCACCGCAAGCAAGTACCTTGAATGATGAATCACATTGACCATCTCGCACCCCCTTATGCATTTCGTAATATGCTACGAAATCTACTGGTTTGACAATTTAATATAGATCAACCTCTGATGGCTGCCGAAATCTAAATGTCTGAATTCAGTTGCTTTAGCGTCTGCTGCTCCTAGCTGATCCAGCCCTTACTCGCGGCTTGCTTCGAATACCAAATCAAAAATGCTGCCACCACTAAGGACATCAGACTACCCACCCAGATCTCTGTCGAGCCAGCCATGCCAAATGTATGGATATTTGTCACCATCACGCCGAGTAGCGACGCGATAAACACGTAGTACGCAGCCGACTTCCTGAGCAGAAGCAGAAGGCTACCAAGCGCACCGCCGAAAACGGCTATCGCAAAAGCTCCGGTGGCCCATCCGGGTCGGCCTTCGACTAATGAGCGCGCCGCCTCAGGATAATCAGCGAGCGCGTCTGGATTCATCTGCATAAAGAAATTAATGCAGCCCATAACATTCCAGATCAGCGCGACAGCACCAATTGCCAGGAAACTCCAGTGAACACCATCAATGTTTTCATTATTCATCACACCCTCCTTTCACCATGATCGTTCAGGGTCGTTCCCACCGGTTATAAAATAAGTCCCTTCGTCCATTGTCGACATCATGCGCCACCGATCTGCAAGAGACCCAGGGTGTACAGCAGTGCGGCGACCATCGCGGCAGCCGTCCGAACATGGTTCCACATCGTCCACCGGTCCAGGTAATGCTCCCACACTTCACGGGTGCCGGGGTCTGCAGGGGATACGGCGGCCAACCGGTTGTTCAAGGGAACGTTCCCAAGCATGGCCATCGTCGCGACGACCGGTATGAGCAGGTCCATTCCTCAACCTCCGTTGAAAATCATGACGGTACGTTCCACACGCCAGATTCGGCAGCGGCACGACAGAAGTCGGCAAAGGCGCGTGCCTCGTGACCGAGCACCTTTTGCACCCCGTCTCCAAGCGAGGCATTGCGGCCATCGAGGACGGTGGCAAACAGGTAGTTCAACAGCCACGCGATGTCCTCCACCAGTTGCCCCCCCTGGAATCGGACATTACCCAATGAAGAGACTTCTTACCAGGCCATTGCTGTAATGATTCACAACAGCCATGGCCATCGCACAGAGCAGCCCGCTCACCAGCAGGATGATAGCGATCTCCGCGGCCAGGAGTCTGGCGATCGTCAAGCGGCTGCCACCGATACGAAAGACCGTGCAGATCTCGCGCTGACGCAACCTGAGCGACAATGCGAACACCAGGATCAATGCCAGGGCCGTGGCAATCCCGACCAGTAGAATCACGGCATCCAGAACATTCTTGATACGGAAAATATTGGCCAGCAACCCGTCGATGACGTCGCCGGGCACAGTGAGCTGGTACGGGGTCGCCGCATCAAGATAGCGTCCGCGCAGGATAGTACCGGAGCGCTCGTCATGGGGTAACACCAGTACGGCGGTCAGCGGATAGTCAGCAGAAGTACCGTGAAAATGAAAACTGTCGATATTGCCCGGTGTGATCTCGGTGTATTCCACCAACTTGGCATTGGCGACGACATTACTGCCGCTGCGTTTCATGATCACGCTGTCGTCTTTTGTTCGGGTCACATCCTCATGACCGTGCACCAGCCCCTGCACGACCCAGGCAGTTTTCAAATCCACCAGCACTGCGAGGTCGTCCGGTGTATAACTACGCGCGAGCACCCCGGTCACCTTCATGTTCAACGGATAGATGCCCGCCAGGTCGAACAGGGTCTCCGGGGATGACAACAGATTATCGCCGGGAGCAAGTCCAAGCCGCTCCGCCACCTCGGCGCCGATGACACACTCACCGAGCAAGGCCAGCTGACGCCCCTGTGCAATACGCAACCCGCGGAAGTCAAAATAGTCCAGGGTCGTACCAACGATGGGAAATCCCCTCGCCTGGAAACGCCCGTATAAAGGAACAGGCGTCGCCAAACCGGATACCTCAATCTCGTCCGCCGCACTCATGGAGATAAGTTCAGGCACCTCGTCATCGAAGTACAGACTGTTCATTGCCAGGTCCAGGGCGCTTCCCCGGGCACCCAGTAACAACGGGGTCGAATCCGCACGAGACAACAACTGTTGCTCACTCTCGTCCAGCAACACTTCCAGTGCCAGCGGCAACACGGCGATCAGGGTGACACAGGCAATCAGCGTTGCCGTGCGCGCCTTGTAGTAGCTGATGTACTTCCAGGCAATGCTCAGGCTGTCCATCATGCTGGATCCACATCGAGAAAATCGTTGAAATCGACAGTACGGTCAAACCGGGGCAGCAACTCGTGATCGTGGGTGACGGCAAGCAAGGTAGATTCATGGGCTTGCACGACATCAAACAACAGGTCCAGGATATGCCCCTTGTTACGCGGATCGAGGTTGCCCGTTGCCTCATCCGCAAGCACCAGTTGCGGTGACGGCAGCAAGGCACGACAGATGGCCACGCGCTGCTTCTCGCCTTGAGACAACCGTTCAACGCCACGCGTCAGCTTGTCGCCAAGCCCCATCTGCTGCAACAAGTCCCCTGCCCGGTCACGCACCTCTTTTGTCAGTTTGAGTGCCTTTGTGATGCGGTAGGGATGCAGGACGTTATCGAGAACGTTCAGGTAATCGAGCAGTTCGAAATCCTGGAACACGAAGCCGATGCGGGTGATACGAAAATCACGGCGAGCGGCATCGCCCAATGCACTGACCTCGCTGCCGCCACAACGCACCGCCCCCTGTTCGGGCACCAGGATGCCGGCCACCAGGTTCAGCAATGTCGTCTTGCCCGACCCACTGGGACCGATCACCGCTACCTTCTCCTGCGCCCCAACATGGAAGTCGGGAATGCGCAGGGAGAAGTCAGTATCGGGGTAGCCGAATTTGAGTGCGCGGATTTCTATCATGAGGCAACCATTTACAACAGAGACGCGGGACACGCTAAGGGCTGGGGATATTGGTTAACCCGTTTGATGGGTGCGTCGCTGCGCTCCTTCACCCATCCTACAAAAAATCGTAGCTCTTTGCAGGATGGGTAAAGCGTAGCGTACCCATCAGTCCGTAGAATGTAGAATGCAGAATGTGACGAATAGTTACTCATGAGGAAAGATAAATTACCGCGTCATTGCACCCCGGATGTCGATACCGTCGAGGTAACAGGCGTATTCGGATCAATGCGCCGTTCTTCCAGCAGTTCGAGATCCGTGATCTTCCAGCGGCCATCGATTGCCTCGACCGTCACCACGGCATCATAGAGGTTCTGCCGCGTATGAATATGCCCCCAGTGCCCAACCTTGCCAAGTGCTGTCCAGCGTCCCGTGATTGCATAACCCGGCGCCCCGCCCTCCAGCCGTCTTGCCTGCGCCTGCTGAATATCGACTTCCTTGATCTTTGCCTGTGCACCGCCGGCCTTTTTAATCGCAAAGGACTTGCGATTCTGCAGGTACAGGTCGGCCAGCAGATCCCCTTTCACGGTCAGCGCCAGTTTGTCGTAAACATCCTCCTCCTCGCGAAAATCGAAGGCACGATAGACGTTTTTCAGCAATGTCTGCAACAGTGCTTTCGCCTGTTCATCCCCCAGCTCACCGGCCACTGCGAGCGGGCGTGCAACGGCCACCTGCGTATAGGGATAACTTGCGACACCACCGATTGACACCAGCACAGCGGCAATCACTATCCCCTTCACCGGCGCGCCGCGCCGCAAGCGTCGAACCAGCAACCCGCCGAGCGGCAATAACAACACCAACGCAGCAAGCGTCCCCAGCGGAAGCTTCATCTCACCCAGGGAGCCCCGCACCGTGACCTCCTGCACCGTTGGCAAGGTGTAATCCTTCAGAAAATTCGTCCAGGTGTGGACGTTATCATCCGGGGTCAGAAAGGTCGGTAAAGGTCCCGCAGGATCGGTCGCCGTAGCGGGTACGCGTTGCACCTGGTCGGTAAACAGTTCCCAGCCCACCGTCACTTCCTGCGGCAAACCGTCGGTCAGGTAGGTAATAATAACGCCGACAATGGCGGTGGAGATCTCCAGCCGCTCCGGCACCTCCACCAGCTTGATACCGGTCAGTGACACCTTGACGTAGTTGGTCCTGTCCAGAATCGGCTTGAGCGCTTTACCATCAATCAGCACCGGATTTTTATGCAGCAGGAATTCGCCGATGCGTTGCTTCAGCCCCTCCAGTTCATCCAGCTCAATATATTCATCACCGCGCAGACCGAGCTCCATCCACTCACCCATGTCCTTGACCCGGGTGAGTATCTCGTGGCGCACCTCGTAAGGTTCAACGTAGAGAAATGACATCAGCGCAGACTTGTGGTGCCGCTTGAGGTTGGGGTTATCAAACTTCGTGTACCAGGGATCGTCCCAGTCCAGCGCCAGCCGTGCCGGCGCACCCAGATAGCGAAAATCGATAACAGGCACCGACTTGTGATAGGCGATGAAGCCAACACTGACGCTGGCCCGCTCTGCCTCATCCTGCGGCGGGATGAAGGTCAGCTCGGCGGGTCGCCGCTGGAACGGGTAGCTAATCTCGGCGTACAGCACCCGCTTGTCCGCCGGAGCATCGGGCACCCGCTGGCGCGTGTACGGATTGATCATGCCTGCGAACGGTGACTTGCGGTCGACGCGCATCCGCGGCTCCACCAGCTCGAGCCTTGCGGGCAGTTTCTCACCGGATCCTGTCACCACCTGGAAGGTACGGTCCGCAAAGTGTTGCATGCGCGCTTCCAGTGACGGTCTTTCGGAGGCGCTATCTTTTACCCAACCGTCCGGTATCAATTCCTTGAAGGTTTCGAGATCCCCTACATAGATCTCCAGCACCAGCTTTACCCGGTCGTCCAGTACAGTGATCTCGGCGATGTTGGATGCCGTTTCCGCCCCCGTGAGATTGATCCAGTCGGCGTGACTTTCCAACGGCAATAAAAAGACCGCGAGCAGGCCCCATAAAGAATGCAACAAATGGCGCATCAACATTAAACCTCACCGTTCATTTAAAAACCTGCTGCAGATGCGCTGCATTCTGCTGCATCACACTAAGAAAATCGCTCGCTTCCGGCCGGTTAGCGGCGGGATTGAACACGATGCTTTCCACACCCATGCCACGCAGTCGCTTAACGCTTTGCGGATGCGGCTCGCTCTCCCATATCATCCAGCGGGCCGGATGTTCCTTGAGGATCTGTTGCAACCCTTTCCATTGAGTTTCGCCCGGGACTTCGTCCGGCTCCCACATAACGCTTTGCACGTTAAGCCCGTAACGGCGCTGAAAATACTGATAGACCGGGTGCGACGCTACCAGGGGTAAATCCGTTTTGTTCGCCACCATCGATTGAAGCTGTTTATCGAGAGAGAGGAGATCGGCTTCCAGCGAGGCCAGGTTACGCACGAATACTGCCTCCAACTCCGGCCGCTTGCGTGTCATCGCGTCAGCGATAGCCTGCGCCTGCGCTGCCGCCTGGTTAAAATCCAGCCAGGTTGTAAACGCGGTACCGGAATGGGAATGGTCTCCAGCGGGGCCATGACTGTGTGTCGCACCCGCCTGCACATGGATGTAGTGATCCCGGAAGGCCGCCGAGGTATCCACCAGCTTGCGCCGTGGCAGAGAAACTCGATTGACCCATTTCGCATAGTTCGCACCGTTGAGCAGGATCAGGTCGGCCTGTTGATAGCCGGCGATAATTTCTACGGTGGGTTGCCACAAGGCAGGGTCTTCGTCACCGGTTGCGGGAAAGGTAACCTCGGCATGTTCACCGGCAATACGTTGCGCAAAATACTGCAGCGGATAGTTGACCACATAGATGCTCAGCCGGTCCTGCCCGGCCACCAACACCGGCGCAGAGAGTACAGCACACAGGATCAACCGGAGAACGACACGAACAAGCATTATATTTTCGACTTCTTTACTTTTTCTCCATAAACGGGACTGCTGTCAACCCCGGTTTCACATCGGTTCCATTGCGCTTGTTGAATTCCATGATCTGAGCGTTGGTAACAGCCGCTGACTCGGGTTCGACGCTGTTGAGCGTGGTATCGCTGAACATCTCTCCGAGGATCTTCATCGAATCCGGCGGCTGTTTTTGTCGCTGTGGCGGCGTCGGGAAACTCTCGTGATTCGGCACAGCCATGCGTGTCTCGATATCATCTTTTGTTACATTCCAGACCATAAAATCCTGCGCAAGATCAAGAGGGCCGTCATACGTCTTGCGGATCTCGGAATAAACGGCCACGGACGTGTCATGGTCATTCTGGAAATGGTAGCAAACGGCCAGCCGCGGTTTGGTCAGGGACATGATCTTGCCAAAAGCCTGTGCCGAGGTATGCGCCTGCGTACCGACGAAGATCGCTTCCGACGCAACCATGCCGAGTTTCGACATCATCATTTCCGGAGGCAGAAAACATTCATGAACGGAAAGATCGGCGTCCACGGCATGGTCGCGCCAACCGGTCGTGGGCAACGTGTCACTTGAAAAGGCAAACTTCAAACCGTTCCACTCCAGGATGAAACTCACCGATTGTTCTCCGTGAATAGCCGGCAGGGTACGAATCACAACCCCGTTCTCGTCAAAGATGGTGTTGTTAACTGCTTCCCAGTCAAACTCGTTAACCTCCAGCTGCAGCCCCCGCGGATCGACTACCGAGCCACGAGTGGCCTTTTCCCAGGCCCACATTTCTTCCATGTTTTTGACCCAGGCCCTGGTGCCCCACTCCGGCTTCATGCCGTTGGGACCCCACAAACGTAACGGTTGCAAGCGATTATTGACCGGGCCGGTAAAATAGAAAGCCGGGAAATCTCCCGCATGGTCGAGGTGCAGGTGACCGAGAAAGACCTTGTCAAGCTGGTCGAGCGGAATACCCAGCGCCGCAATGCGCTCGTACGATCCCTCGCCCATATCGAAGATGAACTTCTCGCCATTACCGAGTTCGACCAGAAAACAGCCCGCCGCCTGCTTGAGACGCGGCGTCGGCATGCCGGTGCCACAGGCAATAACGCGCATTTCATCCGGCGCCAGCGCCTCGGTACCCGGATAGTACACATCGTGCTGCGGGTACGGCTGGGTACGAGACCACTCTTTTGGTGCCTTTTCTGCCGCCGCCAATCCGGAAGCAAGCATAGAAAACAAACTGACTACAGCAATAACTGATG
>Ga0209633_10003713_pt1 | contig 14035 bp, 12 predicted proteins | sample Cruoilmetagenom1_FD_187290 | JGI IMG/M metagenome (GOLD analysis project Ga0209633, IMG submission 187290) | Oil polluted marine microbial communities from Coal Oil Point, Santa Barbara, California, USA - Sample 1 (SPAdes) (version 2) | ecosystem: Environmental > Aquatic > Marine > Oil seeps ... | reverse complement strand
GCTGCATGGTCAGTACGGCGAACATCACCGGGATGTTATCGATCACGGCGGAGAGGAAACCGACCAGCACATTGGCGGTGGTGGCACCGAGGTCCACATAGATATGCTGCGACAGCATGGACAGGTAGCCGAGGAAACCGAGCCCGCCCACACACAACACCACACCATAGAAAAACAGCAGGGTGTCCCATTCGGCACGGGCGATGCGATTAAAGACGTCGAAGGCCGGGCGCGCCTTTCTGCCGGACGGCACCACGTCGCCCACGGTCCCATAGTCCGGGGTGTCCTGCGGGGTTTCGATGTGGGTTTTTTTCAGGTAATAGCCGAAGAACTGCAGGTACGCCAGGCCGGTCATCATGCCCAGCACCGGCGGCATATGTAACACACTGTGCATAGCCACCGCGGTCGCAATGGTGCAGGCAAACAGGGCGGGTATCACGTAGGCGCCACGGCGCAGTTCCGCCCGATCACTGCCCGGTTCGGGAGTACCGTGCGGAACGAACACCTGCATAATGGCGGCCGGCACCATGAAATTCACCAGCGAGGGAATAAACAATAAAAAGAAGGTCTGGAATTCCACCACACCCTTTTGCCAGACCATGAGCGTGGTGATATCGCCGAACGGACTGAACGCGCCGCCCGCATTGGCCGCCACGACAATATTCACGCAGGCAAGGCTGACAAATTTGCTATTATCCTTGCCCACCGCCAGCACCACGGCGCACATCACCAGCGCCGTGGTCAGGTTGTCGATCACAGGCGATAGCACGAAAGACAAACCACCTGTGATCCAGAATAGCGTGCGATAACTGCAACTCTTGCGTACCAGCCAGGAACGCAAGGCCATGAACACCTGGCGCTCGTCCATGGCATTGACATAGGTCATGGCGACCAGCAGGAACAGGAAAAGCTCCGCGAACTCAAGCAGGTTGTGGCGAAAGGCGGTGACAGCGGCCTCATCGAACCCGTGCAGACTATATTGGTAGGCAATTAGCCCCCAGATAAGTCCGGCGGCAAGAATCACCGGTTTGGACTTGCGCAGGTTGGTGCATTCCTCGCATATCACCACCAGATAAGCAATGACGAACAGTATAACTGCGTAAATTCCTATAGGGTGTGCGGTGAGGTCGAGCCAGTCAGCCACATCGGTGTTGGCCGCCGCCTCTGCCGTAACCGGCAGGAGAAGAAACAGCAGGGACGAAAAGCCAGCGAGAAAGATATTCAGGTTTTTATGACAAACCACTGCCCGTCGGTCCTGTACAGCTAAATAAGGTCGTATCATAACTTACAGCAAACCATTCGCATACTGGATTTAAAGTTACCCTTTCAGAAACGAGAATACCAGAAATTATTTTATTTTAGTAAAATGCCCTTACCTGCCTTGAACCTATACAACCGCCAAGTCTGTTGTTTGTGCTGACAAGCACCGAACTGAAACGGCGGGGTGCGCAGACCATCGATGACGAAGCGGTGATCGATGAAAATGCCACAGGTACCTTCCTGACGTTGTTCGATGCGATCCAGGGCCGGGAATTTCATGAAGCGGCGGATGTCACTGAACATGTCAAGTGACCAGATCTCTTTCGCTATACCTTGCATATCGGTTTGTTTGCCATAGCGATCATGCACCCGCCAGCCCAGATCATGCACTGGTTTAAAATGGGCCCGTACTTGTGCAATAAAACCTGGATTCATTTTTGTCGGTGCTTGTTGTGATTCTTTTTTTATTAAATTGACATAGGTCACGTGGTACTGGTCGTTATTCGTGACCACCAGTTTCCAGTGATAAGGCGAAAGGAACTGGGGCAAGGCATAGGCCTTGGCATCGACCCACCCCTGACGGGTGCTGTAGGACTCGGCAATACTCACCGCCTGTTGATGCAGGTAGCCCTGATAAGCGACAAAGGAGAACAACACTACCAGACCGGAGACGGCCATTCGCCTTGACTGTTGTTTGAAAACCCAGGCCAGTAGCAAGGCAAGCAGTATAATGCCGGTGAACCAGGGGTCGAGAATGAAGGTGGTGGGAAAGGCGAACTTGGCCATGTTAAACGGGGCCAGGATCATGGAGCCGTAGGCGGTGATAATATCGCCCAGGATATGAATGCGATACCGATCGCACTCACCGCGTAAAATTCCCGCCACGGGTAACGGCCCCGCCACAACCAGGCAAAGGCCATGGACAGTAACAGCGCCCAAATCGGCAGCATACTGACAGAGTGGGTCATCCCCGGTGATGATTCAGGTAAGTCAGATCGCCGAAAAACCAGAACAGGAAGTCGATGTCGGGAAAGGCCGAGGCCAGAAAACCGGCCGCCATGCGGCTGCGCAGAGTCAGACGGTGATTTTCAAGACCATTTTGCTTGCGGTTCGCCCGTGCGGCGAGCATGCCACTCAGGGCGTGGGTCATGGTATCAACTTTATATATCCTCCAGCGCAAACGCACTGCTCTGCCATTATTTCGGGCAACCAAAATTGACCTTTGTTGTGCCGTTTTTCATAAAACTTTAGTCACATTTTAACAAAAATGCACTAAAGGGGATTTGCAGAATGGCCGACACTTGGGGCAACGTTTATGCAGGGATCTTGTAATACGTTATTTTGCTGGTTTGATGAGTAAGAGGTAATAACGATGGCCGCTGCAAATGCAAACAACACCATTCTGGTTGTTGAGGATGATGCCCGTATGGCATTTTTACTGGACTATCTGTTGTCCCGTGAAGGTTTTAAGGTAATTGCGATCAATCCCAGTCATCAGAATCACGTCATGCAAGGCGGTGGTCTTTCGCCCCGCTTGATCATCATGGGTAACAAGGCCTCTTGCGATAATGATAGTGGCATGATTAGCAACATTCGCAGCCAACAGGGCTGGAAAAATGTGCCGATCCTGATCCTGGTCAGTAATTATGAAAAGCAGAAAATGCAGCGTGCCCTGGAGGCCGGAGCCAATGACTTTCTGATGCAGCCGTTTGATCAGCGGGAGTTAATGGCGCAGATTGAACGACACATGGTGAGTCTACACTGACTTATTGAACTAGGTGCGTATCAATTCAGAGATTGCCTGTTTCGCCACTTCCATGTGGCTCACCCTGCGGGCAAACTTTGTTTGACCAATTTTATTCCAGACAAAATTGTCGTCACATAAAATGCTCCTTGCAATGACCACATGTTTATAGTTCTTCATCCGGTGGAACCACCTTCATCACTTCTTCAATCGTCGTCAGTCCCATGGCGACCTTGCGGGCACCGGAGATACGCAACTGGGTCATGCCTTCCTTGATGGCCTGACGGCGAATCACGCTGGCGTCACTCTCGGGGGTAATACTGTGCCGCAAACTGGTGGTCATGGGCATGAGTTCATAAAGCCCGGCCCGGCCCAGATAACCGGTATTGCGGCATTCATCACAACCGACAGCTTCATAAAACTCATGCTTGCCATTCATTTTCCACGGCCGGGTAAGTGACGTCCAGATATCGGCGTCGATGTCGGTCGGGGTTTTGCAATGCGGACACAAGGTGCGCACCAGGCGTTGCGCCAATACGCCGATCAACGTGGCATTGATCAAATAGGCCGGTACGCCGATTTCACGCAGACGCGGGATGGCCCCGGCCACGTCATTGGTATGCAAGGTGGATAACACCAGGTGACCGGTCAGTGCTGCCTGCACCGCCATTTGTGCGGTTTCGCGATCGCGGATCTCACCAACCATGATGATATCCGGATCCTGCCGCATGAGGGTGCGTATACCCGAGGCGAAGTCGAGTCCGATGTTGTGTTGCACCTGCATCTGATTGAATTCCGGCATTACCATTTCGATGGGGTCTTCTACCGAACAGACATTCACTTCTGGCTTGGCCAGTTGGCGCAAGGTGGAATAGAGCGTCGTGGTTTTGCCTGAGCCCGTCGGGCCGGTCACCAGTACAATGCCATGCGGCTGGGTGACCATGCGGTCCCAACGCGTAATATCATTTTCGCTAAACCCCAGCGCGGGAAAATCCTTGACCAACACATCGGGGTTAAAGATACGCATCACCAGTTTTTCGCCGAAGGCCGTCGGCATGGTGGACAGGCGCAACTCGACTTCGTTGCCACTCGGGGTCTTGGTCTTGATACGACCGTCCTGGGGGCGACGTTTTTCCACCACGTCCATGCGACCCAGCACCTTGATGCGACTGGTCACCACGGCCATCACCGGCGTGGGCATTTCATTCACCAGTTGCAAGGCGCCATCGATACGGAAACGGATATAACCGCTGTCACGGCGCGGTTCCATGTGAATATCACTGGCGCGTTGATCGAAGGCGTATTGCAGCAGCCAGTCGACAATGTGCACCACACTTTCGTCATTGGTATCCAGTCGGCCTGATTTGCCCAGTTCGATCAATTGCTCAAAGTTGGCAACCCCGGGGATCTGTTTGGATTCGGTATCGGTAGTGGCTCGGCGGATAGAATGGCTGACACTGTAAAATTCATTCAGGTAACGGGAGATATCCACCGGGTTGGCGATCACCCGTTCGATGGATAACCCGGAGACATGCACCAGTTCATTTTCCCAACTGCGCACAAAGGGTTCGGCCGTGGCGATAATGACTTTTTGTTTATCTACCCTGACGGGCAGAATCTTGAAGCGATTGGCATAGGCCGAGGACATCACACTTGTTACAGAGGTAACATCGACCTTCAATGGATCGATGCGTAAATAGGGCAACTCTACCTTATCAGCCAGCCATTGGGTCAGGGCTTCGAGCTTGAGGGCTTTACCGGTCTTTTTATCCTGCCAGTCCTGTTGGGCGATAATCACCAGTGGATGGATCTCCAGGCTGGAACCCCGGGCCGGGATCAGAAACTGTTCAGCTTGTTTCTTATCGATAAGACCGTCGTGCAACAGGTCATCGACAATTTCTTTCAGACTCAGTTTGCGATCCGTTGTCATAATGTCTTGTTGTCTCTTTGCCATACGCGCTCAATCTCACAAGTTTAACTTACTGGGGATGCAATGCTTATCCTGCATGAAAAAAATATTTCCACTGTCGACCAGGATAAGAATATTTGATCCCGGTTCTGGATTCCCCCTCCTTCAAGGAGGGGGTCCGGGGGTAGTGATAAAATAACAGCTAAAGGCGATCACCCCTCCCCTTTGAGGGGAGGGAGTATGATCCTGGCTTAAACTGCCGGGAATGCGAGGCTTATCCCGGCCTATTTACCGGCCCGCACCAAACCACCCATGCCGGAAACTTCAAAACGACCATTCAGATACTGACGAATGGTCTGCGCATCTTCCATTTCCAGTACTTCGTTCAATAAATCCTCTGCCCGCTTTTGGGTAATATTACGAATCACCCACTTCACCCTGGTCAGGCTGGAGGCACTCATACTCAGGCTGTCGACACCCATACCAATCAATACCAGTGCAGCAGCCGGGTCACCGGCCATCTCACCACAAACACTCACCGGGATATTATGCCGTTTGGCGCTTTGCACCGTCTGATAAATCGCCCGCAAAACGGCGGGTTGCAGGGCATCATACAACTCGGCTACATTGGCATTATTGCGATCGACTGCCATCACGTATTGGGTCAAATCATTCGTGCCGATGGAAAAGAAGTCTACCCGCCTGGCCAGACTATCGGCCTGATAGACCGCTGCCGGGACTTCGATCATCACACCGATTTTCGGCAGCTTTATATCCAGACCGTCTTCTATCAATTCTTCATAGGCGCGGTTGATAAAGAACTTTGAATCGGCCAGTTCGGCGACCGTTGAGATCATCGGCAACAGGATGTTGAGATTATTCAGGCCAATACTGGCGCGCATCATGGCGCGCACCTGCACCAGAAAGATTTCCGGGTGATCAAGAGTAATACGAATGCCACGCCAGCCCAGAAAAGGATTGTCCTCCTCAATCGGAAAATATGACAGCGGCTTGTCACCGCCGACATCCAGTGTGCGCAGGGTAACGGGCCGTGGATGAAAGGCTTCGAGTACCTGGCGATAGATCTGATATTGTTCGTCTTCACTCGGGAAGCGCTGCCGGATCATGAAGGGAAACTCGGTACGATAAAGACCAATCCCCTCTGCACCCGAGTGCAGGGATGGCGTCACATCCGACAACAGGCCGGTGTTGGCAAACAAGGGAATATGTATGTTGTCCTTCGTCATGGCGGGCTGATCACGCAAGGCCATTAACTCCGATGACAACTCGGCCTCTTCTTTGGCAAGTTGCCGGTATTCCTCGCGCACCGATTTTGAAGGCGAGACAAAAACATTACCGCTATAGCCATCGGCAATAATCGGACAGGCATCGATTCGGCCCACGGGTAAATTCCTTGCCCCCATCACCGCAGGGATACCCAAGGCACGGGCAAGAATGGCAACATGTGAGGTACTCGAACCCCGTGCTGAAACCACACCCTTTAAATTGTCTGTCGGTACCTCGGCCAGCATACTGGCATTGATCTCTTCACCAATCAGAATTGTCTCAGCGGGATAAGCCATCTGTTTGTGATTAGTCTGCTGGATATGCGCCAACACGCGTTGTCCCAGATCGTAAACGTCATCGGCGCGTTCGCTGAGATAAGGGTCATCCATTTCCTTGAATACCTTGACGTGTTCTATGATGGTCTGTCGCAAGGCCCCGGCTGCCCAGTTACCCTGTCGAATATGGGCAATGGTTTCACCACCCAGTGACTCGCTGTCCAACATCAACAGGTAAGCATCAAACAGAGCCCTGTCTTCGCTCGGCAGGACCTTGGCAAGACGGGATGATAAAGCCGTTATTTCCTGTCTGACGGATTCGATAGCACGATTGAAGAGTTCTATTTCTGAATCAATATCATCAATGCGACGATCCGGGATGGCCTTCAGATCAGCCAGGGGATAAACGACGACCGCTGTGCCCACGGCAACACCGGGGGCGCCCGGTAAACCCGACAAGGGTTTTGAGTCATCGGTCGTATTATCGGTCTGTTGCAGGATACGTTCGATGTCACCACTGGCTGCGGCATGGGCCATGGCGCCGGCCAGCTGGGAGGCAATGGTGATCAGAAAGGTTTCGCTTTCCTCCGGAAATTTTTCTGTGCGTGTACCTTGGACGATCAGCACGCCCAAGACCTTGCGGTGATGAATGATGGGTACTCCGAGAAAGCCACAGAATTTTTCTTCACCCGACTCTGAGAAATAATAATAGCGCGGATGTTCCGGTGCATTGCCCAGGTTGACCGGCTCGGCCCTGGATGCCACCAGACTCACCAAACCTTCATCGAAAGCCAGACGGATATTGCCAACCGAATCCGGATTCAACCCTTCGGTGGCCATCAAGACATGTTGCTGCTGAACTTCATCGGTCAGATAAACCGAACAGACATCGGCTGACATGGCATCCTTGACGCGGCGTACAATAATGGAAAGCGCCTGATCCAGATTTGGCGCGTTATTAACTTCCTCAACGATGCGTCGCAGCAACTCAAGCATGATGCATTATGTATTCCTTATATAATTATGTATGACCACTCAAACCCTGACACACCCCAAGCTTGCACCCATGGTGCAGAACTAAGCTTGGACATATGGATTGCCGGGTTCGACTAGCGATGCTTTATACACTCGGCAAACTGACTACTGCCTACCGGTTGCAGCAGTGGCGCCAACTCTTCGAGTGCCTGGCGATAAACCTTGCGCTTGAATGGAACAACTTCCTTGACCGGCAGCCAGTAATTAACCCAGCGCCAGTGATCGAACTCTGGATGTTTGGTGCCATCCAGGTAAACCTTGTCTTCCTCGCCGACCAGACGTAACAGGTACCAGACCTGCTTTTGTCCAATGCAGACGGGTTTGATGTGTCGGCGTAAAAAACGCTTGGGAATCTGGTAGCGTAACCAGTCTCGGGTGCAGCCCACGATCTGGACATCTTCCGGTTGTAGGCCGGTCTCTTCATTCAACTCGCGAAACAGGGCCTGCTCAGGGCTCTCGTGGTCCTGAATCCCCCCCTGAGGAAATTGCCATGCGTCTTCACCAATACGCCGCGCCCAGAACAGCTTGCCTGCCTGGTTACAGAGAATGATGCCAACGTTGGCCCTATATCCTTCTGAATCAATCACTTAAATGCAACCTTTACGAGTTTCCATTAAGGGTGACCCATTTTTCCACAGATCACACCCGGCCCGCAAATCTTTCTCGGTAGAAAAACCTCTTTTAAAACAGTCATATAGTAATAATAGCCAAGACCGACTATGGGGTCTACCCTGGATCTGGGGTAAGATTGCGGCCTTTTACACCAAACTGACAGGATCAACTTGAACCGTGGCACTCGCAATCTTTGACCTCGATAACACCCTGCTGACCGGGGACAGTGACCATTTATGGGGCCGGTTTCTGGCTGCCAAAGGCGTAGTCGATGGCGCGGCCTATGAAAAAGAGAACCAGCGCTTTTACGATGAGTACAAGCTTGGCCAACTTGATATCTATGAGTTCCTGGCCTTCAGTCTTCAGCCCCTCGCAGACATGGAGCCTGATACCCTGGACAGGCTGCACCGGGAATTCATGGCCAGTCAGATTGTGTCGATCATTCCCCGCAAGAGCCGCGACCTGCTGGACAAACACCGGCAACAGGGTGACACCTTATTGATCATTACCGCCACCAACCGCTTTGTAACCGAACCCATTGCCAAAGAACTGGGTGTGGAGCATCTGTTGGCGACGGACCCCGAAATGCTCGATGGACGTTATACCGGACGAGTTACCGGTACGCCCTGTTTCAAGGAAGGTAAGGTCAAACGCCTGAATGTGTGGTTGGCGAACACTCACCATTCTATGGAAGGAAGCTGGTTCTACAGTGATTCACTTAACGACATCCCCTTGCTGGAGCAGGTTGATAACCCCGTTGCAGTCGATCCCGATGAGACCCTGGCGCAACATGCAGAAATGAAGGGCTGGCCCATTATCAGCTTGAGGGACTAGATCATCCCCGCTTTTGCTTTTCGCGGCTGATCGGTTATCTTGCTTCACCATGAACCCGCGCGCCATTTTATTCCTCCTGATGCTTGGCCTGGCCAGTCTTGCCAGCCTGATGCTGGCCCTTCATGCCGGCAGTATTGATATCAGCTGGCATGACATTCTGACCAGCTTCCATGCCGATCAATCCAGCATGAAGCAACAACTGGTACAGGACCTGCGCCTGCCCCGCGCCCTGGGCGCCTTTATCACCGGTGGTCTGTTGGCGCTGGCCGGGGCCTTGTTGCAGGTCCTGCTACGCAATCCCCTGGCGGATCCCTATGTCCTTGGTGTTTCCGGTGGTGCGGCCGTGGCGGCCTTGCTGGCGATCATGGTGGGGGCAAGCGCTCTGGTGATTTCCGGCAGCGCCTTTATCGGCGCACTTTGTTCGATGTTGCTGGTGTTCGGCATCGCCCACGGTCAGGGAAGCTGGACACCCACCCGCCTGTTATTAACCGGCATCGTACTGGCCTCCGGTTGGGGGGCGATGATCAGTTTTATCCTCACTATCAGTCCCGATCAATCCTTGCGCAGCATGTTGTTCTGGATGATGGGTGATCTGAGTTTTGTGCAATCGACAGGCATGGGATTTATTGTTCTGATCCTTGGCCTTATTATCAGCTTACCGATCGCCAGAAGTTTGAATATTCTCACCCAGGGTGAACTGCAGGCGGCATCACTGGGCATTGAAACTCATCGCCTGCGTATCCTGGTCTATTTGCTTGCCTCCATGTTAACCGCAACCGCAGTCACCATGGCCGGCAGTGTCGGCTTTGTTGGCCTGGTGGTGCCACACCTGATACGCATGATGGGCTTTAGCGATAACCGCATACTCTTGCCTGCGGCAACATTGTTTGGTGGCAGTTTGTTGATCCTCGCCGATACCCTGGCCCGCACCATTATTGCACCGCAACAGTTACCCGTGGGGGTAATCTCAGCGGCCATCGGTGTGCCATTATTTTTGTTCTTACTCTATCGCGGCCAGGTACAACGGCTGTGAGTATGCTACTTGAAACACGGCAACTGTCTGTCACCATCGCAGACAAAACCATTTGTGATGGGCTTGATTTGCAAATTGAGACGGCACAATCCTGGGCCATTCTGGGGATGAACGGTGTCGGCAAAACCACGTTGCTACACACTCTGGCGGGGTTGCGTCATCCCCAAGCAGGCACAATTGAGTTACTTGGTAAAGATATTGGTCAGCTCAGTAAACGTCACATCGCCCAAACGCAGGGACTGTTATTACAGGATTATGAGGACGCCTTTCCCGGTACCGTCATGCAAACGGTTTTGACCGGCCGACACCCGCACATGAGCAACTGGCAATGGGAAAGCGCCGGGGATATTGCCATCGCAAATGAAGCCCTGGCCTTTGTTGAGATGGAGGGTTTTGCCGAGCGCTCTATTTTAACCCTGTCTGGTGGTGAGCGACGCCGGGTTGCCCTGGCCAGCTTGCTCTGCCAGCAACCCCGGCTTCTTTTACTGGATGAACCGACCAATCATCTCGACCTGCGTTACCAGCACCGTCTGCTCGATGGATTAACCACACAGCTCAGAGAACAAAACAAAACGGCGATAATGATCATGCACGATGTCAATCTTGCAATGCGTTATTGCGATCGAGCCTTGTTGTTGTTTGATGATGGAACCCATAAAACGGGAAGTTGCGGTGAGGTGATCAACAAGGAAAACCTGTCGAGACTTTATGACTACCCGATGCGTAGTCTGAAGGAAAATAATACCGAGATTTTTATCGCAGGTTGATGGTTTAACCCACGCCCTGCACGACCTCGGGGTTCACCGGTGCGGCTTCTTTTTCCAGCCAGTCAAACAGGGCTTGCCAATGTTCCTGATCCACCTTGGCGCGATGGTCCCACATTTCATGAATACTGACGCCCTGTCCGGCCGCACGTACGTAGTGTTGCGTGTCTCGCAAGGCGGTAATAAAGGGTAACTTCAGGCTTGCCAGAAATCGTTGCAGGGCACTATAGACGGTGGTGTTCTTTTTAACCCGGTTGGCTACTACGGCAACATTGATCCCACGTTGTCGGACCTTGCCTATTAATAGTAAATCTTCGATAAAGCGTGTTGCCGCATGAATATCGATGTGTGAAGGCAAGACAGGAATAATCACCGTATCGATTCCACGTAAATAATCGAGCACCTGATGTCCCATCACTCCGGCAGGTGCATCGATGATAATTCGTTCCGTGGTGGGTGGAACGCGCAAGGCCCAGGTACTGGTGACATTCATGGTGAGATTTTTGTGGGCGTCAATTCCCTTGATGGCGGGACGGTTCTGACTTCGCTGTGACAACCAGCGCATGCTGGAGCCCTGAGGATCATAATCGATGAGGACAGTATTAAACCCATCACAGGCATATCGGCTGGCCAATGTGGTGGCGATGGTAGTCTTGCCACACCCCCCCTTACTGTTCAAAACCAGTATACGTCGCATGATCCTTCTCATCCCTAACGCTAATTCCTATACAAGATACTGAATTTTAGACCAAATTGCTTATATATTAAACAGTTAATGAGCAATACATCACAGTTTATCCGGTAAACACCTTCCCCCGGAGGGCGAATTCTTAATCATCCACCACAAAACAAACAAACTATTTGCGGCTGGATCCACCGACCATGATTGACACTCTCATACCATCCCCCTAGACTGGCCCGGCAATTTGCTTCAGGTGTTCCAACGATTTTCATCGACGGAATGAAACGGGAAGCCGGTGCCCCAATAAAACGGGAAGTCCGGCGCTGCCCCCGCAACGGTAAGTGAGATAAACCGAATCAACGCAGCCACTGTGGTCAAGCACGGGAAGGCGATTCGGCAGGAACAAAGATTCCACTCACAAGCCCGGAGACCGGCCTGAAGTTGCAACGGGAGTGTCGCGGAGGGCGAGACCTGCGGGATCGTTTTCTTCAAATTCCGTAACTTTTTTCCTCCTCGCACATAAGTACCCCACGCGGGTGTGCGTTTTATTTCGAGGAAACAACAATAATGAAATCATATGTCATCGGCCTGCTCAGCAGCGCCTTGTTTATCACCTATATACCCGGCCTCCACGCAGAAGAGCAGGATGCCGTTGTCGTCACCGCAACACGCAGTGCCATCACTGTCGATGATGCCCTCGCCTCGGTCACGGTTTTAACCGAGTCAGATATCGAACAAAGCCAGGCCCAAAGTCTGCAGGAATTGTTACAGGGTTATGCCGGCCTGGATTTTCACAGCAATGGTGGCGCAGGCAAGGCGACCAGCCTGTTTATGCGTGGCACTGATTCCTCCCATGTACTGGTGATGATTGATGGTATCAAGATCGGTTCAGCCACCTTAGGCAGGCCTGCGTTTCAGGATATTCCGGTTTCACAGATCGAACGTATTGAGATCGTCCGTGGCCCACGTTCATCTTTATACGGTTCTGAAGCGATTGGTGGTGTGATCCAGATATTCACCAAAAAAGGCCATCGAACCAAAGCCACAAACCTGACCGCCGGTTTTGGCAGCAACAAGACAAAACAATACTCATTGGGTTTTGAAGGTAATCAGGAAAAATTCAGCTACCGTATCCAGGCCAATCATCAGGAAACCGATGGCTTCAGTGCCATCCGGGATAATAATCCGGATGATGATGGTTATATCAATTCATCTCTTAATGCCAATGTTAGCTACCGGTTTAATAAACAAACCGATATCTCATGGGGGCTGTTAGTCGCAGCAGGTGAAAACGAATTTGATAACAGCTTTGCCCCGACAGATGATTATCATTCTGAATTTGTTCAATCGGCCAGTTGGCTGAAACTCAATCTATCCCCTGCCGACTTCTGGCAAATGAGTCTGCAAGCCGGTCAAAGCCGGGACGAATTTGAAGAATTTGCCAACGGTGCCCCGACCAATAGCATATTCAATACCCGGCGTGATCAGGCATCCTGGCTGAACAACATGAGCTTTGGGAATCACTACCTGTTGACGCTTGGTGTGGATACACAAGAGGATAGTGTGGTAAGTACCACCGACTATACTGAAAAGAGCCGCACCAATACCGGTGTATTCATGCAACACCAATGGATGGGCTCTCTTTTTGACTTCCAGCTTGGCGCCCGTGAGGATGACAACCAGGCATTTGGCACACACACCACTGAAAACCTTGCCATGGGTATCAGCTTCCTCGATGGATTCAGGGTCTATGCCTCTTACGGAACGGCCTTCAAGGCACCGACCTTCAATCAGCTCTATTGGCCGGATACCGGTTTCGGTGGTGGCAATCCCAACCTGAAGCCTGAAGAATCGGAAACCACCGAAATTGGTTTACAAAGCAAACATAGTTGGGGGCGTTGGGAGATCAATACCTACCGAACAGAAGTCACCAACCTGATCAGTGGCTGGCCACCAGAGAATAGTGACAAGGCAGAGATCACCGGCACAGAATTTCGCCTGAGCGGTAAATTACTCGGTCTGCAACATTCACTCGATATCAGTTACACCGATCCGCAAGACAAATCCAATAACCGCATCCTGGAACGGCGCGTCAGGGAGTCTATGCGCTACAGCATTGACAATAACCAGGACAAATTAAAATATGGTATTACCTTTATCAACAAAGGCGAAAGTTACGAATATGACTTTTCCGGCAATGCAACCCGGGTTGACGGTTATCAACTCGTAAACCTGCGCACCCGTTTCGATCTGGATAAGACATGGTGGCTACAGGCCAAGGTCGAAAATGCCCTTGACGAAGAGTATGAGTCTGTCGACACATACAATACGGCCGACAGAACCTTCTTTATTTCAATCCATAGTCAGGGATTATGATAAAAACGGGAAGGGGTGAAAAAATGTGCTTATCACATAAACGATTACTGGTTTTTATCACCCTTTCCCTGTTTCTGCATATCATTTGGTTAACCGGGCAAAGCGATTACCGGATTTATATACCTGAACAACCCGGCAGCCTGATGGCCATACGTTTAAACGAACAGCAGGCCCCTTCGCAGAAAAAACCTGTTGCGCAAAACAAGCAAACCGGCAGCTCGCCA
>Ga0209633_10003712_pt1 | contig 14036 bp, 8 predicted proteins | sample Cruoilmetagenom1_FD_187290 | JGI IMG/M metagenome (GOLD analysis project Ga0209633, IMG submission 187290) | Oil polluted marine microbial communities from Coal Oil Point, Santa Barbara, California, USA - Sample 1 (SPAdes) (version 2) | ecosystem: Environmental > Aquatic > Marine > Oil seeps ... | reverse complement strand
AGTCGCAAACCTTCTGCTACCGGAAGGGCGGTAAAGCTAGCAGAGTTGAAAGACGGAGACAGTTTTGGTGAAGAGTCATTGTTGTCAGGGGGCAAGCGTAATGCCTCAATAACCATGTTGACTCCAGGTGTCTTAATGCGCCTGGCCAAAAATGATTTTAATGAATTATTAAAAGCACCCCTACTAAGTCAGGTTGATTATAACGAAGCTAAAGCACTCGTTGCTGAGGGTGCGATATACCTGGACGTACGTTTGCCAGGTGAATTCACCAATGCGCACCTGTCTGACAGTATTAATATTCCATTGGCAGCAATCCGTAGCGATATCGTCAATATCGATCGTAACAAGGAGTATATCGTTTACTGTGATACGGGTAGACGTAGCACAAGTGCCGTGTTTTTGTTGGGGCAGTTTGGTATTGAGGCGCATGTGCTGAAAGGTGGTTTAAGTAATGTGCCCATGGAAGAGTACGGCTCGGCGCAATCAAAAGAAACGGAAAGTGCAGAGATAATCGATATAAACAGGGATAAGGAAAGTGCTGAAGTCGCCCAGGTTAATAACGTAAAAATTGAAGAAATTAGCAAAGAAAAAAAACAGCTGGAAGAAAACGTAGCACGGCTAAAGGTAGATTTATCGAAATTAAAAGAACAATTAGCTAAAACAGAAAAGAATATAGCCAAAAATGAAAAAGAGGCTGAGAAGACAAATAAACGGGTAATCCAGGAGCAGGAAAAAGTACAAAGCCTGGAGGAAGAGCTGCATTCGCTGAGGGATGTGGAGATAGAATCAGACAAGCTTAAGGAGCAGCTGGCAAAGGCCATGAGCAAGGCCGAAGAACAGGAAAAATTACTGGAGAGTACACGTCAATCTGACGAATACGCGCAACAAAAGATGTTGTCACAGCAAGCAGAGCTGGATGGTATAAAAAAAGAACTGGAGATCGCGCAGTCCAGTTTGTCCGAAAACGAGTCATCCGGTAGTGCCAAGCAAAAAGAATTACAAGCTGCTAACAAGAAACTCAATGCCTTGTGTGCCGAGCGGGATGAGCTGGCAGAAAGAATAGCCAGTCAGGATGAGGAAAAAACAGCACTAAGTCGTGAGCTTGAAGATCAGAATAATAAGTTAAACAATGAAATGTCTGCGCTGCAGAAGTTGGTGGCTGATCTTGAAGAGAGCAAGCTTGAGGTCGAAAATTTATACAAACAAGACAAGCAGCAACTGGAATCAATAAAAAATGAGCTGGATGTCAGAGAGAATGAAAAAAATGAGTTGGCAGGTCAACTCAGTAGTCTGCAGGGAGATTACAATGAGGAACAACAGCAACTAGCACTAATAAGCGAACAAAAAAAATCCCTGGAGGAAGAGCTGCAAGCGCTAAAGAGTTCGTATGCAGCATCAGAAACAGAAAGCCAGGGGCAGGCAAAGAACCTTCAGGAAACAATCGATGCCTACAAGAACGAGCGGGAATCACTCGAAAAGAAACTGGGGGAATCACAGGCCCAGGTTGATGTATTGCAGGGAAATATTGAGCAAGTAAAGCAATCGAATGAAGCGTCAGGTAATGACAATGCACGACAGATCAGCGAATTACAACAGCAGGTTCAGGGTGCGCACGAACAAAATCAAACGCTACAGCAGGAGATAGAAACGCTTAGGCTTACTCAGGGTAGTTCGGAGGAAAAGCTGCGTGAACTGGAAGGCAGTCGCAAAGTAGCGGAAGAGGATGCGCGTAAACAGATTGAAATGCTGCAATCCAGCCTTGATATGTCCACGAAAGAAGTGTCCGAAAAAGAATCGTTACTTGAAGGGAAAATTAAAGAGTATCAGGAGAATGAAGCGGCATTTCATTCACGCATTGAAGTGCTCGAAAAAGAAACGGTAGAGTATAAGGCGCAAATTGAGTCAGGGAAAGAAAAAAGCGACCAGCAGGTCCAGGAAAGCCAGGGGCTTATTGACAGTCTAAAACTGGATATAGAGAAGCTGGTGCAAGAAGCCAGTGCCAGTGAAACGCAGATGCAGGATCTGTTGAAAGAGTCTGAGCACACGCAGCAGGGATTGCAGGAAGAAATTGATGGGCTTGTCGTCAAAATCAATGAAGGCAATGAAACACTGCTCCAGCAACAGACTAGTAATGAACAGGCGCTTCAGCAGCGACAGGAAGCAATAATTGCATTTGAAGCTGATATTTCGAACCTTGAAGGCTCGAATGCTGAATTACGTCAGGCGCTGGAAAATCTTGAAAAGCTAACTCAGCAATATACACAGGAAATAGAGACAGGCAGGAATGATAAGCAGGCGCTGGAAGATCAGCTTAAACAGGCCAATGATGAGCTGGACAATATACGTAATGTGCTATCGAATGCCAATCTTAATAAAGATGATCTTGAGTCACGTTACCAGCAGCAGTATGAGCAATTCAAGACTGATCGTGAAAATCTTGAAGAACAGTTACGTCACGCGCAAAACAGGATTGATGAGCTAAGTAATCTGAGCAAGCAGCTGGAATTGGACAAAAATGAAAGCCGTGAAGTCGCTAATCAATTTGAGACGGTTAATGCAGAACTGGAAACTCTACGTAATGCCCTGTCCAGTGCCGGAGCTGAAAAAGAAGAGGCGGTATCTCTGCATCAACAGCAGTATACGGAACTCCAGAATGAGCATGAAAAACTCAAAGAACAATTGAGTCAGACCCAAGGTAAGTTGGGAGAGTTGGAAAAAGCCAATGAGCGGTTGGAAGCCGCAAGAGTAGATGAAAGTGATAGCAATGAGCTGGATAAGCTTAGGGTGTCACTCGAAGAAGTGCAGGAAAAATTACAGGCGAGTGATGAGCTATTAGCTAAAAAAACGCAAGAAGACGAAATAACAAAAAATGAATTAATTGCATTGCGTGCCGTGTATGTGCAGAAAGAGGAAGACGTCGCTCGCTTGCAGAAAGAAGTGGAAATGGCAAAAGAGTTGTCAGCCAATGTGGAAGTGCAGGAGGGCGCTATTTCTGAGGAAATGAGTGCGCTTGAGCAGGAGCTGAAACTTGTTCGTGATAGATACGAGCAGGCAGAAAAAGAAAGTAGTGAATTACTTGATAGCCTGGAAGGCAGTGTCAGAGAAAAAGAGCAGTTGATCGAAACCTATGTTGAGCAGGTTGATGAGGCAGCGAGATTAAAGTCAGATGCTGAATCAGCTTACAAGGTCATGGAAAGTGAAGTTGATAAGTTGCGAAATGACCATGAAGGCTACCAGATTAATATTACAGAGAGTCATAAGAAAATAGAGGTCCTGCAGTTCGAGCTCGAAGCCATGAAGGCAGAGCAGGCTGATAATCGTAGTGAAGAAGAAAAACAGGCCTTGCTTGTTGATCTTGAGGCGAACAAAGCCAGGGTGGGTGAGCTTGAGAGCGAGTTGCAAAAAGGTCGTGAAGAAATCAAGCGGGCCAATGAGAAAATAGATACACAGGTCGCCAGCATTCAGGAGCAACAACAGAAGTCAATCAAGGAAGTTAACCTGCAGTCCCAGATTGAGCAGCTGAAGCTTGAGATGAAAACGCAGATGGATGTCTATAAGACAGAAGTCAATAATAATGCCAGTAACCTGACCAAGGAGAATGAGACGCTCAGGAAAGAGCTTGAAGGTCTGCGAAAACAAAAAGAGGAAGCTGCCAGGACAGCGGTATCTGTCGAGGCCGAAACTGATCATTCGGCGCTGTTTGATTTGCCAGACATTGATAAGAATTTATTTGGCGCAAATGCAGATCGTGTTCCCCCCAAGAGCAGCATGCTGACCAGCATCGTCCTCGCGCTTGTTTTATCCCTGTTGTCCGCAGGTGGCGTCTACTGGTATTTTGTGATGGGTAATAAACAAAATGCGGTTGATGGTATATTGACTAATGAGAGTCCTGCCAATGGCTCTACTGTCACGTCAGGTTCATTGACAAGGGGTACGGGCAATAACGCCAAGCCCGTCAGTGGCAAGAGTATCGTTTCTTCATCGGGAAACACTGTTAAATCGAAGGCAAGTGCTAAACCTGCAAAAAAACAGGCAGCAGGAAAATTGAAACCAAGTCGTATCTTTAGTGATTTTCTTGCCACTGGGGGGAAGGGGCCAGTTATGGTTGGTGTGCCATCAGGAATTTTCAGTATGGGTAGCCCATCTAATTCTACTCATTTCGAGGAGCGACCTCAGCACACGGTTTCATTGAGGAAGTTCTCTATTTCGAAACATGAGGTCAGTTTCGCAGACTACGATCAGTTTGCTGAAGCCACTGGACGTTCATTACCTGCGGATAATGGCTGGGGTCGCGGCAACAGGCCTGTTATTAATGTGACATGGGACGATGCTGTGGCCTATGCAGAATGGTTGTCAGAACAGACGGGGCATCAGTATCGATTGCCCAGTGAAGCAGAATGGGAATATGCTGCCCGTGCCGGAACACAGGACAAGTATTGGTGGGGAGCTACATTGGAACATAAACGGGCCAATTGTTTTAATTGTGGTAGTGAGTGGGATCGGATCAGTTCAGCACCAACAGGAAGTTTTTCTGCCAGTTCGCTTGGACTCCATGACATGACCGGTAATGTCATGGAATGGGTATCTGACTGTTATCACGCTAATTATGACGGTGCGCCGATTGATGGCTCGGCCTGGACAGGTACCTGCAAAAGTCGCGTTGTTCGCGGAGGCTCATACCGCAGCACGGCAGATGATATTCGTGTGACCAAGCGCAGTGAATTCTCGCACGACAGCGCTGTCGATCATATTGGTTTCCGTATTGTGCGGCAGCGTTAAAGTCGGATAAGTTAATCCGGCAGGTATGCTCGATGCTGACCTTGCGGTGATCGGAACTTATTGCCAGATAATCACTGCGAGTAAAGTGATGGTTATGCCAGGCTAGTTGCCAACCGTGTTACTCAGAGAGTTGACATTACTTTCTTCCCTGACACAATAGGGATATCCAATATCACTATATTAATCAAATAACATGTCTAACATTCTTGCCGTGGGTATTGCGACGGTAGATATCGTCAATACTGTCAAAGATTATCCGCAAGAAGATGATGAGCTTCGCGCTGTTAATCAAACAGTACGGCGTGGAGGTAATGCGACAAATTCTCTGGTTGTTTTGTCACAGTTGGGTCATCAATGCGCCTGGGCCGGCGTTATAGCCGACGACATCTATGCTAGTGTGATCCGGCGGGATTTGACCATGTGCACTATTGTTATGGATTGGGTCGTAGAAGCCACCAACTCTGTTTCTCCGGTTTCCTGTATTACTTTGAACGAGGCAAATGGTTCACGCACCATTGTGCACTATAGGGATCTCCCCGAGTATTCGTTTGCGGATTTTTCCAGGATAAATCTATCGGGTTTTGACTGGTTGCATTTTGAAGGAAGGAATGTCGGGCAAACGTTATCGATGTTGCGTTTAGTCCATTCTTCTTGCACTGTACCGATCTCGATAGAAATAGAAAAACCGAGGGACGACATCGAGAGCCTCTACGAGTTTGCCGACATTCTATTTTTTTCGCGTGTATTTGTCCGCCATCTTGGTTATGACAGCGCCGAACCATTTTTAAAAGCGATGCATTTACGCTATCCGCAGATAGAACATTACTGTGCCTGGGGTGAGGTCGGGGCATATGCTGTCGACCGTGATGGAGTTCTGCATTTTGCCGATATACCGTCCTCGGTGAAGGTGCTGGATAGTATTGGGGCTGGCGACGTTTTTAATGCGGCTGTCATCAATGCAAAAATTAACCAGCTTTCTTGTTCAGATAGTTTGCGTAGGGGCAGTCAGTTGGCAACAAAAAAATGCGCACAATACGGGTTTGATGGTTTGGTGGAAGGCTGACATGAAAACAAGAATCCCCCTGTTTTCAGTCAATGAAATGGTCGATGGAGTCTGCAAAACAATGCAAATTCCAGACGGAGCCTATACAAAAGAAATTTTTGTTGTATTTAAAAACGACGACTATTTTGTCTATGGCAATAGTTGTCCGCATACCGGGTCTCCGTTGGACTGGATGCCAGACCAGTTTCTGAATCTCGATAAAACACTCATTCAATGTGCGACCCATAATGCCCTGTTTCGAATAGAAGACGGGTACTGTGTTTCCGGCCCCTGTACAGGACAATCATTGCAGCCAATACCTGTTAAGGTGCTTGACGGAGTAGTGGTGATAGAAATTGATGAGGATGGACATCCTCAGTAGAACACTGACGAATATTAACAAGGCTGGATGAATACAATAGGCCTTGTTAGCAGGGCTCGTTACTTCATTTCATCCTGCTGATAAAAGTGTCTACATTCAGCCCGGCAATGAGGTGCGCGGCAGATTTATCTGTGTCGGCCTGGTTCCACGCGATTTCCTGCAACGCTGGTGTCGGTGAATAATCATAATCAGTGTCCAAACGCAGCTCTGCAGTCTGTACTGGTCGTGCCGGCTTCTTATCCGCTTCGAGTTCCTGTCGAAGTGTGCCTGATGTCATGTCATAGACTGTAACCATGCTTCACCTCCAAGTTTTATGATGTCCTTAGACTCTATATCGGCCATTCACGGCTAACATTTAGAACGCTGAATCAATGCTCAGGTTCAATTCTTTTTTATCATAATTTGAATAAATATGGAAATTCTAATATGGATGGTGAAATTAAATTAATTAAAACAGTGGCTTGCAGGTTCTAACTGCGAAATGCACCTTGAAATATATCACGTAATTTTTGTGCAGGATGAATGGGTGTACTATAGAAAGAGCCAGATTGGCTGGCTCTTTCCAGTTAAACAAACCATTCAGGGGAAGGCGGGGATTGTAGGGTCCACTTGTTCGTGATGTGCTTCGGGATGGTGGTTTTTAACCATCCTGGTGATTTCACCGACATCATCTTTTGGTACATCAATCATCAGGAGTAGTTCGCCTTGTTCAATGGCGGTCTCGAACGGCTTTACCCTGCTATTGATAATATCGCTGCCGACCATGCCAGATGCCCATGCACCGATACCGGCTCCGGCAAGCGCGCAAGCCAGGATCAGTCCGCCTCCACCAAGCCCGATAGCCGGTAATAATGAAGCAATCACGCCAGCAAGAATACCTGTAAAACCACCGATCAGCAGTCCTTTTTCCAAACCATAAACCAGATCGCTTTTTTGCATAATATTGGCTTCAGGCAAATCTTTCATTGTTGTGCCGCTTCGGGCCATTACGTGGATATGACCTATGTCGATCCTTGCCAGTAATAATTCATTGACGATTTGACGTGTGGTGTCTGCATCAGGCAGTAAAAAATACAGTCTTCTTCTCATTGTAGCCTCCAGAATGGAATTGTTTCCAATGATTGCTTGTTGGTGAGATGTGCTACTTCTTCTCAGGCAAGTATAGTTGAGTTAATGAAGCGTAGTGAATTTATGCGTAAATTCTTTACTGGAATGATGATAGATTAAATTTATAAGATGCTTGTCTGGTTGTAATTGTTACTGTTTTACTCTGAACTCTTGAGGAGTTGCGGTTGATTTCATAAAAAAATTCTATGCTTTATTGCTCATCAAATGTGTCCAGTGGATTTTCAAAACCAAGGTGTAAGCTATCTTCCAGGTCGACACCATAGTCCTGTCGCTCTATATCCAGGGAACCGGACCAGTCCTCGGGTGGCTCGATGGCAATGAAAACCTGATCGTACCAGCTGTCCATATCGATCTCTTCTACGGTACCATCAAAATACTGTATATCAACCAGTCCCAGTTCAGTATCGTAAGCAACTATCTCGAATGATTCGCCACTCATGCTTTGATACCAGTCACCGATAGTCGGTGTCATTTCCAGTGTCATAATAGTAACCCGCTATACAGAGAATTATGCGTGATTAATGCGGTGATGAAATGTTTGTCTATTATTCATTTATAGAACCAAGTCCATGACTCTTCAAGGGCATATTTTAAAAAATACATAAATAGTTTTTTCGCGCCGATAAGCCCTGTGCTTTTCTGGGTAGCTTGCTGATTTTTGTAGTTAGTATTCAGTTGCTTGGGAGTGTAATGATAGCGGGCCCGGCAGTTCAGCCAGTGCATAATAATAGCGGACACAAAAAAAGGGCTGCCTTCCAGCAGCCCTTTTTTTGCTAATGGTATTAAGCGTTGCGCTTGTCTTTCAGTATCTGTTCCATAATAGGAGCGAGTATGATTTCCATAGCGAAACCCATCTTGCTGCCAGGAACGACGATCGTATTGCGACGAGACATAAAGGATTGGTCAAGCATGCTGAGCAAGTACGGGAAGTCAACATTGAACTTGGCAGGATCGCGGAAACGGATGACAACAAAGCTTTCGTCCGGTGTCGGTATATCACGTGCAATAAACGGATTGGATGTATCGACCGTAGGTACACGCTGGAAGTTGATGTCTGTACGAGAGAATTGCGGAGTAATATAGTTCACATAATCCGGCATGCGGCGCAGGATAGTGTCAACAATCGCTTCGGCACTGTAGCCACGCTGTGCATTGTCGCGGAAGATCTTCTGGATCCACTCCAGGTTAACGATTGGTACAACACCAATCAGGAGGTCGACATGCTTGGCTACATTAGCACCTTCGGTAACAACGCCACCATGCAGTCCTTCGTAAAATAATAAGTCACTGCCCGCTGAAATCTCTTCCCAGGGTGTAAACTGGCCAGGTGTCAGGTCAGTGTCAAGGCGTGCATTATGCTCTTCAGCCTCTTCTTCGCTGTGCAGGTAGTAGCGTTTTTCACCGGTACCTGATTCACCGTATTGTTTAAATAGTGCTTCTATTTTATCAAACAGGTTGGAATCCGGACCAAAGTGACTGAGTTGCTTGCCCTTGGTGGCAAATTCTTCAATGGCATCTTTCATGGATGCACGGTCATAACGATGAAAGCTATCGCCTTCAACAACAACCGGATTGATACCTTCACGTCTGAAAATATGTTCAAAGGCAACCTTTACTGTAGTGGTGCCAGCTCCGGATGAACCGGTTACTGCGACAACGGGATGTTTCTTGGACATTCCTAACTCCTAACCATAAAAAATCAGTGCAGCAACAGCAGAGCTATTGCCGGGTGTTATTGCATATATTTGAATGAAGCCCGCGAGATTATCTGCGCTAAAGCACAAAGAAATCGGTTTTATCCGAGAAAATGTACCCTCGGGCCGCAAGATTGCGTATTGAACCATTTTTTGCAGGTAGCAGACAAGGAAAACCACCAGTTTTTTATAAATGTCGCTGTATATAGATTGCCGACCCAGGGTGATTAATACAAAAAAACAATGAGTTATATGTTTCGGGCAAGGATTACATATAATAATCATTATTAATAAAATGGTTATTGATCAGGAAAAATTCTGATAGGGAGACACTGTTCACGATTAGAGCAGTAGGCATTCATTTTTCAGTGTTTTTAGCCGTTACTTTTATTAAGTATGAAATAACATCAGGCGAAACATTAATGCTGAAAAATCAGTTTCAATATCAAGACAAGCCGACGATCGTAAATAATGAGGCGGTATTGCTGGACAAGCTTACTAGCTTGCACGAAGTCATAACGGTGACCTTTGGTTTTGTCGACCGTCTTGCCATCTCGGTTTATAGCGATGACACGGGGGAGTTAAGGACCTTTATTGCTAGTTGCCATGGCGAGAATACACTCAAGCCCTATTGTTGCCAATTAAGCGAAAGGCCTTCTTTGCTGAAAATAGTCAAGAAAGGGCGTCCTTCTGTGATCAAGAACCTGAATGTTTTTTCAGGTGACGCAAAGGAACAACGTGAGTGTGGTATCACGATGGGATTTCCGGAAAGTTATGCGATGCCGATATATGAACAAAGCCGCTTTTATGGTTTTGTTTTTTTTAACTCGAAACAAAATGAAGTGTTTGATGAGCAGATCCTGTTCAAGATGGATTTATTTGCCCATATGATCTCACTGATGGTCATGCATGACTTAAGTGTCTTGAATGCAAGCCAGGTAGGTCAGGCAGTAAAGGGAAGGTTGTACCCCAGTGATCCTGTAACGAGCGCTCATAGAGAGCGCATGTCTTGTTATGCTCACTTGATCATGTCAAAACTTATCGACAAATACACCCTTGACCAAGGAATGATAGCGGCTATGTGCGTCTATCAGCCATCGCAGGGAGGTGGGAAAGTCGGTGTATCAGATAGTCTGTTAATCAAGTCAGGGTGTTTGACACAAAAAGAATATAACATCATGAAGTCTTATACTGAATTGGGTCGGGAAATGATCGATCGTCTCGTCGATAATTTTAGTTTTGAGGGTTTTGATCGTGTCGGGATTTTATCCAATATCGCTGAATATCATTATGGTGAGCTGCTTGATAGCGGCAAACAGTCGGGCTCACTCTCATTGACGGGTGGGGTTCCAACGGAAGCCAAGATAGTGGCTGTTGCCGATGTGTTTGATATGCTTAACAGTCAGTGTGATTCAAGCGAGGGTGCTGGTTATGCAAAGTGTTTTGATATAATGAAAAACATAGTGGTGAATGAATTGGATGAGGATTGTGTGTCGGCATTAATGGCGAGTCAGGAGCAAATTAAAGAGATACAAATGCGACATAAATAATATTGAGTTGTTTTCAATTATAAACCCGCTCTATACTTCTATAGGCTTGTATCCAGGGTCAAATATTAATGAGTAAGTCATTATTGAAATTCGCACCAAAACCTTATCAAGTGACCACGGATTTTGCCGTTAATATAGGTAATATTTCTAGTTAATATAATACATAATAATTTATGATAAAAGCCAAGGAAACCAGGGAAAAAATACCCGTAGAGAATCTGGTTAAGGGTCTCTATGTGGACCTTGAGTTGGGCTGGGATGAACACCCTTTTATGTTTTCCCGTTTCAAGATCAAGTCCGACAAAGACTTGTTGGCGATCAGAAATCTCGGCTTGAAGGACATTACAGTTATTTCATCACGAAGTGATGTTGGTGTGCCGGATAGCAAGAGCGAAGACGTTTCAGCTGGGCAGGATAATACACTCGAAGAATTATGGCAGAGCAAGAATGCACAGGTTGAAGAGGCTAGGCATTTCAGGGATAAGCGTCGTGATGTTGCGAAACGTTATCAGCAACAGGCGCAAAAGGTACAGAAAATTGTCAGTGAGTTGAAGGCTCAACCCGCTAATGCCATCCATAATGTTGATAATGTGGTAGAAGATCTGACTGCAAATTTTGCAGGTCAAAGTGATATGTTGACCAACCTGGTTAACCTGGGTGGTGGTGCCCATACGGCATATAATCATGCGATCAACGTGACCATGTTGAGTCTGATGTTGGGTAATGCCGAGGGTTTATCTAAAGATGAATTGCAGCAACTCGGGATAGGGGCGTTGTTGCATGATATGGGCAAGATTGAGATTTCTAATTCGATCACGATGAAAAAAGGTCGACTGACGCGTGCCGAGGAACAAGTGCTCGAACGTCATACCCTGTTGGGACGCAAACTGGCTGAACGTGTTCGTGATCTCCCTGAAGCGACATTGGAAATCCTCGAGCAACATCATGAATTCCTGGATGGCAGCGGCTACCCCCATGGCTTGACAGGTCCCAAGCTCTCGAAGCGCGTTCGAATTGTCACCATGGTTAATATTTACGATAATCTCTGTAACCCGGCGGACCCCGCTGATGCGGTGACGCCAAAAACAGCCATGGCGATGATGTATTCCAAATACAAGGACAAGCTGGATCGTCAGCTGGTAGAACGATTTATACAAGCACTGGGTGTCTATCCACCAGGCACGGTGGTACGTCTCAGTGATGACAGTATCGGCCTGGTCATCACGGCCGATCCTAAGGCGTTGCTGCAACCAGAGGTGCTTGTGTATAATCCGGATATCCCTAAGGACAAGGCATTAATAGTCGACCTGAAAGAACATACAGATCTTTCCATCACCGATGTATTACGGCCAGGCGATTATCCATCGCGGATATATGAATATCTTGGTATACAGGAAAGACTGGGGTATTTTGTTGAAAATCGTCCGTCTTAGGCAGACTTCAGTTCAATAGCCTGTTGTACTTCGCGATAGGCTTCCATTAAATGTTCCAGGTAGACAGCCAGGTCATTGAGATCGTTATCCCTGGCCTTGTTCTCGAGCGCATGGGCCAGTTCACTCAACTGCATCGCGCCTACATTGGCGCTGGCTGATTTGACGCTGTGTGCCAGCCGATGAATTTCAGTGCTGTCGTTAGTGGTTTCTGCATGTCCCATTTCGTCGAGCATATTGCTGACACTGTCCAAAAATGTCGGGATCAAGCGGGCGAACACCTCTTCACCAAGCGTTGCGCGCATACTTTCATACTTGTCCTGGTCGATCGTTTCCCTTGATGTTGACTCATCACCAGTGCCTGGTGGTTTTTTGATTATAGATAATGAAGCTCGCATAAATTCCTTTGTTTCTGCATAGGCAACATCGAGTTTATCTATGTAGTTCACTGTGTCGTCAGTAAGATGTTCGTGTGTTCGTTGCAACAACTCATTGGCCAGTTCGTGCAGGCGTATTGCGCCAATATTGTCACTGCTGCTACAAAGGGCGAGCGTTTCATTTTTCAGGATATCGTTTTGTCCGTTAATGGCGGCATTTTTCATGGTATTGAGTCTGTCGCGAGTACTAGTGAAGAATGAGTTGATCAATGGCTCAATATTGCTCCCCATTAAAGCCACTATTTGATTGAATTTGTTCTGATCCAGTAAGTCTTTACTGTCATCATCCTTTGCAGGTGTTGACAGATTGTCGCTGTCATGGATGAGTCTGCCAGGTAAGTGTTTTTTGAGTAACGCCAGCAATGACTCTTCTTCGAAGGGTTTGACCAGAAAATCATCCATACCTGCTGCCAGGCAGTTATCGCGGTCACTGTCCAATGCGTTGGCGGTCAGTGCCACGATCGGCACGTGTTGATCACGTTGCTGCTCTTCGTGGCGGATCGCTCGAGTGGCCTGAAAACCATCCATTACCGGCATTTGACAATCCATCAGGATCAAGTCGTATTTTGTTGTTCGCCAGAACTCTATTGCCTTTTCGCCGTTGCAGGCCAGATCAACCGTGAGTCCCAGTTTTTTAAGCATAATGGTTGCTACTTGCTGGTTTACTTCTACATCTTCTACCAGTAATACAATGGCAGCAAAACAGGGTGTATTGGTTTCTGTTTCCAGCACGTCAGGTAGTGCTACATTGTGTTTTATGATGACATTGTTCAGATCATTCCGTCGAGACGCATCCAGAACAGTAGCAAGCGTGTCAGTGAGCAGGCTTGTGAGCACGGGTTTGGTCAGATAACCGTTGAATCCCGCTTCGTTCAGTCTCTGAGTATCATCGTATTGTGCACTGGAGGATAGCAAGACCAGGGGAAGATTCGAGAACCGGGGCGTGGCACGTATATTAGATGCCAGTCGCTCTACATCCAGTCCAGGTTTGATGCTGGCATCAATGACAACCAGATCGAAAGCCGCATCGTTAGACCTGTCCTGGTTTAGCCTATCTATTGTCGAATCAGCATCGGCGCAGGTTTCTACTTGCATACCCAGCGATTGCAGTTGTTCGTATAGCACCTTGCAGCTGATCTGATGGTTGCATGCCAGCAGGGTGCGGATATGCTTGAGTTCTGTTTTGTCTGGTAGTGTCTCTTTGTTTTCTCGTGCCAGGGTCAATGTAAACCAGAAGACAGAACCCTCTCCTGGACTACTTTCTACCCCTATATCCCCATCCATTAATTTGATCAGTTGTTTTGAGATTGCCAGTCCCAGGCCAGTACCGCCGAAATTTCGAGTGGTCGTGCCATCGGCCTGTGTAAAGGCATTGAATAATCTGGATTGCACTTCCTTGCGTATGCCAATGCCCGTATCTTGTACCTCGATGCGAAGCCTGACTTGATTGTTATCCAGTTCCTGGTGGCTAATATCGATCAGTATATGGCCATGGGCGGTAAATTTGATCGCGTTGCCAATCAGGTTCATCAAAATCTGTCGCAGTCTGACGACGTCGCCATTGAGCTGTCGCGGGCACAAGGGGTCGTATCTG
>Ga0209633_10003711_pt1 | contig 14037 bp, 10 predicted proteins | sample Cruoilmetagenom1_FD_187290 | JGI IMG/M metagenome (GOLD analysis project Ga0209633, IMG submission 187290) | Oil polluted marine microbial communities from Coal Oil Point, Santa Barbara, California, USA - Sample 1 (SPAdes) (version 2) | ecosystem: Environmental > Aquatic > Marine > Oil seeps ... | reverse complement strand
CGATAATTATTATCCAGGTTATAGTTATTCCTCATTTAATTATGATCCATTTTGGGATACCTGGTATAGACCACATTATAGTTACCATCCTAGATTTTGGAACGTAGGTTATTCCCCGTTTTATTCCTCACTTTATTATTCACCATATAGTTATTATGGAGGATATTACAGTTCAGGGTATTGGGGATCAAATTATTACAACAACAATTATTACTATGGTTCTTTAACAAAAACAAAGTATAGAACTAATTGGAACTCAAAACTTCGTAATAATACTGGTGGAAGAGGATATAGAACAGCAAGTAGTAGAGACAGTTATACGAATCGAACAAGTAGGAACTCTAGTCCTTCCAGCACATTAGGTAAAGCTAGAACAAGTAGCGGAGACAGAACAGTAAACACTAGTAGAGCTTCAAGAAATTCAACTGTTAAAGGAACTTCAACTAGAACAAGTAGAACTGACAGAAATACAGTAAGTAAAAGAAGTACGAAGACAAGTAAAACGCAAAGAGCAAAAGATTATAGAAGTAAACGTTCAAACACAAATCAAAGTAAATCAAAAGTAAATAAAAGAAATTCAAGTCGAAGCATAAATAAAAGTTCAACGCCAAGAACTAAAATAAATAAGTCAAGTTCAAGAACCAAAAGTTCAAGACCAAAATCATACAGTACTAAAAATTATTCCAGTAAAAAAAGTTATAAGTCAACAAATAGATCGTTCAGTTCTCCAAAATCTAAATCGAGTACAAGAAGTAGCAAAGCTAGAACAAGTTCTAGATCAAGTAAAGCTCCAAAATCTACAAAAAGTTATTCTTCAAAAAGTAAAAGTTATTCGTCTCCTTCAAGATCTAGTAAGAGTAGAAGTAGCAGTTCAAAAAGTAGTGCTCGAAGCAGTTCAAGAAGTGGTAGTTCAAAAAGTTATTCTTCCGGAAGTAGTTCTAAATCATCAAGTCCTTCCAGAAGTTCAAGCTCAAGTAGAAGTAGCAGAAGTAGTAGTGGAAGCAGTAGTAAAAGTAGAAGATAATCAAAATAATTGTTAATGAAGTTGAAAAATCATCGTGGAGATAAATAAATGAAAATGTTCAAATTAACAATAACAATGATTGCGCTATTAGTATTTTCATCAAATGAGATACTTACCCAAAATTATAACGATGCTTTTAGATTAGGCGAGTCAAGTTTGGATTTTGATTCCAGAACAATGGCAATGGGCAATAGTACTTTGGCACTCGGAGGAAACTTTGCAAGTAGTTTGCTTAATCCGGCAGGTTTGGCTTTAGCAGATGCAAATGTCGTGGAACTTAGTTTTAATTCAAATAGCTTAGAGAATACATCTACTTTTTTTGGTGTTAATAAAACAGTTGATAGGAATAATAATAACTTTAACCAATTTGCCTTAGTAATGCCTTTACCTACTAAAAAGGGAAGTGCCGTATTAGCGTTTGGTTATAATCAATTGAAAGATTTTAATTCTAAACTTGAGTTTGATGGTTTTAACTCCAACAATACTTCTATGATTCAGACATTAAATGGAGAAGACATTATCTACGAACTTGGTCTTAGTTATCCGACATATGATTTGGATAGTAGTTATTTAGGTGATGTAACTTCAATAAATGGACAACTACATCAAAGTGGAACCATTTTAGAAGATGGGACAATGGATAGTTGGGTTATGTCAGGAGCGATTCAGGCTACGAAAAATATTTATGTTGGTGCAACTTTAAATATTATTTCGGGTACTTATAAAATGACAAGAGATTATTTGGAAGATGATTTTGATAATAATTCTTATTCAGGTTTACTAGATCCTAACGATGCAAATACTAATGATTTTGAATCATTTCTTGTAAGTGATGTTATAGACCAGAATATAAATGGTTGGGATTTTAGATTAGGCTTATTGTATGAAATGAATAGTATGTTAAGTTTTGGAGCAACTATTAAATTACCAACTTATTACCAAGTAGAAGAATTTTATAGAATTTCTGGTGAGTCTGAGTTTGCAGCTACAGCATTTAGTTACGAATCTCCTGACGCACAATATGAATATTCAGTAACGACACCAATGGAATTTAGTGGTGGAGTTGCAGTTGATTTTCCTTTTATCGATTTGAACGGAAGTGTTAAAATTGTTGATTACTCTCAAATGGAATTTACTGAAGGTTTTGATAGTGATATTATGGCAGATAAAAATCTAGAAATAGAAGAGATATTTGAAAGTGCAGTAAGTTATAATTTGGGTACAGAACTAACATTCCCATATCCTAAAGTTAAAATAAGAGGTGGATTCATATACAATCAATCTCCTTTTAAAGATGATCCTGCAGAATTTGATAAAAAATATTTGACTGCTGGTTTAGGGTTTCAATTTTCTGAAGGATTTAATATTGATGTAACTTATGTTCACGGTTGGTGGGAAACCTTTGGAGACAATTATGGTTTTAACGAATCGCGAACAAATCAAGAAATTTCAGTAGATAAAATGATGATGAGTTTATCTTTTAGTTTTATGTAAATAGATAAAATATATTTTTGTTATCAAAAGCATCTTAAATTTTAAGATGCTTTTTTATTTTATATGAGTAGTTTTGTAAAGTAGATTGCTTACAATCTGCTATTTTTATTAATATTGTAAGATTCTGTTGAACATTAAATTTGAGTTAAGGAGAACAGTATAAAAGGTAGAATACGAAAAATAGAAAGTAAAGATTACTATGTTCAATCGGATGACAATAAGATGTACAGATGTTCATTACGTGGTAAATTTAAAAAAGATTTTTCTCTAAAGAAAAATAAATTGACCACTTACGATGTTGCTGTTCTTGGTGATTGGGTTTTGTTTGATGAGAGTACAGAAGGCATTGGTGTAATAACAAAAATTATTGATCGTAAAAATTATATTTCTCGAAAGGCAAAACGTTTACTTGGAAGTTTAAAACGTGGTGAAAGATTAGAGCAAATAATAGCTTCTAATTTAGACTCAATTTATATCGTAAAAAGTACAAAATTACCAGAATTTAATAATAGATTTTTGGATAGAGTAATTGTTGCTGCCGAGAGCTGTGGAATTGATGCTAAAATAATTATCAATAAAGTTGATTTAGATGAAAGGAATTTTGCAAACGAATGGGAACAATTTTATACAAATTTGGGTTATAAAGTTTTCATTACCTCTGCTACTGAAAATATTGGAATAGAGGAAGTTAAAAAATCCTTAGATGGAAAAGTTAACCTTTTTTGGGGACAATCTGGAGTTGGTAAATCTTCACTTTTAAATTCACTATATCCGCATTTAGATTTTTCAGTAGGAGAAATTAGTGAAGCTTCATTAAAAGGAAGACATACAACTGTTACCGGTATTATGGAAAAAGTTAATGAAAATACTTTTATTATTGATACTCCAGGAATTAGAGCAATTGATCCTTATGGAATAAAGAAAGAAGATTTGTGTCATTATTTTATTGAATTTGAACCATTTATTCACAGTTGTAAATTTAACACTTGCATTCACGAACATGAACCTGGTTGTGCAATTGTTAAAGCAGTAGAAGAAGACAAAATATCAATTGAACGCTACGAAAGTTATTTAAATATTCTAGCTACAATTGAAGATGATATGATATATTAGAAAAAGATTACTTTTTTTTCAAAGTGGATGTTTAGAAGATAAATTTAGAATATATGTCATTTCGAAATGAGCGTATTTTAGCGATTGAGAAATCTTGACGTCCTAAATGGTCATAAGATCTCTCACTTAAAGCATGTTCGAGATGACATTCTTTGTGTGTAAGAGAATTACTCTTTAAGAAGAGAAAAAATATTTCTAAAATCAACAAAATGTTTAGTTTTCAATTTTAACAGAATCTAAGGATTTAATATCTACCAAGTTTTTTATCATAACTTTTTGTATAATAATAAGTTAAATTTTAGTTCTAGTAATATACTTTACACTTAAGCACTTAACATTAAATGAAACAATACATAATATTATTTACCACTTTTATTTTGTTGCAAGCTTGTTCGCCAAATATTGATCAAGTCTCATCGAGCGAAATAAAAAAGCAAAATAAAAAAATAGCGAAGCAAAAAGAATTTGCTCAACAACTTTTCATAGATGCATCTCTTCTTGATATGGAAGAAAAATATGCAGAAGCAATCTTAGATTATCAAGAAGCGTTAAAACTTGATCCAAGTGCGGGAATTCATTATGCTCTTGGCAAAGATTATTTGCGATTAAACAAAATTACTCCAGCTCTTGAACATGCCAGAAAAGCTACTCAACTTGAAGGAGATAATATTGAGTATCAAACATTGGTCGGTACAATTTATTCATTCAATAGAAATATTGATTCTGCTGAAACAACTTTTGCAAGAATAATTGAATTGGATTCTACTGATGTTAATGCATACTATAATCTTGCACAACTTTACGAAACCAAAAAGCCGCTTGAAGCATTAAAATTCTACGATAAAATATTAGACTTAACTGGACCCGAATGGAATGTTCTCTTAAAGATGGCTGCGTTAAATGAGCGTCTTGGTAAAGTTGAAGAAACTGTAGAAACAGTTGAAGAACTTGTGGAGTTAAATCCATCAAATTTGCAATTGCAGAAATTACTAATTGAATCATACGTTAAAAATGAAAAGTATGAAAAAGCAATTTCGATGGTTAACAATTCAATTGAGATTTTCCCTGATGATCTTAATTTAATTGAACTAAAAGGTAATGCACTTATTCAACAAGAGAAGTGGAGCGAAGGTGCAGCAGAATATGATAAAATAATATCAAAACCAAAAATTCCATTTGAAACAAAAATGAAAATTGGAGCAGCATTTTTTTCTGAAGCGATGCAAGATTCAAATGTAATTCCATACGCTCAAAACATTCTTCTTCAAATTGATCAAGATTCTTCTGACTGGCAAATCAATGCTTATCTTGGAGAATTAGCAAACACTAATAATGATGATTCATTAACCGTAAAGTATTTTAAAAAATCAATTGAGCTTGCTAATTGGAATGTTGATTTGTGGATAAGATTGGGCCAACTATTATTTGAAGGAGGTGACTATAAGACTTCTATAATAGAAATGGAAAAAGCTGTTGTGAAATTCCCTAACAATTATGTTATAAATTTGATTCTTGGTTTATCAAATGCTCAGAATTCAAATCATGAAGAAGCATTAGCCAGCTTAAAAAAAGCGAATGAATTAAATCCCAATGAATTAAATGCAATACTTGCTTATAGCTTTTCTCTTAATCAGTTGAAAAGAGATGATGAAGCTCTAACGTATTTAGAAAGAGCACTGCGTGTTGATCCAAATAATTTGCAAGCTCTAAGTATGATGGGCTTAATCTACGATTCAAAAAAAATGTTCACTAAAAGTGATAGTATCTATCATAAAGCTGTTTCATTGGATTCCTCAAATGTTCTACTTCTAAATAATTTTGCGTACTCACTTGCTGAAAGAGGAATTGATTTAGAAAGAGCTTTAAAAATGGTACAAGTTGCTGTGGATGAAGAACCGGAAAATTCAAGTTACTTAGATACAATTGGATGGGTTTATTTTCAAATGGGCGATTATGAAAATGCAAAAAATTATATTGATAAGGCAATTATTTATGATGTAGGCAATTCTACTTTGCTTGATCATCTTGGTGATGTTCATTATAAAATGGACAATAAAATTAAAGCTAAAGAAATTTGGCAAAATGCTCTTGAGTTAGACTCAACAAATTCAGATATTCAATTGAAAATTAACGAAGGCTTATAGTGAGAAAAATATTTACTGGAATTATAATTGGATTCCTTTTGGTAATTGTTGCAAGCTGTTCATCAACAAGTGACATTGACAATGAAAAAGAAATTTTACCACCATCCAGATTAGTGAAACGTTTGGAAGCTAATAGAAGAAAGATTAAAACATTTGAAGGTTCGGGTGTAATTAATATTGAAACCTCCAAGATGAATGCGAAAGCTAGCTTTGAAGTTTTTATCAAAAAGCCTGATTCAATTAAGTTGGCAATTTACGGACCTTTTGGAATTGATTTAGCTCAAGCAGTTGTTACAAACTCAGAATTTGAATTTCACGATGTTTTAAGAAATACTCTTTATAGAGGAAGAACGGATAATCAACTATTAAAAAAAATTTTTCATATTGATCTTTCCTTCTCGGAACTTATTGATGCATTTGCGGGAGCTGTAAATTTAACAAGTAAACTTAGAGAAACCCCTACTAATTATAAGGTTAGTGATGAAAACTATATTTTAACTTATTCTGATTCCATTTCAACAAAGAAAAGTTTTTATCGAATTAAAATTGATGATTTAGCGATTACTAAATATGCTTTATTAGCAAGCAAAAATAATTTACTTTTTGAAGGACTCTACTCAAATTTTAGACTGTATAACAAGGTTCCCATCCCAAGAGTTACAGTTGTGGAAAATAAAAAACAAAATCAAAAAGTACATATTGAGTACAGAAATATAACTGTAAACGAAGAAATAGAAAATCTTAAATTGGAAATTCCAAAAGACGCAAAAGTAAAAGAATGGTAAAAGTTTTAACTAAAATAATATTACTCTTTTTATTTATTTCAACAATTTCCGTTGCCCAAATTTCAGATAAAATTGGTTCGAAGAATACGGAGTTAAAATCTTTACAAGTACAAATTACCAAATTGGAAGGGGAATTAAATACACTTTCTAAAGAAGAAAAATCCAATTTAAAAGTATTAAAAAAAATGGATCAGCAGAATTTACTTCTTGGTAAAAAAATTAAATCCTTAGAAAAAGAAGAAGAAAATAAAACGGCAATAATTAAAAAAGTTAACAATAATATAGCTTCATTAAAGAGAAAGATTAAAAAACTGCAAGAAAAGTATTCTGATTATTTAGTATGGACTTATAAACAAGGTGAAAGATCAACTCTAAAATATTTGCTGGATGCCGAATCATTTCAACAAGCATTAGTAAGATTTTCTTACATTTCACATATTCACAAAGCAAACAAAAGTAGAGCAAATGAATATTCTGAAATGAAATCTAGATTTGAAAAATCAGTGGTGACTTTGACAAATGAGAAAAAAGAAAAAGCTAAAATTATAGATGAAAAAGGAAAAGAGAAAAAAAATCTTGAGCAGAAAAGAGTTGCAAAAAAAAATGTTTTATCAAAACTTAAAAAGAATAAAAAAAATGTAATTACAGAAATTACAGAAAAAAGAAAATCAGAAATTAGAATAAAAAAGATGATTGCTGATTTAATTGAAAGAGAGAGATTAGCAGAAATAAAAAGAAGGGAGCAAAAGTTAAAAGGGGAACTGGATGATTATGAACCCAAATTCAACTATGATAGTTTCCAAAATTTTGCTGAATTAAAAGGAAAGCTGAGTTGGCCAATAACAAAGTCTAAGGTTGAAAGAGGTTTTGGTGAGAATAAAAATAAGAAAACAAAAATTGTAACTTTGAATTATGGCGTAGATTTAAAAACGACAGAAAATACAGATGTATATTCTGTTGCAGAAGGAATTATTAGTGCTATTGAATGGATCCCGGGTTATGGAAGCGTATTAATAATAACTCATAGAAATAACTTTAGAACTGTCTACGGTCACTTAACAGATATAAATGTTTTAGAAGGAAATAAAGTGCAAGCAGGTGATATAATAGGCAAAGTTAATGGAAGTCTTGAAGGTGACATATTACATTTTGAAATTTGGAACGAACGAAATTATCAAAATCCGGAAGAATGGTTAGCTAAAAAATAATATATCACTTTAACAGATATCTCAAATATTTTAATATTTATTTTTGTTTAGAATAAGTTAATTGTATCTTTGAATATGGTACTAATTGGTATGGTACCATGTGGTACGGAACTAAAAGGTATGGTATGAAGCAAACTCCATTTTTATATGGAAATATTGTAAGCGAAAAAGCATTCACTGATAGAGAAGATGAGAGAAAAAAGCTTTACTCTAATCTAACTAGTGGAATAAATACAATGATAATTTCTCCACGTAGATGGGGAAAGTCTTCTCTAGTTGCAAAAATTTTCAAAGAGATTGCAAAAGAGAATAGTAAAATTAAAATAGTAAATATTGATTTGTTTGCTGTAAGCAGTGAAGAAGAGTTTCTTGAATTATTTGCTAAAGAAATTATTAAAGCATCATCAAAAAAATGGGAAGACTGGGCAAAGAGCGGTAAAGATTTTTTTAAGCAACTTGTTCCCAAGATAAGTTTTGGGGTTGATCCAATTTCTGATTTTTCACTTAGTTTTGATTGGAGCGAACTTAGAAAAAATAGAAATGAAATACTAAATTTACCAGAAACTATTGCCATTAAAAGAAAAATAAAATTCATTGTTGGATTAGATGAATTTCAAAATTTATCAACATTCGTAGGATATAAAATAATTGAAAAAAGAATGCGAGCCGTTTGGCAAAGACAAAAACTAGTCACCTATTGTATATATGGTAGCAAACGCCACATGATGTCTAATATTTTTGATAATTCGGCTAATCCTTTTTTTCGATTTGGTGATATCATTTTACTGCAAAAAATTAAAACTGATAAATGGATAAATTATATTCATCGTGGGTTTAAGAGGACGAATAAACGGATTGAGAAATCAGGAGCTAAATTAATTTCTTCACTAATGAAGAATCATCCTTGGTATGTTCAGCAACTTTCCCATTACACTTGGAACTTGACAAACGATTTGGCAACAGAAAGTGAAATATTAAAAGCATTGGAAGAAGTAATTTATGCAAATTCTCCACTTTATCAGCAAGAAATTGAGCAGTTAAGTAAAACTCAATTAAATTTACTGAAGGCAATTGTTAATAATGAGAAATACCTTTCCAGTGCGAATGTATTACAAAAATATCAATTGGGAACATCTCGAAATGTTAGTAAAAACAAAAGAAATCTTATTAACAAAGACATGGTTCTAAAAACAGAAGAAGGATTTGAACTTTTAGACCCAGCATTTGAGATTTGGTTTAAGAAACAATTCTTTAATAATTCACTTTATAATTAATAGTAAAAAATAATTTGGGTTAAATTGTTTACTTTAAAAGAATTTAAAAGAAAAAATAAAGTTTTAATCCAGAATTTTTCATCACTTACAATTCTGCAAATTTCACAGTATATTTTTCCACTTATTACATTCCCTTATCTTGTTAGAGTTCTTGGTCCTGATGGTTACGGACTTGTAGCTTTTGCTACTGCATTTGTTGCTTACTTTACAATTATTACCGACTATGGATTTAATCTTTCCGCAACTCGTGATATATCTATTAACCGAAATGATAATAAGCTAGTGTCAGAAATATTCAATTCCGTTTTATCAGTTAAGCTTATTTTGTTAATGATAAGTGTGCTAATCATAATCCCAATAATTTTTATTTTTGATAGATTTTACTCAAATATTGATATTTATTTAATTACTTTTCTTAGTGTTTTAGGGACTGCATTATTCCCAGTTTGGTTTTTTCAAGGAATTGAAAAGATGAAATTTATCACGGTAATTAGTGTATCCATTAAAATTATTTGGGTCGTACTTGTGTTTGTTTTTGTGCAAAGTAGTGAAGATATAATCGTTTTAGTTTCGCTTAATTCTGGTAGTCATATTTTAACTGGTTTATTAAGTCTATTGATAATAAAATTGAAATTTGGAATTGGCTATAGTACCCCGGAATTCAAAAAAATAAAAGAACAATTTATTGTAGGTTGGCATTACTTTTTATCAACTGCGTCAATCAGTTTATATACAACATCAACTACATTTATTTTAGGACTTTTTGCCGGAGATGCTATTGTTGGGTATTATTCGGCAGCAGATAAAATTAGACATGCAGTTCAAAATATTTCATCTTCAGCTGGAACAACTATTTTCCCACATCTATCAGCGGAGTTTAATCGATCTAAAGAAGCTGCATTTGATTTCATAAATAAATATTATAAAATTGTTGGTAGTTTTATGTTGTTGGTTAGTGGATTACTTTACTTATTTGCTGAAGAGATAATATTGTTAATACTTGGCGAGGATTATGTGAACTCGGTTTTGGTTTTAAAAATTATATCATTTTTACCACTAATAATATTTTTTAGCAATGTAGCTGGTGTACAAATAATGTTAAATTTGGGTTACAAAAAGGAATTTGCAAAATTTATTTTTACATCTGGAGTTTTTAGTATTATTGTTTCTCTTATTTTGGTTCCAATATATTTTGAAATTGGAACCGCTATTACAGTTGTGCTAACAGAAATTATAGTTACTACCCAAATGCTAATATTTTTACGTAAAAAAAAGTTTAATGTGCTAGGTCTTAATAAATAATGAATTTCAAGAACCGTTATAATTAATACAAAAATTTTCAAGTTGACCAAACCTTAAGAAAACAATGAATTTATAAATGAAATATGATTATCTAATTGTTGGTGCTGGTTTTGCTGGCTCAGTTGCAGCTGAAAGACTTGCAACTCAACATAATAAAAAAATATTGCTTGTTGAAAAGCGAAATCATATTGGAGGCAATGCCTATGATGAATTTGACGAACATGGAATTCTAATACATAAGTATGGTCCGCACATTTTTCATACAAATAGCAAAAAGGTCTTTGATTATCTTTCCAAATTTACTGAGTGGAGATATTATGAACATAGAGTTCTTGCAAAATTAAATAATGAACTTTATCCGATACCTATAAATAGAACAACGATAAATAAACTATATAATAAAAAATACTCAACTGATGCAGAAGTTGAAGAGTTTTATGAAAGTGTCCAAGAAAAAAGAAATCCAATATTAAATTCTGAAGATATAATAGTTAGCCAAGTAGGTGTTGATTTATATGAAAAGTTCTTTAAATTCTATACTCAGAAACAATGGGAATTAGATCCAAGTCAACTTTCCCCATCTGTCTGTGGCAGAATTCCGGTAAGAACAAATGAAGATGATAGATACTTTACTGACAAATATCAATTTATGCCAAAGGATGGTTATACAAAAATGTTTGAAAGAATGTTAAACCATCCAAACATTGAAATTAAATTGAACACAGATTATAAAGATATAGTTGATAGTATTGATTTTGATAAAATGATTTATACCGGTCCTATTGATTTATTCTTTAATTATAAATTTGGGAAGTTACCTTATAGGTCAATTAGATTTGAATGGGAAAATATTAAGAAAGAAAAACATCAGGAAGTTGCTGTTGTAAATTATGTAGATCATTTTAATGATTTTACAAGAGTGACAGAATATAAACATCTTTCTGGTCAAACTGAAAAAACTACAACTATAAGTAAAGAATTTGCCCAAAGAAAAGGCGATCCATATTATCCAATTCCCAATGAAGTAAATAGAAAAAAATATTTGTTATATGAAAAAGAATCAAAAAAATTAAAAGATGTTATTTTTTGCGGAAGATTAGCAGAGTACCAGTATTATAATATGGATGGAGTAGTTGCAAATAGTTTGAATTTAGTTGATTATATGCTGAAATTCTAAATAATTGTATTACAATATGAGTTTTACTTTATGGAAAAAAGTAATAGACTAATTATAATAAAAAGATTTTCGTATGTCTTGTATTCTCTTTTTATTTTAATAACTATTGGGCTTTTAATTACCATTATTTTCTCTGTATATCCAAGCTATATCTTACGAGCAAATTATGGAGAAGTTTTTAACATTGGTCAAAAAATTGGAAACTCACTTATATCCTTTTCGGGATTTGAAAAAGGGAAATCAACAATTTGGTCTAAGAATAAGTATCCTAATCCTGAAAAAATTAATCAACCTCTCATTTTGACTATTAAATCAGATAAAATAGAAAAGGAGATTTTTTTAAGTGATAAGGTTCAAGAATATGTTTATCATTCACCAATGATGCCTGATCCGTATGTTACTTTTGCTTTGTTACCTGGCCAATTTTTAACTGTAGATAATAGTATTCAACAATTCCGTTATCGTGAAGTACTAAATAAAAAAAAAGATGATGAAATCAGAATATTTATTACAGGAGGATCTACAGCTTGGGGAGCCCTTGCACCAAATAATGAATCAACTATAGGAGGATTTCTTGAAATAATGTTAAATGATATAATTAGAGACAAGCAAATAAAAGTTATAACTGCTGCTGCCGGAGCGTGGAATACAACGCAGGAACGTAATTGGATATTTAATAGAATAACTGAATTCGAACCTGATGTAATTATTTCATATTCTGGTCATAATGATATTTTTGATGTAACCCGGAATAAAGAAGATTTATTTAATTCTTATTGGTTTGACGGAGCCTATTATTTTAATTCCTTGCTCCAGTATGAAGGCTTTAATAGAGGGAAAGAAGTAGTTGAAAAAATAAAAAGTGTTAGAAATTCATTGAGAGATAATTATGTTGATGATTTCCCAAGAAAGACGATTAAAAATATCCAGATAATAAATGCATATTTAGAAAAAATTAAATGTAGCTATTTGTTTGTTTTTCAACCTATACGTAAAGAAGAGAGAATAATTGTACAGAAAGAATGTAAGAGTTTAAGAAAGCAGTTATTAAATTTTGATAAATTAGAAACTAATTTCTCTTATTTAGATCATTCGACTCTTTTTGATAAAAGAAATGATATATTTTATGATAGATGTCATTTGGGAGATAAAGGCAATAAAATTATTGCTGAAGATCTATTAAAAATGATTATGAATAATAGTCGTTTGAAGGAGTTCTTTTAATTAAATGAAAATTGTAGCAGTTGTTGTAACATTTAATAGATTGGAATTACTAAAAGAGTGTATAACTTCTTTGAGAAACCAAACTAGAAAGTTAGATGAAATTATTGTAGTTAATAATGATAGTAGTGATGGAACAAAAGAATGGTTGAGTGATCAAAAAGATTTGACAAAAATTCATCAAGCAAATTTGGGTGGAGCAGGTGGATTTTATACGGGAATAAAAGTAGCTTATGAAAATGGTTATGATTGGATTTGGATAATGGATGATGATGCAGAAGCAGAAAGTAATACTCTCTCAAAAATGACAGTTAAGTTGTCTAAAGATATAGCGGCAATCTGTCCTGATGTTTACGATAGTAATAATATGCGAGTTAGTGATCATAGGTCGATGAGAAAAAATAATTTTATAATGTTTTACAACTTGCAAAAACCACTTAGTAGTGATGTTCAAAATAAAAATTCTGTTAAAATTGAAGTATCATCTTTTGTCGGTCCTATGATTAATAGTAAAGCAATTGCACGAGTTGGATTACCAATAAAAGATTTTTTTCTTCACAATGACGATGTTGAATATTCATTGAGGTTACTTGAGTATGGTGATATCATCTTATTGCCCAAAAATAAAATATTCCATAGAGAACAAAATACAAAAACCGTAATTGAACATAAAATATTTGGGAAACAAATATTTAGACAAATATATTCACAGTATTGGATTAAGTATTTTACATTGCGGAATTTTTATTTTGTTTTAATTTTACATTCGCAGTCAAAGCTACAAATATATATGTCAATTTTTTTTACATGTATCCGAGAAATGATTTTGATAATATTTTTTGATGACCACAAAACAAAAAGAATAATGTTAGTGCTAAAATCGGTAAAAGATGCTTTGGAAAATAACTTAACAGATAAAATTGGCACAATTAAAAGTTTACTTTACTCCTAAGAACAAATATCCTAAATATGATTAAAGTTTCTGTTATTATAACAACCTATAATGGTTCAAAATATATTGGTAAATGTATTGAAAGTATTTTGGAGCAAAAATTACATGACTTTCAATTAATTGTAGTTAATGATGGATCAACTGATGATACGGAAAATATTATTAAATCTTTTTCCGATAAAAGATTAGAATATTATCTAACTGCTAATAATGGTCATGTTGGAGCATTAAACTATGGTTTATCAAAATGCAAAGCGAAATTGACTTCTATCCAGGACCATGATGATATTGCATTAAAAGATAAATTATACCAACAATACAGTTTGTTTGAAGCTGATGATAG
>Ga0209633_10003709_pt1 | contig 14039 bp, 13 predicted proteins | sample Cruoilmetagenom1_FD_187290 | JGI IMG/M metagenome (GOLD analysis project Ga0209633, IMG submission 187290) | Oil polluted marine microbial communities from Coal Oil Point, Santa Barbara, California, USA - Sample 1 (SPAdes) (version 2) | ecosystem: Environmental > Aquatic > Marine > Oil seeps ... | reverse complement strand
TAGGTAACAACAACATAACCGTACGGGTCACCGATAATGGCAACCTGTTTGATACCCAGTCGTTTATTATCACGGTGGTGAACAACAACGCCGCACCGTCTATCATCTCGTTACCAGGCGTTACCGCGACGCTGGGCAGCACCTACAGCTATGATGTCGAGGCCACCGACCCGAATGCCGGTGATACCCTGACCTTCAACCTCGATGTGGCACCCGCCGGACTGACCATCGACACCGCCAGCGGCCTGATCCAGTGGACGCCAACGATCGCACAGATAGGTAACAACAACATAACCGTACGGGTCACCGATAATGGTGACCTGTTTGATACCCAGTCGTTTACCGTGATCATCAATAAAACTGAAAAAATACCTACACCTGATCTATCGGGAATATTGTTATTGATTATCGACTAACGGCTTATTTGGGTTATTGGAATTATTCTCGTATAGGTAAAGGCGATAACAAATACGGAATAACATAGTCAGCGAGTACGTAGTTAAAAAACCTATAAAGCCGCTATTTTTACATGGCACCCCCCCTGGTTTTTTGAATCAGCGGGGTAGCTAATAAAAATTTAATTTTACACAACATCGTCAATTTTCATTGTTTACCTGTTAAACCTAGAAAAATCAATAGCTTTTAGCGACGTCGTGTATGACGAGTATGGTTGCGATGTCTATTGTGGTTTCTGTAGTGGTGACGTCTATGGTGGTGACGTCTGTTTCTGTATCTTGAATTATTGTAATAGCCTCCGCCAAGCACTATTGATGTTCGAACTGGATAAGGGTCGACATACACATATTCAGGCTGACGAACCACGACCTGCTGACTTGTCTGTTGATAATAGTTATGCGTATGATTTTCTGATCCGCCTGGATGGGTGTGAGTTATGCTGTCATGCGTATGTGAAATATTTGTCTGCTGCGCTACAGTCTTTGCTAATGTGCCATCTTGGTAATACGGCGTGGTGTAAACACCTTGATTGTTAGTTACACGGTCTCTTTCAGCACCAATTGCAGATCCCACTATGCTACCAAGAAGTCCACCTATTACAGCTCGTTTGTCACGATGGTTAGACGTCGATTTACCTATTCCTGCACCAACTAATGAGCCAACAAGTGCACCCGTTTGGGCATTATTGGAGCAACCCGTTAATAAAAGAGTGCCAATGCTGAAACATGCTAACAGTATGATTTGTTTTTTCATGATGTCTCCTTGTGTGAATAAGATCCTGTACAAATAGTTCTCATTTATTTAAAAGCGTACATCCAGACAATAGCAGTAGAATCATTGATTGAAAGCATCTTTACGTAACTTTACATTTGATAAATATTTCAATAACTTATAAATCTTTTAAAACTCGATTAAATATTTTTAAAATAAAAATGAGTTTACACCCTATATAGAATTATCTTGGTGATTAAAAAAAAAGATAAAGGACAGCCATCAAATTCTGGTATAAAAACACTGACTAACGGCTTATTTGGGTTATTGGATTTATTCTCGTATAGGTTAAGGCAATAACAAATCCAGAATAACAAAGTCAACGAGTATGTAGTTAAAAAACCTATAAAGCCGCTATTTTAACATGGCACCCCCCCTGGTTTTTTGAACCAGCATGTTGCTGATAAAAATCTTATTTTTACATAACACCGTAGCGACTAATCAAATAATCAAATTCAAGCTCTCATTCTAATTTTTTTGCATCCAGTACAAGATTCAAACACGTATATGAGTTTTTAATAATATTTAAACTATTGAAAGGACTCACATGAACCTGAAAAAAATGCTCGCACTTTTACTATTTTCATCATTACCTTTGTCTGCTTTATTAGCCAAGGATTTATCCTTTACGCTGTCGATTTCTGGAAAAAACCTTGACCTTAAAAAGGAGTTAGTCATCAGTGAAGCCAGCGAAGATAAAACAAAAATAAACTTTGATTTTAAAGACAAATCAGGAACAGGCTATAACTTTGACCTTAAATATAAGAAGTTACCTGCAAACCGTTCTTATCCAAGTAACCTTGATATCACACTTAAAGACTCACAAGGAAATAAATTAGGTTACATTTTCTGGGCGAATAACGGCACTGATGCGCTTAAACGACTAGGCACTATTGGTATGATTGTTGATATAAAGGGAGAACCAGTAGATGTGAAATTCATCTTTGATGCTGATGATAAAGGCAGCCTTTCTGTTAAAGATTTAGAAAATGAACGCTATGTTTCTGATACCTTAATACCTAAAAAAGGCTTTCAAATGATTCGCCCTATGTTGGTACCTATTGTTTCAGATGGCCTTCGCCAACAAGCTTATGATCTGGATGCGCATCCATTTAAAATAGATTACACACTAAAAGAAATCGACAATGGTCTCGTTCAGTTCCAATATAATCTTTATAAAAAAGATGGTGATAAAAGCCACCTGCTAGAGCGTATTTATTTTAATGCTGATAGCCTTGAAACACTTCGAGATGGCATGTTTGCTGGTAAATTCTTTGATAAGGAATACGGTACATTTAAACTTGTGTTTTATCCAACAATGGGGCAAACAGCTCCGCCAAAGTGATTTATAGCTAAGTTTGTAGATTAAAAATGGAGCTTTTGAGCTCCATTTTTAATGTGTGTAAAACAGATTAAATATTTGGCTATATTTCATCCGCACTTGTAAAACTGAGATAAAAAAACAAATTGGCAAATGTGGAATTTGTCACAGAACTCAATTCAAACTTTCAATATATTGAATCCATCCAGAGAAAACTCTGGTGTAATTCAAATAAATTGGAGTATTCAAATGAAGAATCTAACTATAAATACATTACTTGTTGCGAGCATTGTTTCAGTAGGTTTATCAGCACCAATAAGCAGTGCTTCGGCGGCACCTTATTTTGCGTGTAATCCTGGATATACTTTTCAGGTCAAAAATAGAGCTGCTCGATGCCACAAGCCTGCTGGCGTTATGACTAAACCGCTTAAACGTTGTGGAAGTGTACGAATTCCTGTAATTAATAAAAGGGTTGGTCACTTTTATAAGAAGAACCATAGAGGGAATAAAGATATGTGTGTAGGACAGTTTAAAGTTGGCCCTGTGACAAACTCCAACGCGGTTGAAATTGGTTGTCCAAGTGGTTATTCAAAACGAATTACACCTCAAAGGGATCGTTGTGTAAAAAGCAGACCAGCGAGCAATTTACCTCCTATGAAGACAGTCAATCGTTAGAAAATAAATTACTGCCTTCCCAGATTTCTGGGAGGGTAATAAATTTTCACTGTTGTGCTTAAGGAAATCCTGATCAAGTCCAATTATTTTAAGCTTGCTAAAACTGCCGATATTTTCTACGAAGCTCGCTACAAGGGGGCAACCATTCCAGCTCACCTCATGAAAAATAGCGACAGTTTTTTCTGCGCTTAAATCTAATCGACTTAATCAGGTTCTCCTTAAAGAAATCCTGATATTCGAGGGACATGGCACCCCCCCTAGTTTTTAGTATCAGCTAACGTCTTTTAAATGTTTTCTTGCCCGCTGTTTTTTTATTTTTCTTGCGACCATATTTAAATGCTGCATTTCTCGCTGCTCTATCCTTATATTCTTTATTCGATACAAAATTTTCTTCATCCAGCTCAAGCTTTACGGTTTCGTAGAGTTTTCGCATGCCACGCGTATCTAAGATTTGATAGTTACCGGGATGTAAAGAGCGTTTCAGTTCAATGCCACCGTAGCGAATGCGTCGCAAACGACTGACGGTTAGCTCTTGTGATTCCCAGAGCCTTCGCACTTCACGATTACGGCCTTCATTAAGCACAACGTTATACCATCTATTTGCGCCTTCACCTCCGGCAAAGCTAATACGCGTGAAGTTTGCTTTACCATCTTCCAGCATGACACCACTTTTTAGTTTTTCGAGGATTTCATCAGTGACCTTACCTAGAATTCGAGCAGAGTATTCGCGCTCTATTTCATAGGATGGATGCATCAATCGATTGGCAAGTTCGCCATCAGTGGTGAAAAGCAATAAACCATCAGTATTGATATCAAGACGCCCGATTTGAATCCATCTGCCACTGCTAAGTGCTGGCAAATTATCAAACACGGTATCGCGACCCTCTGGATCATTTCTGGAACAGATTTCACCCATTTTCTTGTGGTAAAGCAGAACCTGTGGTTTGGCACTGAGTTTGCTGGCGAGCTTTAAAGTCTGCCCGCGAAGTATGATTTTATCATTTTCATCCACGGCTTGACCTGCAGTGGCAAGTTTTCCATTTACGGTAATCTCGCCGGCATTTACCCAGCGTTCGATTTCTCTTCGAGAACCGTAGCCTGCACGTGATAGTATTTTTTGTATTCTTTCAGCCATATTATTCAGGTAACTATTGTTTATGCAAATCATACAGAATAGATAAATATAGGTATATACTAAGCGAAAATATAATGGAGAAGAGTATGCCAACCGCAAAAACCACCCAGAAAAATGAAAAACCCATAACAAAAGATCAAGCAAAAAAGCTGCTGGTTGATCTAACGAATTCTGACAAAGTTATGAATGCAAAAGCATTTACCAAGGCTAAAGATCTTTTAAAGATCAGTTATGCAGCGGGTGATTATCCATACTCAATAAAAATGAATACTAAAGAGTATGAAAATGAAAAGCGGTTATTGCAAATTGAGTTACTCAAAGTTCAAAAATGGTTAAAAGCTGAGAATAAGAAAATCGTAACTATATTTGAAGGTCGTGATGCAGCTGGTAAGGGGGGAACAATCAAACGTTTTACTGAACACTTAAACCCTCGGATCGCGAGAGTTGTGGCTTTGGAAAAACCCACCGAGCGAGAGTTGGGAGAATGGTATTTTCAACGTTACGTTGATCACCTACCCACCAAAGGTGAAATGATTTTATTTGACCGTTCTTGGTATAACCGTGCTGGCGTTGAGATTGTTATGGGATTTTGTACTAAACATCAGCATCTGGAATATATGCGTCAAGCTCCAGTATTTGAACGGATGCTCGTCAATTCGGAAACCATTCTGTTTAAATACTGGTTTTCAGTGACAAGGCAAGAACAGTTACGCCGCTTCCACTCACGCAAACATGATCTGGTAAAGCAGTGGAAACTCAGCCCTGTTGATGTTGAATCTCTGGATAAATGGGATGACTATACAGCGGCGCGAGAGTCTATGTTCTTTAATACAGATACAGCAGATGCGCCTTGGACAGTGATAAAGTCTGATGATAAAAAACGCGCAAGACTGGCTTGTATGCGCCACTTTTTACACAATCTTGATTATGATAATAAAGATACTTCCGTTATCTATAAACCCGATGAACTGATATGCGGCTCCGTAGCAAGAATGTATCCAGAGGAAGCTAAAAAGTAGTTTATTTGCCTTTATTTAGCATTTAGCATTTAGCATCATTTTAGAGAAATTAATTGCATATTGTTCACAGCGATGAAGATATTCACGGCAACCGCCGGGACTTTCATAATCTACGCCAATTACTGCCCTATCTCAGCGCTTATAAAGGACGAGCTCTATTTGCGCTGATGTGCCTTGTTTTATCAAAATGGGCAAATGTATCTGTGCCCATCGTTCTAAAAAAGATTATTGATACTTTTGACGGCAAAGCAGAGCAATTACTGGTATTGCCCGTTTCATTGTTATTGGCGTATGGCGCATTCCGTTTATTGAGTTCTTTGTTTAATGAGCTACGAGATAGCGTTTTTGCGCGGGTTCGTTATCACGCAATGCGCCAACTATCACAACGTGTATTACAACATTTACACCAGTTGTCTCTGCGCTTTCATCTGGAGCGCAAAACAGGTGCGATTAGCCGAGATATTGAACGAGGCACTCGCTCGGTCAGCTCCTTAATGAATTTTATGGTCTTCAGTACCGTACCAATTATTGTTGAGTTTTCCTTAGTCGCTTTTATTTTATTGTCTCAATACGATGTGGTTTTCACCCTGGTAACTTTCAGTACTGTTCTTGTATATATAGCATTCACACTTCTTGTTACCGAGTGGCGCATGGAGCATCGTCATGCAATGAATCGTCTGGATTCAGAAGCGAATACGCACGCCTTTGATAGTTTGATTAACTATGAAACAGTGAAGTATTTCAATAATGAATCACTGGAACAAAATCGCTATACAGATATTTTAGAAGACTGGGAAGACGTAGCAGTTAAGAGCCAGACAACCATGTCCATGTTGAATTTTGGTCAAGGCACTATTATCGCCATAGGTGTAACCATCATCATGTTTTTGGCAACCAATGGGGTTGTTAAAGGCAATATGAGCATTGGTGATTTGGTCATGGTAAATGCATTTATGCTGCAATTATTCATTCCACTGGGTGCACTTGGTATTATTTATCGTCAGATTAAATACACACTGGCAGATATGGACCTTGTATTTAAACTGCTAAATCAAAAGCCTGAGATTGAAGATGTTGAAAATGCATCCAACCTTGAAATAAAAAATGGTGAAGTACAATTCAAAAACGTAAACTTTTCCTATCAAAAAGACAGAGCAATTCTGGATGATATTGATTTCACCATTCCTGCAGGAAAAACATTGGCTGTCGTAGGGTTTAGTGGTGCGGGGAAATCAACCCTAGTGCGTTTGCTTTTCCGCTTTTATGATGCAAGCAAGGGTCAGATATTAATTGATGATCAAGACATCAAAACAGTTACGCAAAGTAGTTTACGAAAATCTATTGGTATAGTTCCACAAGACACCGTTCTTTTTAATGAGAGTATTTTTTACAATATTCAATATGGAAATCTGGACGCCACTGAAGAAGAAGTAAAACAAGCCGCTAAAATGGCGCATATCTATAAGTTTATAGAATCTCTGCCTGATGGCTGGAATACAATGGTAGGAGAACGAGGGCTAAAGTTATCCGGAGGTGAGAAACAACGGGTGGCAATTGCACGTACCATTTTGAAAAATCCTCCCATCCTAATTTTTGATGAAGCCACATCTTCACTTGATACAGCTACAGAACAAGCGATTCAAAAAACATTGCGTGAAATCTCATCGAACACCACTACATTGATTATTGCACATCGTTTGTCCACCGTTGTCGATGCCGATATAATCATTGTAATGGAAGCGGGAAAAATAATTGAACAAGGTTCACATCAGGAGCTACTTAAAAGGAAGGGCAGATATTCACATATGTGGGATTTGCAAAGAGATAATGAAAATAGTAGCAACACCTTATAAATGAGTATCCTGCAAGCCACTATTTCAGCACCTCTAAGCTTCCATGGGCCGGGACTTCATACTGCCAAGAAAAATACGATTACTCTATTACCTGCACCGGTAGATAGCGGTATTGTATTTCGACGAGTAGACAAAAAGGCCGCAGGAACTAAGATCACAGCTAATTGGCAATCGACCAAAAAAATGCCCTTATGTACCTGCATTGTCGCCGACAATGGGCATCACGTAAGAACAATTGAGCACCTCATGGCTGCATTTTACGCCTGTGGTATTGATAATATTGTTGTTGAGGTTGATGGCGATGAAATTCCTATTATGGACGGAAGTGCATTGCCTTTTATTGAAAAAATTGAAGGCGTAGGAATTAGTCAGCAGGATAAACCTCGATCAATATTTAGTGTCACCGAAGCGGTAGAGTTTTCAGAAGACGATCGTAGCATTCGAATTGAACCCGCTGATGCTTTATACCTTGATATTACTATCACATTAGTAAAATTCGGCTGTCTTTACTGGAGCGGAAAAATAACTCCAGAAATTTTTAAACAAGAAATGTCTCAAGCTAGGACATTTGGTCGTTTGAAAAATGGATTACTGGCTAAACTTACACGCTTTCAAAAAGATCCAATCTGCCTTGGAGCAAACACCAACACTGCCGTAGTACTGGTAGGAAATAAAGCAATTAACAAAGATGGCTTACGTATGCCTGATGAATTAATTGTTCATCGTGCATTAGATTTAGTCGGTGACTTAATGCTTTCTGGTGGCCATATTCATGGAAAGATCACAGCCAAAAGTCCTGCTCACCGCCTCAATCGTGGATTATTAAAGAACATTTTTGAAGGTGGGCACTATGAAGGTTTATCAACAAAATCAAGCGAATAAAGAGCTATCAGGTAAACATTGAATACTCTATCGCAAAACAACAACCGTTTATAATCATTGATCTATGATAAAAAATTTGTGCTGATATATTTCTTTGCACCACATAGAAGTGTGGCTTTTTTTTAATCTCCAATTGAAAAAGAACAATGGATACACCAGTTGCAGGTCAGGGATTGACCTAGATTATCATAGTCTTTCTATTAGAAACCCTTTGATAGTTAGTTAAGGAAAAAACAACTGGGAGCCAAGGATGGCTCACTTTTTTACTTGTGCTTCAAGTTTCTAAAGAAAGGTACGGGATTGTTACCACTAGTCATTTTATAGTCGGTAAGAGCAATTGTTGAATTATCTTCCTCTTCCTCACTATCCTCTTTACTTTCTATTTCTACCTCATCCGATAAATTATCCAAAATCTGAGCCGCGACGACAGGTGCTGATAGTTTCTCAATAGTTGTTTCTTTCTCAATATCTACCGGCTTTTCTCCTATTAGATCAGTTAACACATCTTCATTCTCGGGAGTTTCACTGACAGTCAACTCTTCCCCAGTATTTTTAACTTTCACTGCACTTTCTACTTCACTTGCTGTTTTCTTGATATCTGTTTCAATTTCTTTTAATTCATCAAGCATGCTTCTGGTTTCTTCAATCTTGGAATGCATCTCATTGAACATGTCCTGTGTGGTATCAAGCGTATTTGAAATTTTAACAATTTTAGAATAATCGAGGGTTTCTAGATTTTTCATTGTTTGAGAGTTTAAACTATGACTTTGCACTTCCTGACGACGCATCGTTTCAACATGGTTACGACTTTCTTCAATATTTGCAGTTAACTCTTGACGAGCTAGATCTGCCACCTGAAAGCTAGTATCAAATTGTTCGTAAGCCTGCTCTTCATAACCAGTGAGCTTTTCAGTAAAGTTGGTGAGTGATCTTTCAACTTTATCCTGATTTTTATTAAGAAGCTTGATCAGTTTCTTCGAAGCCTCATAACTCTCTTCCAGCTTGTCATTTACTTTTATTGACAACTCAGAGTTTTCTTGTAACAGCTTACTTTGCTGGCTATGCTGATCTAGGAATTCTTGAAGTAAGTCCTGAGACAAATCTTTTTGTTGCTGCATCTTGACGATACCATCAGTAACTACATTCAGGTTTTTATCCAGATCTTTCTGTAATTTCTGTGTGCTCGAAACTGTTTCTTTGAGCTGCTCATCCCAACGTGACTGGATTTCTCCGATTCGTTTTGTAACTTTATCTGAAAGTTGCGACAATTCTTGTTCTTGTTTATTAATTTTTGCAGAGGTTTTTTCTATTTCTTTATTTTGAGAATCAATAATTGCTTTCTGACTGGAAAACTCAGATTCATGTTCTTTTATATCGTGAATAAGCTGTGTAGTTTCTTTTTCTTGCTCACGGATAGTGCTTGTGGCTGAGGTTATATGATTAACATTCTGTTCTGCCTCAATCCGGAATTTTTGAATAAGGCTCTTATCTCTTCTTGCTAACCAGCGCCCCAAAAATAAAACAAGTAATGAAATAATCAGGGCTGATGCAACAATACCTGCGACGACTAACTCAAGGATTTTCAATATTGCATCGTTTGATTGTGTAGCAGCAGAACCGACTATATCTGTCTTCGTTGTGGATTCATTCACCACTGGTACAGATTCTGTGTCTGCTTTGATATTCTGTTCGCTACCCTGCTCAGTATTCTGTAAGTATTCTTGTAAGCCGACAGAACTTGCCTGAAATGTAGATACACTCATTAATAATAGAAAAATCATGCACTTTAAAGCATTGTATTTCATTCTTCACATCCTTATGTATAGGGGCCCTGAAAATACTGTAATTTGTGACAAGCTATTTTAAATTTTGGGGTAAGCAGTATTTTTTTCCAGAGACATTTGCACAAACAAATGACTCACAAGAAATCTCTAATCAAGTCCCTCACTCAATACTAATCAATATCGAATTGATTAGAGTTTCCTTTAGCTATTATAGTACAACAAAACCTTAGTGATTTTAATGGTAAATTAACTATTTTTTATTGTTTTTTGAAAAAAGCTATTTCATTGAGACCTCTAGATCATGCCAAATCATCTTGTGAGCTTGTTTTTAAGGCAAGCAAGCGTTTTTGATAACGTGATTGCACCATCTCAACAACAACCATCACAAAAATTGCCAGATAGAATGTGCCTTTACCCATTGCTGTAATTTCATTATCAAACAACTGAAGATGCGCATCATGAGCGCCTTCAGAAAGTAACATTACACCAACAAGCAAAAGAATAAACAATCCGACAACCTCATACATACGGTTCTTCTGCAAAAACTCGGTAACTTTATCCGCTAGTAATACCATTAAAACACCACCAATTAGAATAGCGGTAGCCATGATATAAAAATTCTTGGTCAGTGCCATTGCACTTAAAATAGAATCAAAAGAAAATATGGCATTCATAATAACGATAGAAAATAACACAGTAGCGTAGGATGATTGTTTGCGTTCCTTATTAATATCTTCTTCAAGCATCATCATGTGGGAAATTTCTTTAATTGCAGTGTAAATAAGAAATACACCCCCAATCAAGACCACAATGCTTTTAAGATTGAAATGCCCTTCAATAATTCCTTTTATATCAAGTGAAAACAATTCACTGGTAAATAAACTTAAAACCTTTAACAAGGCAAACAACAAAACAATACGCAATAGTACCGCTAGACCAATACCCCATTTACGAATATTTGCCTGTTTGGCCGGCGCTACTCTTCTTGATTCAAGTGAAATATATAATAAATTATCAAAACCTAATACCGCTTGAAGCATAATCAACATGCCAAGTGTTAATAAGTTATCGATTGTAAAAAGCCCTTCCATTGATTTATTCCTTTAATTTAATTTGTAATTGTCCTTCAATCACAGTGATATTTTCAACACCGTCCGAAAATGATTTCCAAAACCCTTCATCACCGCCAAATTCTTTAACGAGATCCACATTCTTAATATTTCCCAACCATGCATTAGGAATAGGAACACCCCAGACACTTATACCTTTTAGAATTACAATAGGTCGGCCATTGGCATAAGCCAGTTCTGCGCCCGCATTAACTTTCACTGTTTTTCCACCCAAAAAAGGAAAGTCAGGATCAACAGGAATTATCATTCTAGCACTGGCAAGGTTATCCGAAAGGTCAATAGCAACTTTATCTGCAAGTTCAGTATTTTTTGCCAACATGGCATTCAGTTCTTTTTCACTGAAACTGATTTCTCTTTTTGCGCCTTCCTCACTATACGGCTCAGGCTCCAATGCAATAGCTTTATCCGATTTAGATGACGGTGAATCAGATGATGGCAAGGTGGGAAGACCAAACTGTTTTAGTTTTTGATTAAGCGTTGATTCTTCGCGTTGACTGAGTTCAACCGGATCAAGTTTTTTAGGAAACAGGTAATAATTAATGACAAAAACAGTCGCAACCACAGAGATTATTACAGTTAGCAGCATAATACCTAAAGTGCGTAAGCAACCACCTTTGCTACTACGCTCTTGGCCAGACTCTAAACTAAACTGAGAATCTTGTTCGTCAATCATGAATAAATCCAAATGAGATTTTGTCGCATATCATACAGGCTTTTAGATACAATCTGAATAGACATTCCCTATTGCTACTGTAAGCAACTGATAATAAACTGCCCCACCTATGATCCTAGATTCCTCAGTTGACCGCTTATTGCAGATATTAACTATATGAGTAGTTTAAAACCATGTGTTTTCTTTTACTTCACTCTGTGGATGAGGACGCTACAGGATAAATTGCACTACTGTGGCGGCGTATGGCGTTGTTGTAACTGCTTGAAAGGAAATGACCATTCCAGGCAGTTACGCCTAGCCATACCCCACCACAGCAGCACACTTTACCCTGCCCAACTGAGGATTCTAGGATGATCCTAGAAGTAAAAAACCTACAATGCATTCGAGGCGACCGTGAGCTTTTCTCTGATTTATCCTTTAAATTGAAAAAAAATCAATTAATGATGTTAGAAGGTCATAACGGCAGTGGCAAGACAACACTGTTACGCGCCCTGTGTGGTTTGTATATGCCGGATCAAGGCGAAATTCTTTGGGACGGCATCACAACAAAAAAACAAGATGAAGCTTTTCGTAGTGAGCTACTCTATTTAGGGCACCTCAATGCCATAAAACCAGATTTAACGGTGCTTGAAAACTTGCGCTTTAATACCTTGCTTGCTGGAGAAAAAGTAAGCGAAGATGAATTAATGGAAGCGCTAGATACTATCGGTTTATACGCTTTTGAAGATATCCCTTCTAGCCAGTTATCTCAAGGTCAGAAACGACGTGTTGCTTTAGCACGTTTGCTAGTAAGCAAAGCGACGCTGTGGATATTAGATGAGCCTTTTGTGGCCCTGGATATTGCAGCAGTAGAATTATTACAATCGATTATTGCAAAGCACGTCGATAATGGAGGCATGGTTATTTTAACAACTCATCAAGAAGTGCCTTTGACCTCTGGAAAGATAAAGCGGCTTTCATTGAGTAACTTGCCACAGGTCAAGAAAGAATATGTTTAAGGCTTTCTGGTTGCTCCTAAAACGTGATTTATTGCTGGCGTTGCGTCGTCGCAGCGAAGTATTTACAGTTCTCTTCTTCTTTATGGTGGTGATTAGCTTATTTCCACTGGGTGTTGGTACAGAAGATAAAACGCTAAAGACAATTGCGCCTGGTGTTGTCTGGATAGCCGCACTTCTCGCATCAACATTGGCACTTGACCGTTTATTCGCAAGCGATTACCTTGATGGTACACTAGAGCAATTTACCCTAGTGCCACAATCACTACCCGTGATGGTATTGGCAAAAATGGTAGCGCATTGGCTATTGACGGGCTTGCCATTGGTTTTAATATCACCGTTGGTCGGCCTATTTTACCATTTACCTTTTGATTCGATTGCAGTAATGATGCTGGTGTTATTAATTGGTACGCCTATATTAAGTATGATTGGTGCGATTGGGGCTGCTTTAACCCTGGGTTTGCGTGGAGGAGGCGTATTGATATCACTGTTAGTATTACCTTTTTATCTTCCCGTATTGGTATATGGGGCGGGCGCTATTGCGACGAGTATGATTGAAGGATTAAGCATACAACCCTATTTATTATTACTGGTAGCTTTTGCATTATTAGCGATAATATTCTCCCCATGGGCGACCGCAGCAGCTTTGAAAATATCTTTGGAGTAGCTGATACTCAATTATTAGCTTTTGAGTAAAAAGGTTAAGTTCTTTCCATCGTTGCTTTCTAAGTAAAGGCTCACCGTTTTCAATACCAAAGCAAAGCTCCGCATAAGTAACTGATGAAATATAAATATGCTTAGTTACTTTAAATTTATGCTTTAATTTATCCGTACGATTTTTAAGAACATAAATGCATATGTTGTATCAAGCATATACATTAATTAAAAGTCTCTTTCTTGAGGCAGAGAGTCATCTCTATCATTTAAAAATGTATCATCAAAGCTAGACTTTGTATCAAAGAAGTCGTCCCAAGATGGTTCTTTGGCGGAAATAATAACTTTATTTCCTTGCTTAGAAATATATACTTCGTCCGTATCAAAACGATATTCTTTTGGCAAGCGAACTGCTTGGCTACGACCATTCATAAAAATTTTTGCAGTCTGTGGATTCATAATATCCTCTTTTTTGGTATATATCATACAGTACATACCTCGGCTTCGGGTCATGCAATAAATAACAAACGACAGCCATGGTTATATCTTGATTCCAATGAAAAGGGATAAGCGGTATATTTTTTGAGTATTAAATGTTGGATGCTGAGATGGACACCTCACGAGGCTTCAACGAGCCATAATAGAAGTTCTATTAACTATTAAATAAGGTATCCATCATGAAAGAATATAA
>Ga0209633_10003708_pt1 | contig 14039 bp, 13 predicted proteins | sample Cruoilmetagenom1_FD_187290 | JGI IMG/M metagenome (GOLD analysis project Ga0209633, IMG submission 187290) | Oil polluted marine microbial communities from Coal Oil Point, Santa Barbara, California, USA - Sample 1 (SPAdes) (version 2) | ecosystem: Environmental > Aquatic > Marine > Oil seeps ... | reverse complement strand
TTTTCGACTAATTGCAATACGGGTGATTTAGAATTTTTAGATTTTCTTCTCTGAAAAACATTGCTCCACCTCTGATATTATTAATATCAGCTAAACATAGAACAATGGGTTATGTCAAGATATATTTTTATTTTATAGCTTTTTATACAGACACTACATTTGAAATTAAAATTTTTTTCCCTTTATTATCAATAGGTTGTTTTTTAAGCAAAAATGCCTATTTTTCACAACTAATTGAAATTATTACTAATTAAAATTATTACTAATTAAAATTATTACTAATTAAAATTTTCTGAAAAAATTAGCTTGAGAAAAGCGCGAAAGTCGGGCTAAGGTGGCCTAAAGGTTCGCTCAAAAATAAATTAGCAATTTTAAGTGTTGAGGCGCATGGCCGGCAAAGCGCGAACGCGTAGGAATATCAAGATATTTTTGAGCTTTTGGAATGTAGTTAGATGGAATGAAATCGGTTTATACGATGGCAGAAATCTATTTTTTCTATTGCATTTGATTTCTGAAAAGTATAACTTGTAATAAGAAACGGGGACGAATCAGGATTGTTTTTTGCCATTCAGGATTTTATTTTTATTTATTGCGTTGGAGGTTTTAATGAGTTTTTCAAAAAAGTTTTTATTTATAATACTGGCATCATTTTTTTTATCAATTTTTTGTAACAGCGTTTTTGCAGAAAAAACATTATCAGAAGCGATTACCAACGGCAAGGTCAGCGGTGAAGCAAAAATTTGGTATCAAACCAATGATTACCAGAGGCGTGATTCTGCAACTAACGTCAAAAACGGTACTCCACAGGGTAACAAGAGGCATCTGTTTGAAAAGGAGAATAGTATATTCGATGCCGGTATCAGGCTTGGATATATCACTGATACTTTTTATGGATTTGGCGCTGGTGTTACTTTTTATGCGGTTGATGATCTGGGCGCTTATGATAATTTTGCCAATAACAGTATGCATCGTTTTGATAATAAAGGTGCAGGACCCATTAATCATCACGATACTTCCACCTGGCTGGGGGAAGCATATCTTACATACAAGATCAGCCATACAATGGCAAAAGCAGGACGCCAGAATATAAAATCGCCTCTTATTAACAGTGATGGATGGGCGCTTTTTCCGAATAATTTTGAAGCCTATCTCATTGAAAGTTCTGAAATTCCCGATACTACAATAAGGGTTGGTTATATTAAGGAGGAAAGATGGCTTAAAAGTGAAGATTTTGATGATATCTCCGACAACGGGATAATAATGCTTGGCCTGATTAATAAATCAATCCCTAATACAGTCCTGAGCGCTTATTATTATTCTGTTGATCAGGAGGATGACGTCACAGACACAGCCGATAACTGGAAGAATGCCAATGACTCAAGATGGTACTATTTTGAAGCAAAAACAAAGATTGCAGCCTTTGGGCTTGCCGGCCAGTATCTGTACATAGACTCTTCAACACACGATACAGATGAGACCAATGCTTTTGGTTTTAAACTTTCTTCAGATTTTGGCATGGTTGATTTGTCAGCCGCATTTTGTTCGGTGGATTCCAGCGACATAAACGCCACAAAAATTTCAGATCACCAGATTAAAACTCCTTTATATACAGCGACCATAACAGGTGACGGTGATATTGCAGGTGCAGTCGATACAGATTCATGCAAGTTTTCTGTTGGTCTTAAACCGATTGATTACTTAAAACTTACAGTGAGTTATGGTTATTATGATCATGGCCGTGATGCACCTGGATTCCTTGAGGATGAGGTGTCGCGTTCAGCTGAATTCGTTGCAAAATATACAGGAATAGAAAAGGTAACCCTGTTAGCAGGATATTTTCATACAAACCATAATAAACAGGGTGTTTACAAAGGATTCCGCGAACACGAAGGTCTGGATACAATCCGGTTTTGGGCAAAGTATGCTTTCTAAAGCAGGAAAGCCGCAGTTTTGAGTTTTAGGTTTTGAGTTTTTCAGTCAATGAACTCCCCGTTCCTTAGCTGTGTTCCAAATTTCGGAGCGCAGCTTTTTTTATGTTGTTTCTTGACTGATTAAATAAAATAGCAGTATATTAGGAACGAGGATGAAATAACTTCCCCAATTATGCATCATAGCTTCAGGCCATCTTTGTCCGATCTAAAAATAGAAAAATTAGGGGAAATTATTTCGACCTTGTTCCTAATAATGTTTTAACTAACATTGTTTTGTAAGTATTAAAAACGAGGACGAAATAGCTGGTATACTTTTTGCTTAATCTATTTACAATTATACCATAAATCCTATGCCGGTAATGAGGTATAATATATGGAAGAAAAGAAGATTCTCTTTATAGATGATGATGAATCACAAAGAGAGATAGTTAATGATATGATCGAAAGCTTTGGATATGTTGTAGAAACTGTCGATAGTTCTAAAAAGGCAATGCAAATGTTGGAAAAGGATGAATATCCTCTTATCATAACAGACTTGAAGATGCCTGGAATAAACGGAACGGAATTGTGTAAAGATATCAGAAAGGTAAATTCTGAATCTATAATCTATGCCTTGTCAGGACATGTTGCCGAATTTGAGCCTGAACTTTTTGAAGGGATCGGGTTTGACGGTCACCTCTGCAAACCTGTAAATATTAAAGTGTTCAGACTTGCTATAGAGGGCGCTTTTGAACGGCTGGACAATAAAAAAAGCGAAGCAGGGTAAATTTATTGCTGTGGGGAAGAAGAGGATTATGGAACAAAATGAATCTGGAACAAAGATAAGAAATATCGGGTTTATTTCAGTAAGGCTGGCGGGCACGGATGGTGTTTCTCTTGAAACTGCAAAATGGGCTGATATTTTTGAAAAAGCAGGATTGACCTGTTATTATTTTGCGGGAGAACTTGATCAGCCGGAGGAACGTTCCTATTTACTTGATGAGGCGCATTTTACCCATCCGGATATTAGGGCTATTTTTTATCACTGTTTTGGAACGTGTGCAAGAGGACGTTTTATAACACAAAAAATTCATAAAATTAAAAGTTTAATAAAGGATCATCTTTACAGGTTTATCGAAAAATTCAAGATAGATCTTTTAATCCCCGAAAATGCGCTGACCATACCATTAAATATTCCGCTTGGTCTGGCCATTACCGAAGTAATTGCCGAAACAGGAATTCATACCATAGCGCACCACCATGATTTTTTCTGGGAACGGAAGCATTTTTTGACAAATGCCATCTGGGATTATCTTAATATGGCTTTTCCTCCCCCTCTCCCTTTAATTAATCATGTAGTCATCAGCTCGCCAGCCAGTGAACAATTGAGCCGTAGAACAGGAATATCATCAACTATTATTCCCAATGTAATGGATTTTGAAAATCCTCCTTTTCCTGTTGATGAGTATGCTTCCGATGTTAGACAATCTCTCGGCGTTGAAGATGATGAGCTTTTTATTCTTCAGCCAACAAGAGTTGTGGAAAGAAAAGGTATTGAACATGCCATAGAACTGGTTCACAGAATGAATTTGAAAGCCAGGCTGGTTATTTCTCATGCTTCCGGTGATGAAGGACATGATTATGAAGTAAGGCTTAAGCAATATTCAAAGATGCTGAATGTGAATACCATTTTTGTTTCTGATATTATTCTCGAAAAAAGAGGGCTGACTGAATCCGGCCAAAAAATATATACACTCAATGACATATACCCTCATGCAGATTTTGTTACATACCCATCTACCAAGGAAGGTTTTGGGAATGCATTTCTTGAGGCTATGTACTTTAAAAAACCGATTATGGTAAATGATTATTCAATTTATGCTTCGGACATTAAACCAAAGGGTTTTTCAGTGGTTGAGATTGATGGATATGTTACCGACAATTCGGTTCAGCAAGTTATGCATCTTCTTAATGATAAAGAACTTACCAGCAAAATGGCGGAACATAATTATAAAATAGCCGCACGATATTTTTCCTACTCGGTTTTGCAGAATAAGCTTAAAAATTTAATATCAGAATATACCATATAATTTTTTTTGAGGTGACAGCATGTTTGAAGAAACACTTGATACAACCATACAGACTCTTGGTGAAGCAAAAGTTGACTCTCCTCTGCTTAAATCAAAGGATATAAAAAGGGAACGGGATTTTATATCGGATGATAACAAAATTGTTATTGATGTATTCCGGCATAATCTAAGCCGGATAATCAAAGAAGATAAGGAGCCTCCTGCATTTGAAATGGCCGGACAGAGAGAAAAGATTTATTTTGATCCGAGTAAGGTTAAGTGTGCCGTTGTAACTTGCGGAGGTCTCTGCCCAGGTCTTAACGATGTAATCCGTTCAATAGTTCTGGGGCTTTTTTATCGGTATGGAGTAAAAAATATTTATGGAATCAGGTACGGTTTTCAAGGCTTTATACCGAAATACGGGCATGATGTAATTGAAATGGGGCCTAAATTTGTATCACATATTCTTGATAATGGGGGATCTGTACTTGGTTCATCACGGGGAGCACAGGATATTGGTGAGATTGTTGATTGTCTGGAGAGGATGAATATCGGCATTCTGTTCACCATCGGCGGTGACGGAACTCTTATGGCTGCCTCCAGAATTGCAGATGAGATATCTGACAGGGGCATCAAGATCAGCGTTATAGGGGTTCCCAAAACAATTGACAATGATATCCATTTGATATCAAAATCTTTTGGTTTTGATACAGCCGTTGATGTTGCTACCATGGCTGTAAAAAGCGCACATAATGAAGCAGGGAGTTATTATAACGGAATAGGCCTGATCAAACTTATGGGCAGAAATTCCGGTTTTATTGCTGCTACTACAACGCTTGCACAGCCGGATGTCAATTTTGTGCTGGTTCCGGAAGTTGATTTTGACCTTGAAGGAGAAAAAGGTTTTTTAGCTTCTCTGGAAGAGCGTTTAAAAGCCAAAAAACATGCCGTAATTGTGGTGGCTGAGGGAGCAGGGCAGAAGTATTTTGAGAATATCGATGACGAACATGATGAATCAGGTAATCTTAGATTAAAGGATGTCGGCCTGTTTTTAAAAGAGAAAATTTCTTCATATTTTGCGACAAAAAATATGGATATCGCGCTCAAGTATATTGACCCAAGCTATATGATAAGGAGCCTTCCGGCAAATGCGAATGACAGCGTTTTTTGCGGTTTTTTAGGACTTGGCGCAGTTCACGCAGGTATGGCTGGAAAAACAAAGACTATTATAAGCTATTGGAATGCGCATCTTGTCCATATACCTATGAATCTTTCAGTGGGAAAACGAAAAAAGATTGTACCTCATGGAAAATTATGGCGCACTGTTCTGGAATCGACAGGGCAGGGTTCTTTGAAGAATTAATTTTTTTTCCTTTTTCCGTACCATTCGATTTGTCTGCAAATTCCACGAATAACGCTAACTTCTCTGGCACGGATAGGTAAACGGTTAAAAAAATTACGCAGCTTGTTCATCCAGTAGTCAGGGTTTTCGGCATTGATGTAATTGATTTTTATTAAAATCTCTTTAAGATTATTGTACATGCCTTCCAGTTCATGTCTGTTTGCAAGACGTGGAGTAAAACATTTTTTTTCAAGTGAGGCAGTGAAAAGTTCATAGCAGATGATCATTACTGCCTGTGCCAGGTTAAGGGAAGAGAATGTTGACGTTGGAATATTAACCAGCAAATGGCAGTTTTTTATCTCTTCGTTTGTGAGACCTCTGTCTTCGGGGCCAAAAAGTAATGCTATTCTGTTGTTTGCGGAAATTGGTATAAGTTTTTCCGCCAGGATTGAGGGAGAACTGACTACCTGTCGCTGGCCCCCAATACGCGCTGTTGCTCCAGCTATATAATTAAATTCAGCCAGCGCCTGATTTAATGTTTCATGGAACTCCATGTTTTGAATAATATCTGATGCGGCATGTGTCGCAAGTTTGCGGACTCTATTGATATCGTAATTTTCAGGATTTACAATAATCAACCGTTTGATACCCATATTGCAGATTGCACGGGCAGCGGCTCCGATATTTTCCGGATATCGGGGCCGCTGCAGAACTATGGCGATGTTGTTTAAATTGATTCTGTTCGGATTGCCGCAACTCATCCGTTGATTTCAAAACTGTTAAAGAAATAACCGATTTCAAAAGCGGCAGATTCATGTGAATCTGATCCATGTACGACATTTTCTTCAATATTTGTCGCAAAATCTTTTCTGATAGTCCCTTCATCAGCTTCTTCGCAATTGGTAGCGCCCATCAGTTTTCTGTATTCAGCTATTACATCTTCACCCTCCAGCACCATAACTACAATCGGACCGGATGTCATAAATTCTGTAAGGCTTTCAAAAAATGGACGTTCACTGTGAACAGCATAAAAGCCCTGGGCCTCTTTTGTACTTAAATGAATCATCTTCATTGCAATGATGTTAATCCCGTTATCTTCCAGGCGTTTTATAACCTGCCCAATCAGTTTGCGTGAAACCCCGTCAGGCTTGATGATTGATAATGATCGTTCGATCTTGCTCATATAAAACCTCCGTAAATTAATAATTTTTGTTAAGGAATGGGGAAGTTATTTCGTCCTTGTTCTTAAATATCAAATGGGAGGACTCAAGTCAACAGAGGCGTTGTCTGGACTTGAAATATTATACCGGAGCTGATAAGAAATAAGGATGAAATAAGGAACAAGGATGAAATAACTTTGACAGGAGGTGCGGGCATGAACAATATTCTAACTTTTAAAAGAAGCAGATCAACCTGTGTAGAACAGATTGATGATGATACAATGAAATCATACTGCCGGCTTCAGGATACATTTACGGATGCATATGTTGAAATTGTGGCTCGTTTGCCGGATCTTGAAATTATAAAAGCCAAAGGTGAATTTACCCGCAGTTTGCGGAATGAATGCCTGATGAATGTAAACGAATCCTTAAAGGGAGTTATTGGTGTCAGGATTGGCCCAGGCATGTTAAAAATAATAAAAGGGCTTATGGGTACAAAAACAGATTGCAAAGAATTGGTATTTATGGTGGAGGAGTGCTGCCATGGCATTATACTGACGTTTACCAAAGAGGGATTATTGTCTGTATCAAAAGAAGAAAGGGATAAAGATGAATATTATGCCAACATGGTTAAAAAAAACATCAGAATGTACAATCGCTGCGCTGCCTTTGCGCCGGGTAGTCCTCTGGTGGAAGGCCTTGAACCTTAAGGAATGGTAAAATATGCTAAAATATTCTCGTAACAAGTTAATCAGCGTGGTCAGGGAAGATCGGAACACGCTAAGTGTTCATGGTATTCTTGATGATGATATATACAGCCTTGAGCTGGATCTTGTAATAAGAATTCCGGATTTTCAAATTATCGCCATAAATGGCAAATGGAACAGATGGACTACGCCGGAATGCTACAGAGCTGAAAATGGACTTCAGGAAGCTGTTGGATTTCGTGTGGAAGATGGGTTTACAGATAAAATACATAAAATTATAGGACGTAAATCCTGCCGTCATTTTGCAAATCTTCTTATTGAGTGCTGTTTTTCTGCCAAAGATGCTGCGTTAGTTCCTGATATTGAAAATCAAACCGGCCATAATAAAAAAAAGGCTGTTGCGGAGACAGACACGTTAACCAAAGCCGGCAGCCCGGGAGAACCATTAAAAGGTGTTGTCATAGATCTGCATCTGCACACCAGTCCGGCATCGCCATGCAGTTCTGCGAATGTTGATCTTCTTATTAAAGAGGCAAAAAAAATTGGGCTGGATGGTCTTTGCCTGACTGATCATAATTTTGTCTGGAACCCCGATAAAATTGAGGAGTTGCGTCAGAGGCATGGTTTTATGGTCCTGGCAGGCAATGAGATTACAACGGATCAAGGCGATATGCTGGTATTTGGTTTTTATCGTGATATCAAAGGAATTATCCGGCTGGAAGACCTTAAAAACGAAGTAAATAAAGCCGGAGGTTTTATTATTGTTGCCCATCCTTTTAGGGGATTTCTTACTTTTGGAGTGGGAGATATAGGGTTGTCAATTGAAAAGGCGGCTGCAAGGCCTCTTTTTAAATATGTGGATGCAGTCGAAGTCCTTAATGGAAAAGTAACAGAAAAAGAGAACCTGTTTGCTTCGAAAGTCGCTTCCAGCCTTGGCCTGCCTGCAACCGGCGGAAGTGATGCTCATGAAGTTTCTGAAGCAGGCCGGTATGCAACCATGTTTTCGAATGTTATTAAAAATGAAAGAGATCTTGTACAGGCTTTAAAAACAGGTAACTATATGCCTGTGAAATTTAAAAAACCGATGAAATTTAAAAAATAAGAGAATTTATTATGAAAAATATTTCCTTAAATGAACGTATCATCTTTGCTTTGGATTTTTCTGATCCTGCAGAGGCATCCGGATGGGTCGAAAAACTGGATAGTGAAATCAAATTTTTCAAAGTTGGTTTGCAGCTTTTTCTGGCTGGTGGATGGCCTGTAATTGATCATATCATTGATCGAGGTAACAAGGTAATGGTTGATCTTAAATTTTTTGATATACCGGAAACAGTCAGATTGGCAGTGCAGCAACTAACAGGAAAAGGTGTTACCTTTGCAACGATACACGGCAACGAGCCAATAATTGAGGCGGCCGTCAAGGCAAAAAGCGATTTGAAAATTCTTGCTGTTACCGTCCTGACCAGCTTTGATGAATCTGATATGCGTGAAATGGGTTTTGCAAAAAGTGTTGAAGATCTGGTTCTTATCCGCGCAAAAAAAGCATTAAGGCTTGGATGTGACGGAATTGTTTCTTCTCCATTAGAGGCTGCTGCCATGCGCAGTGAATTTGGTTCTAATTTTTTTATTGTTACTCCTGGCATTCGTCCCGGTCTGAACCGTGATGTTGAAAAAAATGACCAAAAACGAATAGCGACTGCAAAACAAGCTATTTTAAATGGAGCAGACCATGTTGTTATTGGTCGACCCATCAGAACCTCTCCTGATCCGATCTACACCATAAAAACGATTCATGAAGAAATAGCCGATGGGCTTAATATTTTTCCAGGGAAGGCATAATTTGAATGAATTTACCCATATAGATAAAGAAGGCCGTGTCAGAATGGTCGATGTTACGGATAAGGAAAATAGCCTGCGTGTTGCTGCAGCGCAGGGAGTAGTTTCTATGAATCCGGAAACTTTTGCAAAAATATATGATCATTCCGTAAAAAAGGGGAATGTTCTTGAAACGGCCAGGATCGCCGGTATCATGGCCGCAAAAAAGACGAGTGAACTTATACCTATGTGTCATCCCCTGTTAATTTCCCATATTTCTGTCGATTTTTATCCTGATAAAGCAGCAAGTTCAATCAGAATTGAAGCTTTAGCGCGGGTTACAGGTCAGACAGGGGTGGAGATGGAGGCCATGACTGCTGTCTCCGTTGCTGCTTTGACAATTTACGATATGTGTAAGTCCTACGACAGAAATATGATTATTTCCGATATATTACTTTTAGAAAAATCAGGCGGTAAAAGCGGAATATTGATAAGAAATTAGCTTGGGGAAGTTATTTCGGTCCCGTTCCTTAACCGGCTATCCGCTGCGAGGTCAGTTGAAAGGCAGACAAACGGCCATTCTGGAATCCGCACTGGAAGACTGAATCCAGGCGCTCCAGCACCTGCGAAACATGGAGAGAATAGAAAATTAAGGTAACATGAAAAACAAGTCGTTTAACAACTTTTTTTTAGATAATTGCTTAAAACACGAAAATAAAACAGCTCTGACTTTTTTCAGAGGTACTTCTGTTGAGACCGTAATTTCCTACAGGCAATTAATTCAGGACTCAAACAGTATGGCTGCCACCTTTATTGATATGGGGGTTAAAAAAGGGGACAGGGTCATTCTTTATCTTGATAAATCAATAATCTTTATTATTGCGCATATTGCTATCCAAAGGCTTGGAGCCGTTACAGTGCCTCTTAATCCAGGTTTTAAAAAAAATGAAATGTTATATTTTATTGAAAACACAGAAGCTAAATTAATTTTAAATGATATTCATAGTGATAAACTAATAAAAGAGATAGATCCAACTCTAAAGAAATTGACCATTAACACGGCAATTCCTTATCAGGATTTGAAGCTTTTTCGGTCAGTATCTGAAATAATTATAGATTCGGAAGCAAAACCGGATGACCCGGGACTGATAATATATACTTCAGGAACCACAGGAAAACCAAAGGGTGCAGTACTCACTCATAGTAATCTTATTTATGATGCTATTAATATAATCAAAACATGGAAAATATCCGAATCCGACGTTTTTTGTCATGCGCTGCCTGTTTTTCATGTACATGGTCTCTGTTTTGCACTCCATACAGCTCTGATCGCAGGAGCACATGTGTTAATGCTGGATAAATTCTCTGCAGAAAATGTCATTAATCTTTTGTCAAAAAAAGAGGGCTGTCATGCTTGTTCGGTTTTTATGGCCGTCCCTCTCATGTATGTAAAAATGATGGAAAATATTAAGGAAAAAACGGACAAATTCAGGCATATGCGATTATGGATATCCGGCTCTGCCCCGTTGTTACCAAAAGATTTTGACAGAATAAAAACGCTGTCCGGCCAGGAGCCGCTTGAGCGTGAGGGTATGTCTGAAACCGGCATAAATTTTTCTAATCCCTTGCAAGATTCCAGAAAGCCAGGATCTGTAGGTTTGCCTATGCCTGGGCTTGAAGTAAGGATTGTAAATCTTGAAACATTGCAGGATGTCTCACCAGGTGAAGAGGGGGAAATCTGGCTTAGGGGGCCTGCAATTACTCATAGTTATTGGCAACAACCCGAAGAGACAGAAAAAGCATTTGAAAATGGCTGGTTCAGAACAGGTGATTTGGGAAAAATGGATAAAGACGGGTACTATTATCTAACAGATCGATGCAAACATATTATTATATCAGGAGGGGAAAACATTTCTCCCAAAGAGATAGAAAACGTTATCAATCTGATGGAGGATGTCCTGGAATGTTCAGTAGTCGGCATGCCTGATAAAAAATGGGGTGAAATAATAATAGCTGCGGTTGCTGTAAAATTCGGTACAAACCTTGATGCCGAAACGATCCGGAAGTTTTGCAAAAAGCATCTCCATGACTGGAAATGCCCCAAGGAGATCATTTTTATGAAAGAACTGCCGAAAAATGCTATGGGGAAAATCGTCAAAGAAGAAATCAAAAAAATATGCGCAAGGAGCAAAAAAATATGAAAATTATAGTTTGCGGGAAAGGCGGAAGTGGCAAAAGCACAATAACAGCTCTTATTGCAAAGGGTCTTCAGGCGAAGGATGCGCATGTCCTGTTTTCGGATAGCCTTATGTGTCAACCATTCAAATGAAAACGGTTGACATTTATCCGCAAAAAAAATAAACTTTCGTTAAAAATGCAAACTATTTTTTAAGTTTGCCAGATATCGGAGGTTTTGTAAACGTGTTAAAATTTTTTGAAGAATTAACAAACAAGGTTCTCAAGGGAGGCAGGATAACTTTTGATGAAGCCTTGCGCCTGATGGAGATTGATAAACAACGCGATATTATTCATTTAATCGGTTTTGCCAACAGCATCAGGGATGAGTTTAAAGGGCCGCATATTAATATTTGTGCGATTACTAATGCAAAATCCGGCAGATGCAGTGAAGATTGCAGGTTCTGTTCTCAATCTTCTTATTACAGTACGAAAATTGATAAATATCCTTTGCTCAAAAAAAATGAAATTATCGCCAGAGCTATGCGGGCGGCTGAATCCGGTATCAACAGATTCAGCATTGTCGTAAGCGGAAGAGATGTTAAAAATTTCGCCGAATGGAAATCTATCTGCGAAACCATTGAGGAAATGAGTTCAATTGCAGGGCTGGATATCTGTGCCTCGCTTGGAACACTTACCAAAGAATCTGCCGGAGATTTAAAAAAAGCAGGTCTTAAAAGGTATCATCATAATCTTGAAACTTCAGAAAGCTTTTTTCCATCTATATGCACAACCCATTCTTACGGAATCAGGGAAGAAACAGTAAGGAGAGCCAAAGAGGCGGGTATGTCCGTATGCTGCGGCGGCATTTTTGGCCTTGGCGAGACAAGAACCCAGAGAATAGAACTTGCTTTTACCTTAAACGAGCTTGATGTCGATTCCATTCCTCTGAATTTCCTGAATCCTGTCACAGGTACCCCGCTTGAGAATGCAACGCCTCTCCATCCCAGTGAAATATTAAAAATAATAGCTCTGTTCCGTTTTGTTAACCCGAAAAAAGGAATTCGCATATGCGGTGGAAGAGCTAAAAATCTGAGAAGCGTCCAGTCTTTAATATTTGCTTCCGGCGCAAGCGGACTCATGACAGGCGACTATCTTACTACTGTTGGCAGTAATTTTGATGATGACAAGCAGATGATCAAAGATCTTATGCTGGAAAGGATGTAATGGATACCAATATAAATTTGCAACTTGAGCAGGATGACAAAAAATATATCTGGCACCCTTTTACGCAGATGATGGATTATGAAAAAGAGAAGCCCCTTATAATCGAAAAGGGTAAAGGTTCTTATCTATGGGATATTTATGGAAATAAATATATAGACGGCATCTCATCCTTATGGGTTACCACTCATGGTCATGGACGAAAAGAAATAGACGATGCGATTGCCGCCCAGGCGGCGCTGGTATCACATTCCACCCTGCTTGGTCTGTCACACCCAAGGGCAATTGAACTTGCAAAAAGACTGGTTGAAATAACACCCGAGGGACTCAATAAAGTTTTTTACTCGGAAAGCGGTTCCACAGCAGTAGAAATTGCTTTAAAAATAGCATTTCAGTACTGGCAGCAGTCTATTGAAAAAACCTCAAAGAAAAAATTTATCTCTCTCAGCAATGCTTACCATGGCGATACAATAGGAAGTGTAAGCGTGGGGGGCATCGACCTTTTTCATGAAATATATCACCCATTGCTTTTTGATGTACACAAAGCTGCAGCAATTGATTGTTACAGATGCAGTTGTGGCAAAAGATGGCCGGAGTGCGGCCTTGAATGTCTTGAGCAACTGGAAGAGACTATAAAAAAATGCCATCATGAGACTGCTGCTCTGATTATTGAACCTGTTGTTCAAGGCGCTGCCGGTATGCTTATTTTTCCGCCCGGTTATTTAAAAAGGGTCAGGGAGCTTTGCACGGAATATAATATTCTCATGATTGCCGATGAAGTGGCGGTTGGCTTTGGCAGAACCGGTAAAATGTTCGCTTGTGAGCATGAAAATGTTAAACCGGATATTATCACTCTGGGAAAAGGGCTTACAGGCGGATATCTTCCCCTGGCGGTTACAATGACCACTGATAAAATATATAATGCCTTTTTAGGGCAATTTGATGAATTCAAGGCCTTTTTTCATGGTCATACTTATACCGGAAACCCTCTGGCATGTGCGGCGGCCCTGGCAAACCTTGATCTTTTTAAAAAAGACGAAACCCTGAAAAATCTTCAGGAAAAGATCGCTATTTTAAAAGCAGGATTAAAGCGGTTTTCAAAATTGTCCCATGTGGGCGATATCAGGCAATTCGGATTTATGGCCGGAATAGAGCTGGTGGCCGATAAAAAAACAAAAGAACCATTTTCGGCAGGAGTCAAAACAGGTGTCAAAGTAATCAGGGAAGCCAGGAAACGCGGCTTGATCATAAGACCCCTGGGAGATGTGATTGTTTTGATGCCGATTCTGGCCATAAGTTTGGCAGAACTAAGTGAATTGCTGGAAATAACCTTTGAATCAATCAAAACTGTGACCGGACTATGACCGGACTGTGACCTGGGAGTAAGCGTCTGTTGATTTTTACATACTTTCAAAATGAACTGAACCGGTTAAAAGAAAAAGGGCTCTACCGGACACTCAAAAAAGTAACCGGCCCGGTTGATACCACTGTAACTATAAATGGCCGGGAAGTAATTCTTTTTTCTTCAAATAATTATCTCGGGCTTGCAAATCATCCTGCTTTAAAAAAGGCGGCTGTTTCTGCTTTGCAAAAATATGGTTCCGGCGCAGGCGCTTCCAGGCTGATTTCCGGTAACC
>Ga0209633_10003706_pt1 | contig 14041 bp, 11 predicted proteins | sample Cruoilmetagenom1_FD_187290 | JGI IMG/M metagenome (GOLD analysis project Ga0209633, IMG submission 187290) | Oil polluted marine microbial communities from Coal Oil Point, Santa Barbara, California, USA - Sample 1 (SPAdes) (version 2) | ecosystem: Environmental > Aquatic > Marine > Oil seeps ... | reverse complement strand
AGCCCAATTGATTTTTCTTCGATAAACCGATTTGTTTTTGCTAGAACACTCCCCAGATCGCCAACGACTCCTAAGTCTGCCGGTCTGTTTCTTCCTATCTCCGCAGAATCTATATCAATCTGCACCACTTTGGCCTTAGGATTAAATGTTCGTCCAAACGCTATATATAGACTTAACCTTATTCCGAGAAGAATGATTAGGTCAGCTTCTGAAGTTGCTTTCCTGAAAGCATTGGGAGCCGAAGCGCTTGCAGGACCAAAGCACAGCGGATGATCGTCTGAAACTATTCCCCGTCCAAAGTTAAGTGTAAAAAGCGGAATGTTCACTCCTTCTATAAATTTGAGGAGCTCCTTATCAGCCCCTGAATACCAGGAGCCGCTACCCGCTATTGCTACCGGCCTCTTAGCCTGCTTAAGTAATGAGATAAATTCTTCTATAACCCCGTCCCCGGGCTCGGTTTTAGATGACGGAATCAAAGTGCTGTAAAGGGATACTTCCTTTTCATCGCAATTGGGGTACAAGACCTCATAAGACATCCCCAGATACACCGGCCCGGGCCTGCCGGAAACCGCTCTTTTGTATGCATTGCTTACATATTCCGGAATTCGGGCGGGATCAAAGACGGTACGAGCCCATTTGGTTACAGGTGCGGCCATGGCCTGTTGGTCTATCTCCTGTAAAGAGAGTTTGTCGTTTTCTTCTACACCTGATCTTCCTGAAATTATGATAAGCGGAGCATTTGACATATACGCCCCTGCAATACCGGTAAGGGCATTTGTAAAACCTGGCCCCGCGGTCACAAGGCATACTCCGGGCTTGCGGGCCACTCTCCCATAAGCGTCTGCAGCCATTGCGGCACCCTGCTCATGATGTGTATCAATAAGCCTAATTCCTAAATCGAGACAAGCATTATAGATAGGATTTATATGACCTCCCCCAAGAGAAAAAATCTCCCTCACCCCAAGCTCATGAAGAGTTTTCGCCACAAGGTAGCCACCTTGTACCTTTGCCATAAGATATCCTCCTATCTTTTAATGATCGATACCTATTACTTTTACACTTTTAAAATTCCAAATCAAATATACGACAAGCACATTTGAAAATTTCCGGTTTGTTCATAAGGGCTATATATCGGTTTTAATTACATAATATGTTAGAATAAATCTTTAAAATTTAGGAGGCGCAAACATGACTGATCAAGAACAAGAACAACCGCAGGGTCAAGACCAGGAACAAATGGGAGGCCTTTCCAATTCAATACTCATGGCTTTTAATCTTGGTGTCCAATTTAATCAGCAGACTCAGGGTGCAAAGAGCGTTACAGAAGTTACGGGCGAATTGGGACATACAATTTATACTAACCTGATGCAGGTATATGGGGAGAATACCCAGGATGATTTGCTCCGCACGAATACCGAATATTTTCTCCAAATAGCCTTGATGGGATACATAGTACCCTCGATATGTGCATTCGATGAGGAATTCAAAAATAGACTTCTTCAATTAATCGAGATGAGAGCACAAAAATTAGAGGGTCAACAGCCAGGTGGTGGAAGTAAAATTATTACTACTTAGGCTATCTATATGGGCAAAAAAATTCTTGGTGGTAGAGACAAAGTTAAAGTAGCCGTTGTTCAGGCCTCTCCAGTCTTTATGGATAAGGAGGGGACTATTAAAAAGGCATGTGGTCTCATAAAAGACGCCGGCAAGAACGGGGCGGAGCTTGTAGCATTCTCCGAATCCTTTATCCCCGGATATCCGGCTTACTACACGGTTGGATACGAAACCCCTCCGCATGAATGGACCGATTTCATGATTGCTCTTCAGGACAACTCAATAGTAATACCAAGTGAAGATACTGCAGTTCTGGGGGAAGCGGCAAAAGAGGCGGGATCATATGTTGTAATAGGATGTAACGAACTTGATGACAGGCCCGGAAGCAGGACTGTCTACAACAGCCTTCTTTTCATAGACAAAAACGGTGAGATAATGGGCAGGCACAGAAAAATCATGCCGACTTATACGGAAAGAATTTACTGGGGACAAGGAGACGCAAGCGATATAAAAGTATTTGATACCGATATAGGACGAATCGGCGGTTTAATATGCTGGGAAAACCATATGACTCTGGTAAGAGCCGCAATGATTCATAGAGGGGAAGAATTTCATATTGCCGTATGGCCGGGCAACTGGAAAAGGGGAGAGGAAAAACTCGTCGATGCGGATACGAGCCCAGGGGGGATTCACTGCAACGTTCAATCACTTATAAAAGTACACGCTTTTGAAGCAGGCGCTTTTGTATTAAGCGGCTGCGGTTATTTAGACTCAGACGATTTCCCGGAGAAATGGCACGGTATAAGGGACGGGGGGCATATTAACTACGATTGGGCCAGAGGCGGAAGCTCAATAGTTAACCCCGCCGGGAGATACCTGGCTGAACCTAATTTTGAAAAAGACGCAATATTATACGCTGAGTGCTATGCGAACCAGATAAAAGCGGTAAAAGCTGTATTTGACTCTCTGGGGCATTATTCCCGTTGGGATGTAGCTCAATTAGCCGTTAGGAAAGAGGGCTGGGAACCTGAATTTGAATTAAATGATAATCTCAAACCGCAAATTGATCTAGCTGACTCTGAGCTTAAAAGAATTTCTGAACAGTACGAAATCAGCCTGGAAAATTTAGAGTCATTGATCGAAGAACTAACACAAACCGACAATGATTAGTACAGATAAAATTAGGTCAACCAGCCAAATCATTCATTACAGAGTTTAATTCTCCCTCTATTATTGATCGTATTTCCTGGAGTTTTATATCATCCTGTGCTTCGAATCTAAGAACAAGGGCCGGCTGTGTGTTTGATGCCCTTATAAGCCCCCAACCATAGGGAAACTCAATCCTTACCCCGTCAATGTCTATGACCTGATGACTGCGGCTAAGCTCTGCCTTTACCTTATCTACAACCTGAAACTTAATCTCCTCAGGGCAATCCACTCTAATTTCGGGTGTCGATACTGAGTGAGGAATACCCTCTAGAAGTTCCGATACTTTTTTGCCAGTTCTGGAGATAATCTCAAGCAAGCGGAGTCCCGCATATAGCGCGTCGTCATAACCGAAGAACTTATCGGCAAAAAAGATATGCCCGCTCATCTCACCCGCCATAGCGGCGTTTTCAACTTTCATTTTGTTTTTGATAAGAGAGTGCCCGGTCTTCCACATAATCGCTTGTCCTCCCGCATCTTCAATCCCCCTAAAGAGCGAGGTCGAACACTTTACGTCCCCTATGAACTTGGCACCCTTTTCTCTTGATAAAATATCCCTTGCGAAAATAAGAACGAGCATGTCTCCCCATATGATCTCACCTTTTTCGTTAATAACACCAATCCTGTCCCCATCTCCGTCAAATCCTAAACCAACCTCTAGTTTTTTGCTCACAACAGTGTCTATTAATTCTACTAAATTTTCTTCCACCGTAGGATCAGGATGGTGATTTGGGAAAGTTCCGTCCGGAGTCTCAAAAAGCTCGGTCAGCTCACACCCGAACTCCCTAAACACCTCCGGTCCTATAATTCCGGTCATACCGTTTCCGTAATCGGCAGCGATTTGTAGACCTGGTTTTATATCCAGATTTTCTTTTAGGAATTTTATATAATCTTCTCTGATTTCAGCTTGGCTAGTACTGCCCTCGCCCAATACAAAATCTCCTTGCTCTGCCATCTCTCTTATTAGCTGTATCTGCTCGCCAAAAAGGGAGTCTTTCCCGGAAGATAGCTTGATCCCATTGTATTCCCCCGGGTTATGGCTTGCGGTAATCATTACTCCACCGTCAACCGGAAGGTTATAGAGTGAGAAGTAAAGCATAGGGGTTGAGACCATGCCGATGTCGAGAACATCAATCCCGGTCGAATTAATACCCCTTGTCATAGCTCTTGAAAGCTCGGGAGAGCTCAGCCTGCAGTCTCTGCCCATTGAAAGACGGGAAGCTCCAAGGTTTCTCATATAAGTGCCGTACGCTTTCCCTATTATTTCAAAAACTTCCTCGTCTATATCCGCACCTACTATGCCTCTTATATCATATTCTCTAAATATTCCGGGATTTATACTCACGATCGATTGAGCCTCCATCTTGATGTTCTGGGTTAGTAACAATTTCGCCCAATGATAATACAGTATTGAGATAACTTTTAAAGCATCGTCTTGACTTTAATTTTCCCCCTTTTATCCTTTCTCCACATGATTTTCCCTACGTTTACCGAATTTAAGAAAAAACTTAGAAAAGGAAATTTGATACCGGTCTGGCAAGAAGTGCTGGCTGATTTCGACACTCCTGTATCGGCTTTTAAGAAAATTGAGTCCGGAAAATACTCATTTTTATTAGAAAGTGTAGAAGGAGGAGAAAAGTGGGGAAGGTACAGTTTTCTTGGTTCGGAGCCATCTGTTATTTTCAAATCAAAGAACGGAAATATTGAAATAACTGAGAATGGCAAGACAAAAAAGAGCCACGGCGACCCGATAGACGCACTCAGAAATCTATTATCAAGATACAAGCCTGTGACAACGCCTGAACTTCCCAGGTTTCACGGAGGGGCTGTAGGCTATTTTAGCTACGACATCGTAAGGCATATTGAAGATTTACCTGAGATCGGAGTAGATGATCTTGGGCTCTGGGACGCGCTTTTTATGATTACTGATTTGGTACTCGTATTCGACAACGTGAATCATAAAATAAAAATAATCTATAACGCTTATGTGCCCGAGGCTAAAAATGCGCGCCAATCCTACGATACAGCCGTAAATAAAATAGAAGAAATCATCAAAAAACTCAGGAAGCCCGTAAAACATTATAAAAACAATACAAACAAAAAAATTGGAAAGGGGAAGGGAGCGCCTAAACTCAAATCGAACTTTAAACCCAAAGATTACAAAGAGGCGGTCAAAAAAACCAAGGAATACATCAAAGCGGGTGACATAATTCAGGCTGTAATCGCACAGAGGTGGAAAACAAAACTCGATGTCGACCCCTTTGACTTATATAGATCACTTAGGGTATTGAACCCCTCACCCTATATGTTCTATCTGAATACGAAAACCGAGACACTCGTAGGCTCCTCCCCCGAAGTAATGGTAAGGGTTGAAGACGGGGAAGTAGAGAGCCGCCCGATTGCGGGCACCAGACCCAGGGGAAAAACGGAAAAAGAAGATTTAAAGTTAGAGAAAGAACTCTTGGCCGACCCTAAGGAAAGGGCTGAGCACATAATGCTTGTGGACCTTGCAAGAAACGATTTGGGGCGTATTTCAGATACTGGGACTGTAAAGGTTGATGAGCTTATGATAATAGAGCGATATTCACACGTCATGCACATCGTCTCAAACGTAATTTCAAACCTGAGTAGGAAAAAGGACGCTTTTGATGTTTTAAAAGCAACATTTCCAGCCGGCACACTTTCGGGCGCACCCAAAGTAAGGGCCATGGAAATAATTGAAGAAATGGAACCCGGCAGACGCGGGGCATACGGCGGGGCTGTAGGTTACTTTAGCTTTTCCGGTAATATGGACACTTGTATTACTATAAGAACATTTGTTATAAAGGATGGGGAAATATATATTCAAGCAGGGGCAGGAATTGTTGCCGACTCAAATCCTGAGAATGAATATCAGGAGTCGGTAAATAAGGTAAAAGCTCTTGTTAAGGCAATTGAAGTAGCAGAGTCAGGATTATAAAATGATATTAATGATAGACAACTACGATTCTTTTACATATAACCTGGTTCACTATTTAGCTGAACTGGGTGAAGATATCGTAGTGCGAAGAAACGACAAAATAGAACTTGAGGATATTAGGAAACTCAACCCTGACATCTTGGTTGTTTCCCCCGGTCCATGTACTCCTAGAGAGGCGGGAATCTCCGTAGAGGCAATAAGGGAATTTGCGGGACGCATACCTATACTTGGAGTTTGCCTGGGTCATCAATCACTTGCATACGCTTACGGTGCGGAAATAGTGAGAGCCGACAGACTTCTTCACGGCAAGACCTCTGAAATTCACCATGATGGAAAGGGGATTTACAAAAATATCCCAGATCCATTTGAAGCTACGAGATATCATTCTCTTCTTATAAATACAAAGTCGCTTCCAGAAGAATTCGAAATTTCAGCGTGGACCGATGAAGGAGAAATAATGGGTATAAGGCACAAAAAACACATGATTGAGGGGGTACAGTTTCACCCCGAGTCCATTCTCACCAAACACGGAAAAGACCTGCTTGGAAATTTTATTTCTTTAGCCAGGAAGAAAAGTAAGAAATAGGCATTTTTCTCCTTTTATAATGTTGGTAAATTAACACCTAACCTTTTATATTCCTATTGCACTTATGAAGATCAGCTCAATATCTTGACAAAAGGTATGAGTTATCTAAGCTAAGTCCGAGCAAATGCTCGGCCATGATGATCACGTTGTTGAATCTTTAGTTTATAATAAAGTATAGGTACTGGAATCAGGATGGAAAAATAAGGAGTGATATTATGAAGTTATTATTCAAGCCCCGCGATCCCAAATACATAGGAAGAGGAACTCTCCCTTTCGGTACTTTCGATGATACTTCCAAGTGGCAGCCCCTTACAAAATATCTGGAAAAAGGGGCAGAGATGTTTCCAGATAAAATGATGTTCAGAGTAGCGGACAGGGACGGGAGTCTCAATAACAACTTCACGTATCAAGAAACAAATAGCTGGGCAAACCGTATAGCTAACGGCCTTAAAAATGATTACGGGATAACCAAGGGTGAAAAGGTAGGAATTTATATGCTTAATTCGCCGGAGTATGTCGTCTCGATTCTAGCCTGTCATAAGACCGGAGCGGTTCAGGTTCCTATTAACAAAGATGAAAAGGGTGAAAGACTTGCCTATGTAATCAATTACTCAGAAATGATAGTGCTTATCGTTGACCCTGAAAGCATTGAGTTCATCAAAGGAATAAAAGAGAAGCTAGAAAACCTTAAAACCATATTCGTTACCGGAGATCCAAACAGTGTACCAGAAGAAATCGCGGGAATAAGAACTCTCCCGTTTTCTACTTTTGATAACTATTTAAGTGATAACCCCGGGGTTGATGTATCTATTAAGGACGCTGAAAGATGTATGTTTACCTCGGGAACAACGGGTATGCCAAAAGGGGTCTCAAGAAACCACGGCGGGGTAGTATTAACTGTAAGAGGGTTTATCCAACAACAGGGTATTCGCAGTGAAGATATTCTAATGAGCGTTCTTACTTTAGGACATGCAAATGCCCAGGTAATGGGACTCTTTGCCGCTATAGGAGCCGGGGCAAGTGTAGTCTTCTATACTAGGTTTTCAGCATCAGGATTCTGGAAATGGGCTTATGAATCCGGCGCTACCTATGTAGGCCTGATTGGAGCTGTTAGCGAGTATCTATGGGCTGTCGAGCCTGGCGAGTGGGACAAAAAACATAGTATTAGGACTGTTCTCTCAGGACCCGCGCCCCGTAACTTAGAAGAATTTCAGGAACGCTTTAATACCAGAGTAATCGATGGATACGGTTCAACAGAGATGGGAATGGTGCTATGGAAAGAGCTTGAAGATCAACGTCCCGGTTCATCGGGATACCCAATGGAAGGCTATTATGTAGAGCTTAGAAACCCAGAGAATACCAGCGAAGTAATGCGTCCGTTTTGGGACCCTTCTGAAAACCCTATTCCCCCCGATGAGGCAAAAGGACTCCTTTTTATTAAACCTCTTATTCCTCACACGACGCTTAATGAATATTTCAAAGACGAAAGACGCACTAAAGAAGCCTTTGATGACGACGGGTTTTTTAATTCAGATGATTTATTTGCAAATGGTATAGACGGTAGGTTCTACTTTCAGGGACGCTACAGCCGGATCCGTGTATCCGGAGAGAATGTAGACCCGATAGCAGTGCAGGACGTGGCAATGCAGCATGACTCGATACAGGAGGCTGTAGCAGTCGGCATAAGGCTTCCAAACGTATCTGACGACGAGATAAAACTTAATATAACCTTAAAAAATGGCGCGAGCTTTGATCCGGCGGAGTTTTGCACGTGGATGGCTGAAAAATCCCCGGTGTTTATGGTGCCGAGATTTATAGAAGTGTACGAAAACGGTTTTCCGGTAACCGTGACCCAGAAAATTAGGGTTGCAGAGATAAAAGAAATATCTGAGAACACATGGGATAGAAACAAGACCGACATTAAGTTTCGAAGCAGATAGTTTATCTAAAAACCATAAATATAAACGCTGCATAGAGAACTAACAGCAAAAGTCCCTCAAGCCTGCCGACTCTTTTCCCTGTAATCATTACAGGAAGCACTAATATAGAAAAGAAGATCATTACCGGGAATTCAAATCTGAGTACTGAACTATCCACTGCTATCGGATGAATAATAGAGATTACGCCAAGTATTCCTATATTAAAAATATTGCTCCCTATTATATTTCCTACTATTATGTCATGCTCTTTTCTGATAGCCGCTATTATAGTGGTTGCAAGCTCAGGAAGTGATGTGCCGATAGCAACAGCGGTAATACTTATTACAAGCTCGCTTACCCCGGCTACCCTCGCAATAGAGATAGCTGAATCAACTACTAACCTAGCTCCGATAACAAGTCCGGCGAGTCCGAGAACTATAAAGAGAACCTGTTTCCAGACAGTATTGCCTGAACCTACAAATTCTTTGAACTCTTCCTCAATATGCTCAGACTCTTTCTTGGAACCAAAATAACTATAGACTGTAAAAGCTATCAGGGCTCCGAATAGAAATATCCCTTGCCAAAGCCCAATGTTTAAGCTCCAGGCCAATCCATAAAAAATTAGTGAAAGTACGATCATAATTGGGACTTCCACTTTTATTAGCCTTATCTGAATAGCAAGAGGGCTTATTAATGCCCCTATACCGAGTATTAAACCTATGTTAGATATATTGCTGCCAATTATATTTCCAAGAACTATATCGCTTGACCCTTTAAGTACAGCTATCAGGCTTACAACAAATTCAGGAGACGACGTTCCGAAGGCAACTACCGTCAAGCCTATCACGACCGGGCTTATGCCGAAAATACGACCCAAGCGAGACGCTCCCTTTACTAAACCCTCTCCTCCCAAAAAGAGCATTATTATTCCAATTACAAATAATATTATTGAGACCGCAACACTCATAGAAAACCTCTATTCGCAGTTTTAGCAGATAACAAAAGCTGTTTAACAGACAGCGCCTTCACGGAAAACAATTTAATAAAACAATTTTCAATTTACAGATTTTGTAAACCAAATCAAACACAGTTCCGCATCTAAGGGAAAACTTAGCACAACTTTCACCACTCACTTATTAATCATACATGTTTAAACAAAATTAGACTAAACCGCAGAAAAGAGTATATAAGTTATATGGGTTGACAAGTATATCTGAATAGACTTATATTATTTGCTGGTCAGATATTTCGTAACTAAAGAAGGAGGAAGACAATGCGTTTATTATTCAAACCCCGGGACGTAAAATACCTGGGAGAAGGAACACTTCCGTTTGGGAATTTTGAGGACACAACGGAATGGCAGCCAATTACAAAATGCCTTGAGATGGGGGCAGAACAATTCCCTGACAAAGCAATGTTTAAAGTTGCCAATAATAATGGAGAAGTTTCTGAAAGCTATACGTATAAGGAAACAAACCAGTGGGCCAACAGAGTAGCTAACGGTCTTAAAGACGACTTTGGTGTTAATAAAGGCGACAAGATCGGAATGTACATGCTCAACTGCTCAGAATATGTAGTTTCAATTATTGCGATTCATAAATTAGGCGGCGTTCAGGTACCTATCAATAAGGATGAAAAAGGCGAAAGACTTGCTTATGTGATTAACTATTCTGAAATGACAGCGCTTATTGTTGATCCTGGAAGCTTGCCGTTATTAGAAGAAATCGCAGGCGATTTAGAAAACTTGCAGGTCATATTTATGACTGGTGATCCAAATGAAGTTCCCTCTGAGATAGGGGGAATAAAAACCCTGCCATTTAATTCATTCGATGGTGCTTCGAATGAAAATACCGGTGTTGAGGTAACAACTAGCGATATGGAGAGATGTATGTTCACCTCGGGTACAACGGGAATGCCAAAGGGTGTTGCCAGGGACCACGGTGGTATTCTTATGACCGTACGGGCCTACCTTCAGCAGCAGGGTGTAAGAAGCGAAGATGTTCTTATGAGCATACTTTCTCTTGGGCATGCTAACGCTCAGGTTATGTGTTTGTTCAGCGCTATGGGAGCAGGAGCAACAGCAGTGTTTTTCACCAGATTTTCAGCATCAAGCTTCTGGAAATGGGCTGCGGGATGCGAAGCTACCTGTGTTAACATGCTTGGAGCAGTTGCGGAGTATCTATGGGCCGCTGAGTCTTCAGAATGGGACAAGAAACATAAGATAAGAATCCTGCTCGGCTCGCCCGCGCCAAGAAACTTACAAGAGTTTCAGGAGCGCTTCGGGGTAAGAGTAATCGATGGTTACGGCTCAACTGAAATGGGTATGGTCCTTTGGAAAGACCCTGAAGACCACCGCCCGGGATCATCCGGATTCCCAATGGATGGATACTATACGGAACTAAGAGACCCTGAGGACATCACCAAGGTACTGAGGCCTTTCTGGGATCCGTATGAAGAACCGACACCTCCGGATGAGGCTAAAGGACTCTTGTACATAAAACCGCTTGTCCCGCACACAACATTAAACGAATACTTCAAAGATGAAAGAAGAACCAGAGAAGCGTTTGATGATGACGGATTTTTTAATTCAGATGACCTCTTTGCCAGAGGAATTGACGGAAGATATTACTTCGCCGGCAGATTCAGCAGAATAAGGGTGTCCGGAGAAAATGTTGACCCGATCGCGGTTCAAGATGTCGCTATTCAGCACGAGGCACTGCAAGAAGCCGTAGCGGTTGGTATTAGACTCCCCAATGTATCGGATGATGAAATCAAGCTGAACGTAACTTTAAAAGCTGGGGCTGAGTTTGATCCTGTTGAATTTAGCCATTGGATGGCTGAGAAAGTTATGGTGGCTATGGTTCCTAGGTTTATTGAAGTTTATGAAGATGGTTTCCCTGTTACCGCTACTCAGAAAATCAAAGTAGCTGAGATAAAAGAAATCACTGATAAAACCTGGGACAGAAACAAAGCGGGAATTAAATTCAGCGCAAGAAAATAATTATTCACTCTAGTCATATTGCTTCACCGAGTTATGACGGATTATGATAGAAAATTTATACTCCTGGCCATTGAGCAAGCTCAATTAGCCGGGAGTATCGGTGAAGTACCCATCGGCGCAATTATCACCGACAAACATAACAACCTGATTTCATCTGGATATAACCTCCGTGAAAGTAATCACGACCCTACCGCTCACGCAGAAATAATTGCAATAAGAAAGGCTTCAGAGAAAACAGGAAGCTGGAGGTTGGACGGAATGACTCTATATGTCACCATAGAGCCTTGTCCCATGTGCATGGGCGCAATAGTACTTTCAAGGATTAATCGTCTGGTCTTCGGAGCAAGGGACCCTAAAGCGGGCTCTGTATTTTCCCTATACAACATTGGTACTGACAACAAATTAAATCATAAGGTTGAAGTTAAGGAAGGCGTTTGTGAAATAGAATGTTCAAATCTACTCAAAGAATTTTTTAAAACCTTGCGACAATAAACTTCTGGGGTTTAAACCTTGCCTGTAATAATCTGTATTATATTCCCTATAATGCTCTCATCCTCAGTTCCGGCTAATTTATCAAGCTCCCCTTCATCAAGCCACACACCGTCACAGAAAAGACAGCGGTCTATTTTAATTCCCCGGAAGACAACCTCATGTAAATCAGAACCGCACTTAGGGCACTTCATATAGCACTGGGCTTTAGTCTGCTCTCTTTGTTGTTCTGAAAGCTCATCTTTTAATAGTTCTTTTAACCGCTTAGTTTTTTCTGCCTCTTCTTTAGCAATATATTCGTCTTCAGCTTTTTTTGTTTTATCCATAGTCAGTTACGTTCTCCTATTATAGAGAGTATATTTTCATTTTATTAACCCCTTGACTGATGGGGGGTTATAACAATCCTTTTTTCATCACGCTCAATCTTTGTTTCATAACCCACTCCGCCCTCTCTTTTAAGTGCAATATAGGCCATCCTTCTTTCTGCAGCCGACATGGGATCAAGCGATATGGGTTTCTTTATTTTTCTAACCTTTCTGGCGGTATCTTTAACCAGTATTGAGATCTTATCTTCTCTGCGTCTTTTATATCCGTCTACATCAATCGATATTCTCTTTTCCCTTCCGTCTTCACAGGAACGACCGGAAATTTTCCCCACTATGAATTCAAGCGCCTTAATCATCTCGCCCCGCTTACCAATGAGAAGGCCCTTATCGTTTGTATCTTTTATATCTAATTTTATCCTATCTGGATTTTCTTTTATTCCAATGGAATAAGTTGGGACTAAATATCCTAAAATATCTTCAAGAGCTTTTTTTGATTTAAGCCCTTTCTCACTTAAGTTCTCGTCCTTTACTGTAATTCTAACTTTTGCATTTCTACTGCCTATGCCGAAAACTCCCTTCGAACTCTCTTGGAGAACCTCGACGTCAATCTCACTCCTTGAAACTCCTAACTCCTCACAGGCGCTTATAGTCGCCTCAGATACTGTTTTTCCTTCTTTTTCAAGTATTATTCCCATTTCTATACTCCTTTAAGAGCCGATACTTTGCGATTTACATATATTTGCTGAACTATTGACAATACATTGCTCACGGTCCAGTAGAGTACTAACCCTGAGGGTAAATTCCAAAAGAGATATATAAAGAATATAGGCATATATTGCATTAATTTCATCTGGAGTTTCATATTTTCTCCACCCATGGCGGTACTCATCGGGGTCATCTTCTGTGAAAGAAACCACGCCACACCCATTAACAAGGGGAGCAGCCTAAAAGGTATGCCTACATAGGGTATATCAAAGAGCGTTTCGGGCTGTGACAGATCCTGAATCCAAAGAAAAGAGCTATGCCTTAAATCAATAGAATGACGTAATATATCATAAATTGCTATAAATACCGGGAACTGTATTAAAAGTGGCAAACAACCCCCCAATTGACCAAGAGGGTTAATTCCATGTTTAGAATAGAGCGCCATTAGCTCGGAGTTTTGCTTGGACTTGTCATCCTTGTATTTTTCCTTGAGCGCATCCATCTCCGGCTTAACTTTTTCAGTCTTTATCTGCAATTTTTTCATGGAGACCATGGACTTTACAGTAAGAGGGAAAAATAGAACCCTAATTATTACAGTTATAACAATGATAGATATACCGTAATTGTGAAAATATCTGTTTAGCCATTCCAGAAATTGGAGCATCGGTTTTGCAAGAAAACCAAACCAGCCAAAATTAACGGCTTTATCAAGACCGTATCCGATAGGCTTAAGGAAGCTGGACTCCAACGGACCTAGATAAACTTCCCAAGTTCTTAAGGAGCTCTTTCCAGATGGGATAGTGCTGACCGGATAAGCGAACCGAGCCTTTACTAGTCCTTCCTCTTTTGTAGGCTCTAATTCAACAACCGTTTCCGCTCCGGTTTCAGGAAGAAAAGTAGACATAAAATACTTCTCAGAAAATCCGAACCAATTTACAACACCTTTATAAGTAGTAGTTTCATCAGGATCACCATCAACTCTCTCTACGCTGTCAGAAACCATAGCAATAAAAGTTTGACTGTCTCCCCCTCCTCTCATACCCTCACCTTTGACTTGGCCAAGCCACCCAATAACGACCCTTTCCCGTATGGAATCTCCGCTTGAATTGGAGATTTCAAATTTCTGTTTCACAAGATAGCTTGAGGAATCTATCTCATATATGTTTTTTATTGTTATACCTTCGGGCGAGACCCACCGAAAGGTAATCTCTTTGGTCCCTTCGCTTACACTTACATTACTCCCCCCGCCATACTGATAAGGAATAAACTCAGGAATTTCAAGTCCTTCTACCTGTA
>Ga0209633_10003705_pt1 | contig 14041 bp, 8 predicted proteins | sample Cruoilmetagenom1_FD_187290 | JGI IMG/M metagenome (GOLD analysis project Ga0209633, IMG submission 187290) | Oil polluted marine microbial communities from Coal Oil Point, Santa Barbara, California, USA - Sample 1 (SPAdes) (version 2) | ecosystem: Environmental > Aquatic > Marine > Oil seeps ... | reverse complement strand
AATCTATAGAAATGATTCTTCAATATGAGGACGCAAGAAAAAATGGGGACTTAGAAAAACTTATTGTTTTTGGTTGCCTATCGGAACGATATAAAGAAGAATTACAAAACGAAATAAAATTTGTTGATAATTTTTTTGGCGTTTACGATATTCCTAAAATAGTTAAATCATTAGATTTATCATACAATAAATCTCTAGAAAATGTCAGAACAATTACAACTCCCAAACATTATGCATATCTGAAAATTTCTGATGGTTGCGATAGATCTTGTTCTTTTTGCGCTATTCCATTAATAAAAGGTAAACATAAATCAAAATCGATTGAGGTATTAGTTGAAGAAACTCAACGCCTTGTTAAAGATGGAGCTAAAGAAATTATTCTTATTGCTCAAGATTTATCGTATTATGGTTACGATATATATAATGAATTTAAACTAGCCGAATTGGTAGAAAAACTATCAGATATTAAAGGTTTAGAATGGCTACGCTTACATTATGCTTTTCCATCGAAATTTCCTGAAAATGTTATTGATGTTATCAATAAAAAGGAAAATATTTGTAAATATCTGGATATCCCGGTTCAACATATTAGCGACAATGTATTAAAAAATATGCGTCGTGGAATAGGGAAAAATGAAACTTATGAATTAATAAAATCATTTAGAAAGAAAATACCAAATATTTCTCTCAGAACAACTTTACTAGTTGGTCATCCCGATGAAACAGAAGAAGATTTTAATGAATTAATGGAATTCGTAAAATTTGCAAAATTCGAACGCTTAGGTGTATTTACATACTCTGAAGAAGAAAATACATACTCAGCAGAACATTTTGAAGATAATATTCCTGAAGAAATAAAACAGGAAAGAGCTAATAAAATTATGGATCTTCAACAATCTATATCTCACGAACTTAATACAAAAAAAATAGAAAAAACGTTCAAAGTTATTATCGATCGTATTGATGAAGACTTTATTATTGGTCGTACAGAATTCGATTCTCCGGAAGTTGATAATGAAGTATTAATCACTAAAAATCAGGAAGTTGAAACAGGAAATTTCTATAATGTTAAAATTACTTCTGCCGACGATTTTGAACTTTTCGGAGAAATAATTAACTAATTTAACAAGACTACATTTTATTATATTAAAAAAGGTTCTGTATAAAAATACAGAACCTTTTTTTAGCGTATAAAACAAGATTTAAGCATTTTCTATTTCTTTGGCACTTGAATTTTTATGATTAATAATTATCTTATCCTTATCATCATTCAATTCAACATATAATAAATCTCCTTCTTTAAGAGTAGTTTTAATAATCATTTCTGCCATAGGATCTTCTAAATACTTCTGTATTGCTCTTTTTAAAGGTCTGGCACCAAACTGGCTATCAAATCCTTTATCGGCAATAAAGCTTTTAGCATCATCAGATATTTCAATTTTATATCCTAGTTTAATTACTCTTTCATACAAACCAATCAATTCAATTTCAATAATCTTATTAATATCTTCTCTCGAAAGTGAATTAAAAATAACAACATCGTCTAATCTATTAAGGAATTCCGGAGCGAAAGTTCTTTTAAGTGCATTTTGGATAACACTTTGGGTATTAGATCTTACTGAATCTTGCTTTGCTTTTGTAGAAAATCCTACACCTTGACCAAAATCTTTCAATTGACGGCTTCCAATATTCGATGTCATAATGATTATAGTATTCCTAAAATCTATTTTACGACCCAAACTATCGGTTATTTGACCTTCGTCTAAAACTTGTAGTAATATATGAAAAATATCAGGATGTGCTTTTTCAATCTCATCGAGTAAAACAACCGAATATGGTTTTCTACGTACTTTCTCGGTTAATTGTCCACCTTCTTCATAACCAATATATCCCGGAGGGGCTCCAACAAGGCGCGAAACAGAAAATTTCTCCATATATTCACTCATATCCATACGAATGAGGTTATCTGTACTATCGAATAAAAATAAAGAAAGAATTTTCGCCAATTGAGTTTTTCCAACACCAGTAGGGCCTAAAAATATAAAAGAACCAATAGGTTTATTTGGGTCTTTCAATCCGGCACGATTTCTTTGTATCGATTTTACTATTTTTTTTATAGCATCGTCTTGTCCTACAACTCTTTTTTTAATTTCGTCACCCATTTTTAATAAACGTTTACCTTCAGACTGGGCTATTCTTTGAACCGGAACACCTGTCATCATGGCAACTACTTCTGCTACTTCTTCTTCTGAGACTGTCTCTCTATTTTTTATTAAATCTTTTTCCCAATTCTTTTTCTCTTTATCGAGACCATCTATTAATTGTTTTTCATTATCACGAAAACTTGCTGCCGATTCGAAATTTTGATTTTTTACAGCAGTAACTTTTTCTTTTCTAACTTTTTCAATCTGTTTCTCTAGATTAATTATTTTTTGAGGAACACTAATATTTGAAATATGAACTCTCGAACCAGATTCGTCTAAAGCATCAATAGCTTTATCGGGTAAATGTCTATCGCTTATGTAACGCATAGTAAGCGACACACAAGCATTTATTGCATCATCGGTGTAATTTACATTATGATGATCTTCATATCGCTTTTTAATATTATGCAATATTTCAATTGTTTCTTCTTCTGATGTAGGATTAACTATTATTTTTTGGAATCGTCTTTCTAAAGCACCATCTTTTTCAATATTTTGTCGATATTCATCTAATGTAGTAGCTCCAATACATTGTATTTCTCCTCTAGCTAAAGAAGGTTTTAACATGTTTGCTGCATCTAAAGAACCTGTAGCTCCTCCGGCACCAACAATAGTATGTATTTCATCAATAAATAAAATTATATTTGTTGTCTTCGACAATTCATTAAGAATAGCTTTCATTCTTTCTTCAAATTGTCCACGATATTTTGTTCCGGCAACAATAGATGCTAAATCAAGAGTTATTATTCTTTTATCGAATAATACTCTAGAGACTTTTCTATTAATAATTCTTAATGCCAGACCTTCAACAATAGCCGATTTTCCAACACCGGGTTCGCCTATTAATACAGGATTATTTTTCTTTCTTCTGCTAAGAATTTGAGCTAATCTTTCAATTTCAATATCGCGACCTACAATAGGGTCTAATACATCGTCTTCGGCAGATTTGGTAAGGTCTATACCAAAATTATCGAGTACGGGAGTTTCTGATTTACTTTTTGGGGCACTGCCACCTCCTGATTTAGGATTCTTTTTGCTATCTCCAAAAGGAATTTCTGCATCATCATCCTCTCCAAAATCTGCTTTTAATTTTGGTAAATCATTTTCCATATGCGATTTTACTGTATAATAATCTATATGTTGTTCGTCTAACATTTGAGTAGCCAAATTATTTTCGTCTTTTAGAATTGCTAATAATAAATGTCCAGTATTTATAGTAGTAGTGTTAAACGATTTAGCTTCTAAGTAAACTAATTTCAAAGCTCTTTCGGCAGTTTTAAACAATGGCATATTATCGTTATCATCTTTATAAACTATATTGTCCGATTTAATTCTATTTTCAATAGCTTTCTTTAGTTCAGAAAAATTAAGATTAGACTTTTCTAAAATTTCTACTGCTAATCCTTCTCCATCTCTCAAAATACCTAGTAAGAGATGTTCCGTACCTATATAAGAATTCCCAAGACGTATAGCTTCTTCTTTGCTATAAGTTAATACATCTTTTATTCGTTGTGAGAACTTTGCATCCATAAAAATTGTAATTATATTTTAAAAATCAATTTGCAAAATTAATCTTTTTTTTTATTTTTCTTGATAAACTCTTACCCAATCAATATCCATTTTAGCAGGTAATGTTCCATTATTTAAATTTTTATTTATTCCGGAAGAAAATACAATATACATAGCTTCTTGCGGCACGCCATTACATTGTTCAGAAACAACAACATCGTTAATTCTCCACACAATTTTTTCCGGCGACCATTCTATTGAATAAATATAATAATCGTCCGAGAAATTTTTTCCTTTAATATTCGATATTTTTTTATCAATTTCCTTTTCGTTAAAAAAATTTCCCCAATAATTACCTACTTGAATTTTAGATTTCGATTTAGCATGATACTTAAATACATCTATCTCCGGAACTTTCTTGTCGCCTAATAACCAAAATGCATGAAATACAGGATAATTATGACTTACTCTAACCTTAGCCTTAAATAAACCATATTTTTGTCTAAAACTTTGTCCTGTATTAATTATACCTGTTGTATAATCGAATTTTTTTGGAATAAATCCATGCAAAGGATGCCACATTTTTCCTTCAGCACTTTCTTGTTTTGTAGAAATCGATAAAACACTATCTTCAATACTTAAATTTTTTCCTTTTGTGTAAAAATGTTTATCGTTAGCCTGAACATAACTATCATTTAATAATGTTTCGCCCCAATAATAGGAGGTAAGCCACTTTTCTGTATCTAAGGTTTTCGAAATAAATTCATCAGAAAATGTCTCATTCCATTTATTCAATTCATCAAATTTGTCAGATTTTATTAATTTATTACACCATATTACTTTATCTGATTTTTTTAATTCATTATACTCAACAGATTGTTTATACTCATCAGATAATTTAAACTTGTCTTTGGTAAGCATATATTTTTTATGTTCGATAAATTTCTCCGATTCAATATGCTTTTTTAATTCTTCAAATTCCTTTATTTTATCAGAGCCATCAAATTCTACATATATTTTTAACTTGCTCGAATCTGAAAACTTAAAATATTGTTTTATTTCTGATGATTTTTTTAAATCTTTATATTCTAAATATTGTTTGAATTCTTCTGTGTTATCGAACTTTATTTCGCTAATAGAATTTATTCTCTCTTTAAACTCAGTAGAATTAACATAATTCTGTAATTTTAAATACTCGCTAATTTCTTGAGAATCTTTAAGCTCGAGATATTTATTGTAGTTCTCTGAATTTTTAAGTTTATAGTATTTTTTAATATTACCCGATTTCTGCAGTTTTTTAAACTCTTCTATTTTTTTGTATTCATCGGTATTCTCAAATTTTATATTTTTGATTTCGTTTTTTAGTACTCCTGATTTTACAATTTTAATAAGCTCTGTTAGCTCATCTTTATCAGAGAATTCTTCTCCTTTTTTGGTTTTTTTAGCTTGATTTTTTAATTCTTTAAGTTTTTCTTTAATATTAGCTAATTCAGTTATTTTATCTTGTTTTTCTTTAGAAATATCATCCTTTAATCTACTAATATCGAAATTATTAACAATACTTTGTAACTCTATATAATATTCTAATTCTTTCGATTGTTCGAAATTTTTATATACTTCAAGTTCTTTCGATTCGCTTAATTTAAAAAACCAATTATATTGTTTCTTTAAACTTTGATAATTTTTTAATTCATTTTTATATTCAAGAGTTTTTTCTTTTTTCTCGGTTTTTACCGATTCTTTGAAATCAATAAAATCATTTGTTGAAAAGAAAGAATGATATCTTTCATATGTAGCAAGCGTATCCGATTCTTTAAATGCATTATACTCCTGCAATTGGATAGAACTTTTAACTTGATAATATGTTTTTATCGATTTCGATTTATTCAAATCTTTATATTCCTTCTCCTTTATATAATCGGAAGTATCTTTATATTTTTGAGAATTAATATTCTTTTTTATTTCCTGAAATTCATCAGAGTTAACAAAATCTTCTAATTTAATAAAATGATCAAACTCTTCCGATTCTTTATACGTAGAGAATTCTTCATATTCTTTACGCAAAGCAATTTCTCTTTCTTCCAAATCGAAAGTTTTACTTATTTTACCTAAAGAAGAAAATATTAAAAATCTTGATTTCAAATATTTATTATTCATGCTTTTATCTATTTTATTCTATTGCCGACGGATAAAGATAAGAAAAATATATAAATCATAGAAATAACTATTGTTTTAAAACAAAGTTATCGCATAATTTATTGCTTATTTTCTATTAAATATTTATTCTCTATTTCTTTTACTGATACTCTTTCTATATCTAAAGCATTTTTCTTGAGCACATTAATGTAAACTTCATTTTCAATAATCTCAAAGTTATAGATATCTTGTACTGAAGGCATAAAATCATTAAAATTTATTATTTTTTTGTGTGGGACATTAAATAACACCGTTTGCGTTTCTACTCTTCCATACGAAACATTTGCAGGTAAAACAGATAAAATAATCCAATTATTATCCGGAGTATTATCTAAAATCTGAAATATTGAATTGGTATCTGATAATAAAATATCTTTTGTATCCTTATTTATACCAAAAACAACATTTTCATCATCATTAACATCAATAGATTCGTATGATAATAACAACTTACTCTTTATTAATGTATTTATTTCCGAAATACATGTATCATCGTATTTAGAACCATGATAAACACTTAAAATTACAATTTTAACAAAATAATTTTTTATTACATTTTTCTTGCTTTTATAGTGATTTCCAAATATTTTCTTTTCTTTTTCAATAATATCACCCCAATTCCATAAAGTTTGTATTTTCTGCCTATTAATATCATCATTTAAACTGTAAACTACAGGTTTTGTAATAGAAAATATATTATAAGACGAATATAATTCTGTTACATGACCTTCTTCATTATAGCCTGCAAATAAAGAAATTTCTACATCTTTTACTCTATTATTTTTATAATATATTTCAGCACTTTTTGCATATCCATTAATTAATGAAATAGTTTTAGTATTTTTAGGAATCACCATAAATATGTATTCTCCAACACCATCTCCTTTAACACCTTCGGCCCAACATGTTTGCTTATCTTTATCGAATAAATTCTGTCCTCCGTATTTACCAATATTATAAGGATTATTATTATTTAATTCAGAAGATGTATAAAATAAATATGTATTAAAATCAAACAAATTAATTTCTTGATTTATTATTGAATTTTGTGCATTTGTAATGTTTTGAAAAAGCAGAAAACAAATAAAAATAATTATTTTATTTAATCGATTAAAAATACTTAATTCAATTTTCTTTAAAATTTTCATACAATACATTTTTTACTTAATTTAATTAATAAATTTGAATAACATTTATATGGATAAAGATAATATAAATATATATGAATATAAATAAGGCTAGTATTGAAAAATTAATAGACGAACTAGAGTTTTCAGCTACAAGCAGCAGTGGGAAAGGAGGGCAGAATGTTAATAGGAGATCAACAAAAGTTGAATTACGATTTAATATTCCTAAATCGAAAGCATTAAATAATGAACAAAAACAAATTATTCTGTATAAATTAGCAAATAGAATATCGAAGAATAAAGAATTAATTATTACAAGCGATACTGAAAGAAGTCAGTTGAAAAATAAGAATAATACAATAACTATTTTCATTAGCCTGATTAATACATCTTTAAAAAGACAAAAAAAACGAAAAACTACAAAACCAACTAGAAGGTCTAAAGAAAAAAGACTATTAAAAAAACGTATTAAATCAGAAAAAAAAATTTCACGTAAGAAGCAATATTAATATTAAAAGTTTAATATTTGAATTCTGTTAAAACCAATATTAGTAATATTTAATGTATTGATAAAAAATCATAAAAAATATATAAAAATATTAATAATAAGCAATTTCAATACACAAAACAGCACAAATCTTAACTCCTTGATATTCAACAAATAACACTACATTAAGATTATCAAATTTTAATTTACATAAAAATAAATTAAAACTGTTAATAAATCATCACCATATCTTATAGAAGTTCGATAATAAATAATTAATTTAGTAGCTTTTAAAAACAATATTTTGTTCTAAACAGATATTATAAAAGTTACAAATATATGGCTGAAGGAGAAAGAATAATAAAAGTCAATATTGACGAGGAGATGAAATCTTCCTACATTGATTATTCAATGTCGGTAATTGTATCAAGAGCACTTCCTGATGTGCGAGACGGATTAAAGCCTGTACATAGAAGAGTGTTATTTGGCATGTCAGAATTAGGCATAGCATCGAACAAACCATTTAAGAAGTCTGCAAGAATTGTAGGAGAGGTATTAGGTAAATATCATCCACACGGCGACTCCTCGGTTTACGAAGCAATGGTACGAATGGCACAACCATGGTCGTTACGATATATGATGGTAAATGGGCAAGGAAACTTTGGATCTATTGATGGAGATAGTCCTGCTGCCATGCGATACACTGAAGCTAAGCTCAGGAAAATTTCGGAAGAAACATTACGTGATTTAGAGAAAGATACTGTTGATTTTAAATTAAATTTCGACGATACATTAAAAGAGCCAACAGTACTACCAACCAGAGTTCCAACACTTTTAATTAATGGAGCCTCAGGTATTGCCGTAGGAATGGCCACTAATATGCCTCCACATAATTTATCGGACTCAATAGATGCTATTATTGCATATATAAATAATAACGATATTGAAATAGAAGAATTAGCAGACATAATGAAAGCTCCGGATTTTCCAACAGGAGGTATAATATACGGATTTCAAGGATGTAAAGATGCTTTTCTTACCGGAAAAGGAAGAATTGTTCTTAGAGCAAAAACAGAAATAGAAACAACAGCTTCAGGTAGAGAAAGATTAGTTGTTACAGAAATACCATATATGGTTAATAAAGCCGAAATGATTAAGAAAACGGCAGATTTAATTAACGATAAAAAAATTGATGGTATTTCAAATTTGAACGATGAATCGGACCGTAACGGAATGCGTATTGTTTACGATTTGAAAAGAGATGCAATAGCTAATGTTGTTCTTAATAAACTATTCAAATATACACAATTACAATCTACTTTTAGTGTTAATAATATTGCATTGGTAAAAGGTCGCCCAAGATTACTTAATTTAAAACAAATTATCTCGAAATTTGCCGAGCACCGTCACGAAGTTGTTACAAGAAGAACACAATTTGAACTTAATCAGGCAGAAAAAAAGGCACATATCCTAGAAGGATTATTAATTGCTCTCGACAATATTGATGAAGTAATTAAGCTTATTCGTGCATCAAAAACACCAGAAGAAGCAAAGAGTGGTCTTATGTCGAACTTCAATCTTTCTGAACTACAAGCAAAAGCAATTCTTGAAATGCGTTTGCAAAAGCTTACCGGATTAGAACGCGATAAGATTAAACAAGATTATGAAGAATTACAGAAACTAATTGCTCATTTAAAAGATATTCTTGATAATTTATCACTAAGAATGCAAATTATTAAAGATGAACTTATTGATATAAAAGAACGATTTGGAGACGAAAGAAGAACAGATATTGTTCCAGATGAAGGAGAATTTAATCCGGAAGATTTCTATGCTGATGAAGATGTAGTAATAACAATATCGCATTTAGGATATTTAAAAAGAACTAAACTTACCGAATTCAAAGCACAGCATAGAGGAGGAGTTGGATCTAAAGGAAGTACTACTCGCGATAAAGATTTTATTGAACATATGTATGTCGCTTCTATGCATAATACTATGTTATTCTTTACAGAACAAGGAAAGTGTTTTTGGTTAAAAGTTTACAATATACCCGAAGGTTCTCGAATATCAAAAGGACGCGCTATTCAAAATGTATTGAATATTGCCCCTGAAGATAAAGTTAAGGCATATATTAATGTTAAAAATCTTAACGATGAAGAATACATTAATAATAATTACATTATTATGGCTACCAAAAAAGGAATAGTCAAAAAAACAGCCTTAGAACAATATTCTCGTCCTCGACAAAATGGAGTTAATGCCATTACAATTCGAGAAGATGACTCCTTAATAGAAGCAAAACTAACAAATGGCAAAAGCGACATTATTTTAGCATCACGTGAAGGAAAAGCTATTCGATTTAATGAAAAAGACGTAAGAGCTATTGGTCGTACAGGAACCGGGGTTAGAGGTATTACTTTAAGTTATAAAGACGATGAAGTAATTGGAATGGTATGGATAGAAGAAATTGACGAGGAAATTCTTGTTGTTTCGGAAAATGGCTATGGAAAACGCTCAAACACAGATGCATACCGAACAATTAAACGTGGAGGAAAAGGTGTTAAAACTTTTAATATTAATGAAAAAACCGGAAAATTAATTTCAATCAGGGGTGTTTCAGAATCAAGTCAAATAATGATTATAAATCGCTCCGGAATAACTATACGATTAAAAATAGCCGATATTAGAATTACCGGTAGAGCCACACAAGGAGTTAAGCTTTTAAATCTTAGAAAAAACGATAGTATTGCTGCTGTTACTCACGTTAGTGATGATGAAGATGATAAGACTGACGAGAATATTGAGAATATTGAGAATATTGAAACAACAGAAAACAATATTATAGAAGAAGATAATGACAATAATTTAGAATAAATATTACTAAGTATTTGAACTGTTGTAATAATTATTCTATTTTTGAAAAAAAATTAATAACAAAAAAATAATAACAATGAAACGATTCGCAAAAATCAATTTTTTATTATCACTAGCCATAATTACTGTATTTTTAAGTAGTTGTAGCGACAAAGTTTTAGTTACAAATGCAATTCGCTGGGCAGAAGAAGGTGTTAAACTTGACACTGCACTTAAATCGGTAAATAAAGCAACTGAATTGCCAGAAACACAATCATGGGCTAAAACATACTATGGAAAAGGTATGGTATATAAAGCTATTAGTAAAACTGAAAACGAAAGTTTTAAAAAACTAAGTGACCAACCATTAATTGATGCTTTTGATAATTTTAAAAAAGCATATGATATAGACGAAGGAAAAACAATTCAAAATTCAGTTAATGCTCAATTATTTACTATGGCTAATGATATTACCCAGATTGGAATTGATGCATATAATGCAAAAGACTATGCTAAATCTTATAAATATTTTGAAAAAACTTTAGAAGTTAAAAAAATGCCTTTATATAATGGCGAAATTGATACAGCCATAATATTTAACACTGCATTATCGGCACAAAAAAACGAAGATTATGAAAATGCTATTAAATATTATAATGAAGCAAAAAAATATAACTACGGGGAATCCAATACATTCATTCTATTAAAAGATTGTTATATGTTAAGCGGAGATACATTAAAAGGTATTGAAACTTTACAAAAAGGCTTCGAAACATATCCAGGAAACAACGATATGTTAGTTACATTAATTAACTATTACTTGTTAGAATCAGATAATGTTAATGAAGCATTCAAATATTTAGAAGTAGCTAAAGCTAAAGATCCAACTAATGCTCAGTATTATTCTGCTGAAGCACATTTATACGATAAATTAGGAGAGACTGAAAAGGCTATAGATAATTACAAAAAAGCTATTGAACTTGATGGTAATCTTTTCGAAGCATATTATAATCTTGGTGTATTAGTTTTTAACGAAGCTGTTTCATTAACCGATGAAGCAAACGAAATAAAAGACGCTAAAAAATATAATGTGGCTAAAAAAATAGCTAATGACAAATTTGAAGAATCATTACCTTATATTGAAAAATCTCACGAACTTCATCCTGAAGATGTTAGTATTATGAGTACATTGAAAACTTTATATTATCGTTTACAAATGATAGACAAGTATAATGAGATTAGTAAAAAAATGGAATAGGAATTAAATAGTAAGGGAGGACAAAAATGTTCTCCCTTATTATTTAATATATTCTATTTAACATAATATATATTATAGGGCAAATACTAGTAAATTGCATATACGCAGTATTTAATATAAAATCAGATCTCGGACAGTTTATCTGTTCGTGATCGTTTGATTTTATGTTAACGCAATTTGCGCCAACCCTAATCCGAATTTGTCAACTATAATTAATGATATATCTCCACTTCGTTTCGCCCTACAGATAAATAGAATACACTTCGAGTTGCGTTATTCGGATAATTATACAGAAATAGTTCTAATATGCAATTCTAAGGCGGTTATTCTTAAGAAAATTAAACTCCCGAAGCTTTTGTCCTATAATTAATAATTATTTTAAATAGTCGCTTCGACTAAATCCAAAATTATTTTTTTAATTTCTTTTGAAAAAAATATACAAATAAATTTTCAAAAACAATTGCCATCGCTGTCTAAGACATTTCAATAATTTATTTTTTCCCAACACGCAATAAAGATTTGCTTACGTACAATATATGTGTTGTAAATTCTCTAGAACTACATAATAGTTTCCTTCACACGTTACAAACCGTTTTAGCTGAAATATGGTGTTTTATAGTTAATATCGACTTTCTATTTAACATAATGTTATGTTTACCTAGGATTAGCTATTTTTAAGAAATGCTTTTAATCATATTAGCATCCATATTTATTTGGCTTATTCTCAAAATGAATTGAAATATTCAATTTTAAGGAAGTTAATATAATAAGTTTAAGAATTTTTAAACAAGTTAACTATTCGGAAAATTGTATTATATTTATATTAATATTCACTAACATTATTATCATGAAAAAAACACTTATTTTAATTATCAGTACATTGTTAGCAACAAACTTATTTGCTCAGTACGAAGAAGGTGCCGATCATATTGTAAAAGATCCTTCCAATACAGTTTCTACAAATGCAGAGTTCTCTCAGGAAATTAACGATTTCTATTTATCTGATAATAATATAAGTTTTGGAACCGAAATGCTTATAACTCATAATTTAAGCAGTTTTAATATTCCATTTCACTATAAGAACAAAAAACTTGAATCGTGGACATTTAATGCATTTCTACCAATTATTACAAAAAAGGAATCCTTAGATGAAAAAGCACGTGGTATTGGCGATTTAACCATTGGAGGAACATATATAAAACAAAATTTTATTAAAGAAGGATTTATGGCAAATGGCTCTTTTGAGATAACCTTACCTACCGGAGACGACGAAAAAGTAGTAAATAATGTTCCAATTCCTCTAGGAACAGGATCATTTGGAGTAACAGCAAATTTTTCGGTAAACGGCAAGATTAATAAAGGAATTTTTTACGCATCAATTAATTACCGACTAAATACTTACAACAAAACAATAACAAAATATACTTTTGTCGGAAGAACTTCAGAATCGACAAACCGAACAAAAAGTCCTTCAATACTATCAATTAATGGAAATTATGACTATCCTATTTTAGATGAACTACACATTAGCGGTGCTGCTTTATTAAACTATTTTGGTAGCGGACATTACGATATTGAAACTATTTATTCCGACAACACTCCTACTTACAAATTCGATGATGACTTATTTCAATCTACAGTAATTTTATGCGATATATCAACCGAACTTGAATATACATTTGGAGTCAACGGACTCGAGACTATAAGTACTTTCTTACAATCAGCCTATCTTAAGGTAAAAATACCTGTTTATAAAAGCGATGTTGTTGGAAACAGATATGTAGCTGTAGCTTTTGGATTACGAAAGAATATTTAAACTTTCATATTTTTCAATCTGCTGTATAGTAATCAGCAGATTGATTTTATTGTTTATATAGTTACATGGAAATTCTTTCAGATCAATTACTTGCCGAATGTTCGCGTCGAAATACCGATTATGTAGTTAGTATTATCGAGCACGATTTAGATTTGGTTAATAATGTTATTAAACTCCTATACAGTGATGTTCCTTACTTAAAATTTCGTGCTTGTTGGGTTTTGAAATTTTAATTTGCAAACATCCCGAAATTGCTTCTCCTCACCTCGATACTCTTATCTCTATTTTTAACAATACAGATAATAATTCCTTGCGTCGTCATTTAACAAAAATCCTTTCTGTTTGTCAACTATCAGAAAATCAATTAGGAATGATTCTCGATAGATGTTTTAATCAAATTCAGGATTCAGATATCCCTGTTGCAGTAAAAATACACAGTATGCAAGTAATAGATAAAAATTTAGAATATTTCCCTGAATTGAAACCCGAATTTATTGCTATTCTCGAAACTCATATAAATAGAAACTCGGCAGGATTCAAATCTAGAGCAAATAAAATATTAAAAAAGCTATATTAATTTCGTCAGCA
>Ga0209633_10003704_pt1 | contig 14045 bp, 12 predicted proteins | sample Cruoilmetagenom1_FD_187290 | JGI IMG/M metagenome (GOLD analysis project Ga0209633, IMG submission 187290) | Oil polluted marine microbial communities from Coal Oil Point, Santa Barbara, California, USA - Sample 1 (SPAdes) (version 2) | ecosystem: Environmental > Aquatic > Marine > Oil seeps ... | reverse complement strand
GCGCTTGCAGTTGCCGTAGAAATCGCGCGTGAAGAGCGCCTTGCCCGGACCGATGGGATCGGTTGAATCGATCAAAACGGCGTCGAACCGATTGGCTGTTTCGGCCACGAACCTGGTGCCGTCGGCGATGACGATCTGCGTGCGGGCGTCGTCGAAGGCGCCATCTGAGACGAAGGGAAAGTGTTCGTTGCACAGATCGATGACGCCGCGGTCGATCTCGCACAAAACCACGCGTTCGACCGATTGATGTTTCAAGACCTCACGCAGAACGCCGCCGTCGCCACCACCGACAATGAGCACGTCGGTTGCGCTGCCCAAGGCGAACAGCGGAACGTGAGCCATCATCTCGTGATAGATGAATTCATCGTGCTGGCTCAGCTGAACGACGCCATCGAGCATCATCATCCGGCCGAAAGTTTCGTTTTCGAAAATGACCAGGTGTTGGTGCTCGGTACGTGATTCGTGCAGCACGTTTTGGGCTTTGATGCGGAATCGAAAGCCGTCATGCAGCGTTTCATCGATCCAGCTCCCGCTGGCGCTTACATCAACCTTCATGGGATGGGGATCCGTATGGCGGTGTTGGGGTTGCCCGTGGCCCCGAGGCTCTAGGCGGCGATCGCATCGAGGCAAATCAGGCTCGCGACGATGACGATCGAACGAATGGCAATCTCTGGTGCTCTCGTTTTGCTAATTTGGCTAAGCTAGCGCGAAATATCAGAAGAAGCACCCATTCCACAACAGTCGAGAGGTGAGGAATAACAATGACGGGTTCGGTGATTGAGATCGAGGCCGCCGACGGCTCGGGGCGTTTCCAGGCATATGCGAGTGGTCCCGAAGATGCGGCAAGCGGCGTTGTGGTGATCCAGGAAATTTTTGGCGTAAACGCGACCATGCGGGCCGTCGCCGATCAGTTGGGTGAGCAGGGCCGGCGCGCCATCGTGCCGGATCTGTTTTGGCGGATCGAACCCGGCGTGGATCTCGACAGCACGCAGGAGAGCGAGCGTGAGCGGGCGATGGGGTATTACGGGAAATTTGACCTGGCGAAGGGCATCGAGGACTGCGTCGCGGCCGTCGCACATTTGCGGGGGCCGTGTGCCCGCGTCGGGGTCGTTGGCTACTGCCTCGGCGGCCGGCTTGCCTATCACACGGCCGTGCAATCGGACGCAGACGCCAGCGTCGGCTATTACGGCGTTGGCATCGAGACCGTGTTGGCGGACGCGCGGCGTGGGATCAGGCCGCTTCTGCTGCACTTTGGCGAGACGGATGAGCTGTGCGGGCCCGACGCCAGAGCCGCAATTTACGGCGCGCTCGAAAGTCGGTCCGGAGTCGAGCTGCACAGCTATGGCGGAGCCGGTCACGCCTTCGCCCGTCCCAACTCAGTCAATTTCAATCCCGAGGCGGCCGACATCGCCAATCAGCGGACCGCGGACTTCTTCGCCCGCCATCTCGATTGACGCCAATTTTGCCTGGCTGAGACCGGACGCCGTGACGCATCAGGGCCCGGCCGGATTTGGTTCGGGCTCTGCAACGACGGGCTCCTCCTGCCTGAAAACCACGTTATCGCCGAGCGCGAAGATGCGGCAGTCGCCGCCGGCGCTCCGGCAAGCGGAAAGGGCGCTGCTCGCGGCATCGCCGCGCACGGCGCTGGGCTCATCCGCCCGGCCAGCGATGCCGCTGCTCGGATCGATGGCCAAGGCGCCGTTTGTGGTCGCGGCCGGGTCGCTCAAATATTCGACGACAGCAGGGCGTGCGGCCTCCGGTGCGGCCGCGGCGCCGCCGATGGAGACCAGCAGGGCCGGACTTGGACGTCCGTCGATCGTTAGAGAGTAGCGGCGTTCGAAATCGAGAATGGCCTGGCGCGTGCGGCGGCCGAAAGCGCCATCCGGCGTGCCCGAATAATAGCCCAGCTGCGCCAGATTGGCCTGCAGCGCGGCGATCTTGTCGCGCGGCATAGGCGCCGTCTGTTTGTCGAGAAGGGCAATTTGCGCGGCGAAAGCCTTGCTGCTTACGGCAAAATTGGCGCTGACCTGATTGGCAACCGTTTTTCCGAATTTGTCGGTCAGAATACGGCCATCGGATTCGGCGGCGTTGATGGCGACCACCTTTACCTGGTCCTGCTGCTTCAACAGCAGCGGCGAGCCGGAAGCGCCGCGTTTGAAGTCGCAACGATGCGGGATCAGGTGCTCGGGCTCGCGGCTTCCCAGATCGATGGCGAGCCATTGCAAACCCAATTCGAGTGCGTTTCTCGGCTTGTCGCAGGCGTCGGCATATTCCAAGCGCACGCGGGTGCCGTAACGATTTTGCGAAATGACGAAGATCTTGCGCTCCAGCACATTGTCGAACAGGTCGCCCCACTTGTTCTTGGTGACGATGTCGAGCGATACGTCCTTGCAGACCGGTGAAGCCAGCCGCGCCAGGGCCCAATCACGGGAAACGATCCAGTTTTTTCGATTGGACACGAATGTCGCTCCGGCGATGACGTTCCAGGCTGCCTGGCCCTTGGCGGCGCCGGCGATGGCGCTCCTGCCCCTGGCGTTGCGAAAGCTGACCGCGGGCAATTTGGGGAGAGATCCGTTGCGTACCGGGAAATACAGGCAGTGGGCCGACGTCGCTATGACATGGGGAGAAACGCAAACCGCATTGCATTCATTGATCGAGCCACGGCCGGGGGCGCGCAACGTACCGACGGCGGCGCTCGCGGCGCGGAATTCTTGGGGCACAGGCCGGCGGCTGTCTTTGCCGAAGATTGCGGCCAGCACCGCTCCAGCGTCGGCGCCGCCCAAAATAGCGGCAGCGGTGAGCGCGATGATGGTTCCGACTTTGCGCTGTCTCATGGATAGATTGTGACGTTGCGGCAATACCGCCGCCAGTCAAGAATTTGCGCAGGCGCGGCGCCAGCCGAATCTGTGCGTGGCATTTCTGCCACTTACAACGGAAATTCTGAAGCCAAAGGAGTTGTCCACACTGGATACACAGGTTGCGAATCACATAGGGCTGTGGGTGACACCATTGCTCAACGGCCCCCGCGGGGACAAGCGAGCAATCCATGCCTGCATGACTACACCGGCAGAATGACTGGCCAGGCCTTCGGGCCTGGCTTTTTTTTTCATGGAACCCAGGTCGATGCAGTCGGACCGCACCTTCCAAGCCAATTCTTTGTGGGCAATCCGACGGTCGCTTTCAGTTGGGAAAACGCGAGACCGCACGGGCTGGTTTGGCGCCCGTGCGGCCAGAGCTCTTCTCGGGGTGTTTGGGGCCCGAAAATTGCCTTGGGAGGAGATAAGGCAAGAGAAGAGCTTCTAAGCGGGACGCCGCGTCGCCTACTTGGGACCGAAAAAAACGCGTTGATCCGACCATTACTCGGCGGGCGAGGGCCCTGCTATTCACGCTTGGCTAGCGTCATAACATGGATCAATACATATGGCTAATCATATATAATATTATTTGTATATATAATTTGCTGCCCTGCGGGGGACCGCGAAAGCAGGTGGACCGCAATTAGTTGCGATCATTGGTTGTGAACGACCTCGAACCCTTCGAATTGCGGGTGCCCGAGGGTGATGGGGTCTGATTTGTCGCCGGCGTTGGCGTGGGCCTTGCGAAAAGCGTCCGACTTGGTCCAAGCCTCAAAGTGATCGTAGCTTTGCCAAAGGGTGTGCGAGGCATACAGGATGTGGTCTTCGGCTTCGGGTCCCTTGAGCAGGCGGAATTCCACGTAGCCCGGCACCTCATCGAGGTGGCTGTCGCGTTCACGCCACATGCGCTCGAAGTCTGCGCCGCGGTCCCTTTTCACTCTGAATCTGTTCATTGCAATAAACACGGCGTTCTCCAGCGTTGGGTTGAAGATCGCTTATAGCCCATTCGCGGAGGGCGGTGGCGCGAGAAGGCGCACGCTCTCTCGCCGTTTATTCTAACGCTGGACTGAAGGGCGAGTTCGTCGGCGCGGGTCTGGTCCCTACCGGGGCGAGCGGCGCCTGCATGACGGCCAATGTGCTCCCGCTGATGCCCCGCAACCGCTAGGCGGCGGTTTTCAACGCGATCGACCATTGGGCCATTACGGGGGAGACCTCAATGGCGGGACACGTATTTTGGCGTTGAGCTCTTAAAGCCCGATCAGTTTGGCCTGTACGCCTTGCGCCGTTACAGCAGCCAACAGACCTGCCGAGGTCACTTGGGCTGGATTGTACTCGACGATAATCAGGTGCGGTTTGTCTTCGCGGTGAGCGACCGCCATGACGCCGTCGTGAACTCTCACCGCCTCGGATATCCGTGCGAGGCGTTCTTCGGTTAGTGTGTCGTCTATGTGTATCGTGACGTCTGCCATTTCCATGGGAATTCTGCATCCTTCTTCTGCAGGGCTTGTGGCGACAAATTCGACATTTGCCGTCACAGCGGACCATCGCGCCACACTATTATATTAGAAAATTCTCATGTCTTTATGTTATAGATCAATCGACAAGGAAAGCCGTTCGTCAACCGGTGCTGGCCGATACAAGGGATTAGGAGCGCTACATGTCCAAAGAAGGTAACGGAAAGAGCAATTCCAAGAACATGTCGCTTATCGTGACAAAGGGTACGCTCGATTGGGCCTATCCGCCGTTCATACTTGCTACGACGGCTGCTGCGATGGGTGTGGACGTGACGATGTTTTTTACGTTCTACGGGCTGCCGCTTCTAAAAAAAGACCTCGATTTGCAGATTTCGCCGCTCGGTAAGCCCGACATGGCGATGCCAATGATGGGCATGCACATGAAGATGCCTAATCTGGTGGCGGCGATTCCGGGCGTCAATGCGGCTGCGACGACGATGATGAAGAACCTGATCAAGCAAAAAGGCGTTGCTTCGATCGAAGACCTGCGCGAGGCGGCAGTCGAATCCGAAGTTCGTCTGATCGCCTGTCAGATGACCATGGATCTTTTCGAATTCAATAAGGACGAGATGATCGATGGTATCGAAATCGGCGGCGCCGCTACCTATATGGAAAATGCGTTGGATTCAGAGATCAACTTGTTCATCTGAATTTGGCGCCATAGAGCCAATCAATTGGGAAGTGACCTAAATGACTGACATGACGCTTGATACCCAGGGCATGAACTGCCCGTTGCCCATCCTCAAGGCCAAGAAGGCGCTTGCCAGCGTGCCGACCGGCGGAACGCTGGAAGTTCTGGCAACCGACCCTGGATCAGTTGCCGACTTCGATGCGTTTTGCCGCACGACGGGCAATGAGCTGGTTGAGCAGGGGGAAGAAAACGGAGTCTATCGCTTCGTGATCAAAAACACGTCCTAGGACCGGCGCAGCTTCAAGAAACAGAGACGACCGACCGGGCGCAAGCTTTCGCTTGTGGCCCTAGGCCGTCTTTTTTTCAGACGCCTCGTCACTGCAATAAAGACCATACAGCGTCGATAAGATCGCCATGGCTTCGGCGCTATCGAGCGAATAATAAATGTTCTGCCCGTCGCGCCGGGTTTCGACCAGGCGCTCCCTGCGCAAAATGGCCAGATGTTGCGAGATGGCGGACTGACTGAGTTCAAGGAGCTGTTCGAGTTCGCTCACCGAACGCTCCTCTTCAACCAAATGACAGAGAATCATAAGCCGTGCCTGGCTCGACATCGATTTGAGCAGGTCGCTGGCCTTTGCGGCATTGGCTTTGATTTCGCTCAGGTCCATAAATTCTACCGGTTGGAATTTCCAAAACATCAGCGGAAAGCTGTCGCCACGGAGCGACGCCATGCTCCGATTATCGGCCTGGATGGAATGGAAATTCCACAATAACTAACTGTGCGACTTAGTTATTACAGCTAAGCCTTATAGGCCAGAAAGCAAATCGATGACGATTGTTTTTGCGTAGCAGTGTTGCTGAATTGTGACAGCCACAAATATCTGAACATGCTAATAATCTAATGGACGAATATACAGACGTTGAGCTGGGCACTAAACAAAAGACGCAAGCGACAACAAGCAAACAACGGCGTGCAGTTCGCAGATCGCATGGGGGAAATCATGCAGAAATATGGGAAAAATGCGACAAAGGCGCTGGCCGTCGGATTGACCGCGCTGGTTGGTTTGGCAAGCACGCCGGTGGGCGCAACGGAAGGCTATTTCCAGAACGGTTACGGCGCGCGGCATAAGGCGCTTGCCGGTGCCGGCGTGGCGGATTCGCGCGATGCGACGGCTGCCGCCCTCAACCCAGCCGGGCTGGTGCACGTCACCAACCAGACGAACAGCGCCGTATCGGTTTTCAGCCCGCGCCGTGAAGAGACCGGAACGCGAACCGGACCCTTCCCCGGCTTCACGCCAACTGGCACGGTCGAGAGTGGCCGGAACTATTTCTACATCCCCAACATGGCGATGAGCTACCGGTTGGATCCCAATCCATGGGTCGACGTCATCGCGCTGACCGTTTACGGCAATGGCGGCATGAACACGTCCTATCCGGATGTCTTCCGCAGTGCCCCGACCGCCGCTCCGGTGCCTGACTGCTTTACGGCGACTTTTGCGCCGATCGGAACGCGCACGGGCGTGTTCTGCAACGGTCAAATGGGCGTCAATCTCGAACAAGCCTTCTTGTCGATCGCCATGGCCAAGCAGATCAATCCAATGATATCGGTTGGCGTCGCGCCGATCATCGCCCGCCAGGTCATCGAGCTCGACGGCTTGCAGGCATTTTCAGCGCTGTCGACGGTTCCGGGAGCCGTGTCCAACCAGGGACAAGAAGAGTCCTGGGGCGTCGGCGTCCGCGCAGGTGTCGAGATCACACCGATGGACAATGTCCGCATTGGCATCGCCGGCAACTCGCGCGTCTTGATGGAAGAGTTCAGCGAATATAGGGGCCTGTTCGCCGAACAGGGCGACTTCGACGTTCCGCCATCCCTTCAGGTGGGTCTGGCCGTCGACGTGATGCCCAATCTCACCATGATGGTCGACTACAAGCGCATTTGGTACAGCACCGTCGATGCGGTCGGTAACCCGTCGGCCAACATCCTGAATTGCACGCCCACGGGTGTCGGAACCCCGGCCGCCGGTGCGGGCTGTCTTGGCGCAGATAACGGCGCCGGATTCGGCTGGGACGATATCAGCATCATCAAGGTCGGCATGGAATGGCGCCCTGCGGAACGCACGGCGGTTCGCCTCGGCTACGGTTATTCCGAAAATCCGATCGGCTCGGCCGACGTGATGTTCAACACCATAGCGCCCGGCGTGGTCGAGCATCACATCGATGGCGGCATCCAACTTCCGATTTTCACAAATTGGGACCTCGAAGTCTCTGGCGATTATTCCTTCGATAACTCGGTGACGGGATTTGAGCTGGCCGGCGCCGGCAACCCGACTCAGCAGATCGAGATCAGCATGCACCAGTACGAGGTTATGGTTGGCATGACCTATCACTTCGATGGGAAGTCGCCGCTTCAAGCGCTGTTTGGCGGATAGAGCACCCGGCCGTTCGGGCTCTGCTCGCCGCCATTAGTGCGGGTTTAAACTGGCGCAGCTGGCTAACGCCGCTGCGCCAGTTTTGCGTTTCACAGCCGCCATCGACCCAAGCCGTCAGCAGCCCTGCTTCCACAGCGCGCTCGATTGGCACTTCTTGCAGACGCGGTTCCCCGCCCAGGCGCTCATGATCCCGTGATATTTGGTCGACGGCGAGAGGTCAGTGGGCGAACGGTTTACTACGCCATCGGCAGCCACAAAGCCGAGCAAGTGGTCAGGCAGCTCTACGAGATTTATTGCAAGAAAGGCTTGTGGGCACCTCGGGGCGGCCTAGCTCTCACGCTCACGGGGTCTTGAGAGCGATATCGTCGAGCAGCCCATAAGGATCGTAGGCGCGTGGCATCTGGGTACAATACGCAAGATAGGCGCGGTGGTTCTTCGTTATCGCGGCCGGGGTCCCGCCACTTTTGCAGCGGGCTCGGATATCACGGTGAGTCTGGATACGCGCCTCGTCGAAGACGTCGCCCAAGCTTCCACCCTTGGCGGCCGTCAAGCCACGCGCGAATATGCTGGTGAAAAGCGCCGTGTCGCCGGCGGCGCTGAAATTGGCGAGCTGGTCGCCATGGGCTGAGAAAATCACCGCCTGGCGACCATTCCAACCCGTGCCGTAGCGGCCTGCCTGGTTGTATTCGAAGTCGCGGAAGGCACCGCCGGAATCGCAGGAATCGAAGATAACGACGATCTCGCGGGCCTGGACCTGATTGACCAGATCACGGAAGGCGCGCGCCGTCATCCAGCGCCCGTCGGCGCTGGCCTTCAAGAAATCCCTCGGCTCTTCCACGGTATAGAGCGCCAGGACCTCGTCCCTTGTCCGGTATCCCTTATAGACTGCTGGCATATCGCCGCCATGCAGGTTGACGTAGATGACGACACGGTCGTGGTCGCCGGCTTCGGAGGCAAGGTCCCTCATGGCGCCTACGACGCCCGCATGGGTCGCCTGCTCGTTCAACAGCGTGGTGACTTCGGCCTGCTGGATAGGCATGACCTTGCGCAAGGCCTTGGTCATGGCCTCCACGTCGTTCTTGCAACCGGCCGCCATTCCCGCCGTCGCTTTGGGATTGCCCGGGATTTTTTTCCACGGCGGGCAGACGCCGATGGTGAGCAAATGGGTTTTATGCGGGGCGCTGAGAGCCGAGACGGGCGCAAGGGCCGTTGCCGCGAATGAAATCAGTCCAGCGGTCAGAAGCCGGCCGAAGCTAATCATACTGCATTCCTCACTCTTTACCGCGCCGGTGAGCGGCACGGCTGCTTCGGGTTCCGCGATTGATGTCCGCGCGAACCGTCAATTCCGCGATTGCACCGCTTGGGCCGCCGCGTTCGCGGCGATGACGCTACCCCCCGCCTTCTCGCAATCTCTTACGCTGCTGGTGGCTGCCCGCACGTCGTTGATGTCGCAAGTCACCGCAGCCGCCGCGTGAGGCGCGCCCATGCCGCTCTGCATCGCCGCGCCTGGCCGCGCCGCTGCGCGATAGCCATAGGGCGCATAAGCCATCACATGGGGGCGGTAACCGTAAGGCGCGTAGGCCATCGGATAGATGTAGGCAACGGCCGGGCCGAGGCCGAGAGTGGGGGAGAGGCCGTTACTGGCGCTATTCGGCGCCAATTGAAAACCCACGGGAGTGCGATAGGGCAGGGCCCGGGAGACGAGGCCAAAGATGTTGCTGCCCCGACCCATCTCGATGGGATTTACCGCAAAGACCTTTGGCGCGCCTCCCTTTGAAAGACCATAGGAGGTCACAGAAAGACCATAGGTGCTCACACCAATGATTGTCTCAGTGGGCGAGAAGGTCATGGGGGTCGACGTTCCAGTTGCGGGCGACTGGCTTTGGTCGAGTTTGGCGCCTTTGACTTGGCCATTAGCCTTCGCCTGACGGTCAACGTTCCAGCCGCCGCCAAGAACAAGGAATGAGGGCACGGCGCTTTGCTTGTAGCCGCCCGAGACTTTGGAATTGGTTTTCGCGGTCTGCTCTTTCAGCTTCGCCGGATTGGCTTGGCCGCTAGTTACCCCTTGAAGGCTAAATGCGTTGCTGGCCCGGCCAATCCCGATCGGCATTATAGTCAATGCCTCTGCCGCGGCCTCGGGGGTCCAAGTCGGCGTCGCGCCGGACGCGTAATTGGGCCTAGTGTCCGTGGCTTGGCCGCTAGCATTCGCCTGGCCTCCGATGCCGGCGCTGGGTTTGGCGTGGACGACAGCCAAATCAGCGTATCCGTCGCCATTGAGATCGTAGGTGGCGGTGACGCCGGTGGCGACCGCGTTGTAAGCCGGCCAGGCGTGAACCGGAGCGTTCTGGCTCGTCTGCGCCGTCTCGACCTTCGCCAGAGTGTAGCCGGAGAGCGCGATCGCCAGCGCCGCCATGGCGGTCGTGGCAAGCGACTGGCCGTTTTTCACGTGCCTGTTGTAAAGCTGGCTCAGTTGGCTTGAAGGTTTTTTGCGCGAAGGCCTGCGAGACGGCTTGCGGGAGGATTTGCGGGCTGTTCTATTGGCGGCTCTCGGCATTGGCGTGACCCTCATACTCAAGACTTGCTTAGCTTACGCGCGCATGTCGTTAACTCTGTGGTTTATAATATGGTCATCCCTGTATATACAAAATGTAAACACAGAATATTTATGGTTAATATTGTGATTCACGTAATATAATACTTTATTCACGATTAATATCGCCAAGCGTGACTCAGCCTTTGCTGACTTTGACTCTGGGGTAAAGCTGTATCCGTCGAGGCAGGGTCGCTTTGCGCAAGGGACGGGCTGGCAAGCGAGCCCGGCGGGCGTCACACCCGGGCGGATATTCGCGTCATTTCTAAAATTTGAAGGTCCGTGACAGGGTCGCGGAACCGGCCCAATAGGGCGCGCCCGCCTCGTCGAGATAAAGCGCCTCGAGGGACGCCTCGAGGCCGGATTTGAATTTGTAGCCCGCGGTCGCCTCGAATGCCTTGTCGTTGTAGTCAGCGCCCTCGTCGTGGCGCACGAAGCGGCCAGTGTAGCTCAATTGCAGGCTCGCCCTGTGCAGAGTGATCTCGACCGAAGCCGTCAGATAGTCCCGTGTTTCCGCCGCGACCCCATCGGCGTTCCAGAAGTGATAATGCTCGATCATGGGCGCGATGGCGAACGTCTTGGTGATATCGACCTTTTTCTCGATGGCCCCGGAGAGGCGGTATTCGTCGCCGACGGAGGCACTGGCGTCGCTGATGTCGTCGTCGTCGCTGTCCAGAGCGTCGACCGCCTGACGCGTGAGGCCGGTATAATAGGAGACGCCCTTGAGGCCGGCGATCTTGCCGCCGTAAAGACCGAGGAAAAAGGAATTCGGTTTTCCGGTGTTGCTGGCGCCGCCGTCGGAGAGCTTGGTGCGGCCCCAATTGGTGATCGCCGATTGGCTCAAGGCGGTGGTGTCGGTGAAGAAGGCGTTGCCCGAGAGCCGGTGCGTTCCGCGATGGCCGGCATCGATATCGACATAGCCGCCGAAGCCCAGCCGCTTGGTGATCTCGAGCTCGTCCTCGTCCAATTCGGTGTCGAACAGGTCCGGGGTGTGCTTGAAGCCGGTAACGATGTTGGGGTCGAACTTGCCGCCGTAGAGGCCAAAATGATCGCCGGCAAAGTTTAGTGTGAGAATTTCGGCGTATATGCCCTCGTTCTCGAAGGCGTGGAAGCCCTCGGTGCTCGGCAGAACGGTTAGCTCGAAATAGGTTTCGCTCTCGACGAACAGGCGCTTGGTGAGGTGAAGCTTGAGAATGGCTTCGATTTCGCTGGTGAGAAGGTGAAGCTCCTGAGGATCGTCGTCCGGCTCCCAGATGGATTCGTGTTCGAGTTCGAACGTGACCGATCCGGTCAGCACCTTGAATTCACCGGCGAGTGCCTGGGACGCCAGAAGGGTCGCGATGACGTTGGCACTCATCAGTGTCTTGAACACGCGCGCCCCAATTCACATGTTCGCCGACCATTGTCCGAATGATTTTGCGCTGCGGCCCGCGATTGGTCAGGCGGAAATCATCATTTTTCGCCGGCCAAGCCATGAATTTAGGCGCGACTGTTTGCTTCGCTGCTCATGCTGATAAGCGAATCTAATCTGATTCTGTCAGTCAAACCAAACGAGTTGGCGCTTAATGTCTGAAACGGATAGCACGGCCGGGCTCACTGCGATCGCTGGCCGCAGACTTTGCCGGGACAGCTCCAAACCGCCCTGCTCAGCAGCCCTGCTTCCACAGCGCGCTCGATTGGCACTTCTTGCAGACGCGGTTGCCAGCCCAGGCGCTCATGAACTTCGCACCGCATGTCAAGCAGCGCCGCAGGCGCTCCTCGGGGCTCGTCTGTTTGGGGGATTTCCTAGCGATCATAGCCAATATATGGGGATTAATATCCGTATTTAAACGATGCGCAGGCGCGGCGCCTTGGTTGCAAACAAAAGACCCGGCCCCGCGTGCGGTGCGGAACCGGGCCTTGTTGCGCTTTTGCGCGGTGCGCTGGGAAGGGGTCCAGCGCGCAATGGCGCGCAACCGGAACGTTCGACGCGATGCTGCCGATACTGGGATACGAACTCAGTCTCCCGTGCTCCACTTGGGTGATGAAGCACTCGGCTTGACGCAAACTACCGAACCCGGCGTGCGGCCATTCCCCCGCGCCCGGCCATATGGGCAAGGGCGCCATGCTGTGGGGGAATGATTGTTATGCAACCGATGAGCCCGGCTATGATTGACTTAAGTCATGTGTGGGGAAATTTTTTGGACCACTTTCCGTAAAGTTGGAATGATGATGGCGGTGTCCGAGGGCATAAAATTCGCAAAACGTGTGGCGTGCAGGGCAAAACTGGATTTGATCGGCACCGTGATGTCTTTTGATCGGCGGGCGGCTGTCACACATCGGGGCGCGGACTTCCCACCGACAACAGGATCGGACGGCCGATAGCGTGCAGAAGAAATTCAAAAGCCGCGCCGATCGACCGTTCTTTGTGCGCGGCGCCAAGGATGTCCTCAAACACTTTCGAGTGGACGTCAAAAAGGGGTTGAGCGCGTCCAGCGCCGCGCGAAGGCGCAAGACATTCGGCCCGAACGCACTCGCCAAGGACGGCGCCGCCGGACCGTTGTTGATGCTGGTCCGCCAGTTCACCGACCTGATGATTGTCGTGCTGCTGATCGCAGCCCTTGTGGCGGGCGCCATAGGCGAAGCGCTGGACGCGGTCGCGATCCTCGTCATCGTGGTGTTGAACGGCATTGTGGGTTTCGTGCAGGAATACCGCGCCGAGAGGGCGCTGGAGGCCTTGCAGCAAATGAGCGCTCCCCACGTCAAGGTGGTGCGCGCCAGCCGCCGCCGGCTTATTGCGGAAGCCGATCTGGTGCCGGGCGATATCGTGCTGCTGGAGGCCGGAGACGTGGTTCCCGCAGACATGCGCGTGATTGAAACAAGCGACCTCACAGTTGATGAGGCGGCGTTGACGGGGGAATCTCTCGCCGTTGTAAAGCGCGCAAGTGCACGCCTTGCGGCGGACGCGCCGTTGGGCGACCGGGTGACCATGGCGCACAAGGGAACGCACGTCACGAGCGGGCGGGCGGTGTGTGTGGCCGTGGCGACGGGCGAGCACACCCAATTGGGTCAGATTGCCCATTTGATGCGCGCTGGCGAACGTCCCCAGACACCGTTGCAAAAGCGGTTGGCGAATTTCGGCCAACGGCTTTCGCTCGCGGTGCTGGCAATCTGCGCGCTTATTTTTGCGTTCGGACTGGCCCGCGGCGAGGAGCCCATGCTGATGCTGTTGACCGCGATCAGCCTGGCGGTCGCGGCGATCCCGGAGGCGCTGCCCGCGGTGGTCACGATTGCGTTGGCGCTGGGGGCCAAGCGCATGGCGGGCCGCAACGCGCTGGTCAGACGGTTGCCTGCGGTCGAGACTCTGGGTTCTGTGACCGTCATCTGTTGCGATAAAACAGGCACGCTGACGCAGAACACCATGCGCGCTGAGCGCTTCATAACGAACGATGGCGAAACCGCGCACCTGGAAACGATGGACCAGGGGGAGCGATCGTGGCGTCATCTCGTCCGGGCCATGGTGCTGAACAGCGACGTGGGCGGCGATGCCAAGGGCCATATGCAGGGCGAGCCGACCGAGCTCGCCATTCACCAGGCAGCGCACGACGCAGATTCCGACGTCACACGGCACGAGAAACGCTGGCGGCGCGTCGGCGACGTGCCATTCGATGCCAACAGACGGCGCATGGCAACGTTGCACAAGAGCAAGAACGAGGGGCTCGTCGTCGTCAAGGGTGCGCCGGAGGCAGTGTTGCCATTGTGTTGCGACGCGCAGACCAGCAGCGGCAGGAAGCCGCTCGACGCCAAGGCGACGCTCGCGGTCGCCGAAGAGGCGGCGCGGTCTGGATATCGTCTCCTTGCCTTCGCCGAGCGATATTTCGACAAGGCGCCGAAAGTGACAAAGGCAGAGGAGATCGAGTGCGATCTCACTTTTTTAGGATTCGTCGCGTTGGCCGATCCGCCGCGGCCCGAGGTCGAGGCGGCGCTCGCAGCGTGCGAGAATGCGGGTATCGGCGTGGTTATGATCACAGGCGATCATCCGGCCAC
>Ga0209633_10003703_pt1 | contig 14046 bp, 7 predicted proteins | sample Cruoilmetagenom1_FD_187290 | JGI IMG/M metagenome (GOLD analysis project Ga0209633, IMG submission 187290) | Oil polluted marine microbial communities from Coal Oil Point, Santa Barbara, California, USA - Sample 1 (SPAdes) (version 2) | ecosystem: Environmental > Aquatic > Marine > Oil seeps ... | reverse complement strand
CTGTATCTTCGCTGGTCTGGCCAGCTGTTTATTTCCTTCTCGATGACTGCAAGGTGGGTATGCAGTGCCAATTCTCCTGTGATGCGCATCACGGAGATGCTGTTTTCCGGAAAATTACCTCTTTTTGGTCTATTTGGCCCTCGTCGGTCAGGTGGGAGCACATTGGTTTCTGGCCCGAGGTATCTCCCTGACCACCATGCCGCCTTTCCTGAATGAGTTTGAGCTACCGTCGCTGTTGGAAAATTTGATCCGGTTCGAGTTACATAGTCTGCTGGCAAAACAGACAAGCGGGCCGTAAAGATTGAGATTCCGAGATTTGCAATACACAGACGAGTTGAGCAGGTGGCAACAAACGACATCACTGTAGAGGCGTGGCTTGAGAAAACAGCCGCCGAAATACGAAGCGGCGAATTTCTTATGGCCTATGACTTGGCCATCCGGGGACTCGAGTCCTATCCGGAAAATAACTTGCTGAAATTCCAGGCAGTGCTGGCACTGGCGCGAAGTGGCGCAACGGAGCGCGCCGAGGAACTATACGGTGCGTTCGAGCTTCAAAACGCAGGAACGGAAGATACGTCTTCGCTTGGCGCGCGTATCGCCAAGGACAAGTTTTTTGCCGGCGCCGGACGGGCCAATCCGAATGATTCCTCAAGAGCAGCGCAGCTCTATCAGGAGGTATTCGAGAAGTCTGGCGGCTACTACCCGGCGATCAATGCCGCGACCATGTGGTTTTTCTCTGGTGACACGGCCAACTGCGCGAGAATGGCGGACTTGGCGCGAGAGCGCAGCGTAGCGGCGGAACATGATGATGGCCCACAGGCTCACTATTGGCGGGCAGCAACACGCGCGGAGGCGTCACTGCTTCTCGATGAGCTCGACGAAGCGAAGTCGGCGATCGAAGAGGCTGCAAACCACGTTAACGGCGATTATTCCGCAGCAGCTTCGACGCGCTCGCAATTGCTGCGTATCTGTGCGGAAATGGAACTGGATATTGGTCTGCTTGATCCGCTGAAGCCACCAAGTATCATATATTATTCGGGCCATATGATTGCTTCAGCTGGCAGATCAGGTCAGTTCGGCGTTGACTCCGAAGAGGTGGTTCGGAGTCAGATTGATGAATTGCTGAAAAAATACGACGTCGGTTTTGGCTTCGGTTCTCTGGCCTGCGGTAGCGACATCCTCTTTGCTGAAGCGCTGCTGGCGCGTGGTGCGGAAGTGCACGCTGTGATCCCGTTTCACCTTGAAGAGTTCAAGGAAGTTTCCGTTTATCCTGGTGGGCCTGGTTGGAATGAACGTATGGATGATTGCCTGGCGCGTGCGACGGCTGTGACTCAGGCAACAACAGGTGCGTATCTGGGAGATGACAGTCTGTTCAATTACGCCGCTCGCATTGCAATGGGGTTTGCCAGGATCAAGGCGCAAAATCTGAGCGCCGACCTCAATATGTTCGCGGTTTGGAATGGCCAGAAACCCAAGTTCCAGGCCGGTACTGCTGTAGACGTTGCGTTCTGGCGAGCGCAAAAACTCAGTATCGAGACTATTGATTGTGGGCCCCCCGCCAAAGGGAGCGCGAATGCTGCTGCTTCGACCAAAGCGAAGAAACACAATCTGACCCGCAAGATTTATCCAGTCGTATTCGCGGACATAAAGGGGTTCAGCAAACTGTTGGATAACGACCTTGCTGATTTTTTGGAAAAGGTTATGGGCCGGCTGGGCGGCGCAATGGACAAATATGGCGACAGCGTCCTTTTCCGAAATACATGGGGCGACGCAGTTCACGCTGTTTTTGACGATGTTTCCACCGCAGCCAAGTGCGCTTTGGAAATGCAGAAAGCGCTTCATGAACTTGACAGCGATGCTTTCAAACTTCCTGTGCGTCCCGAAATGAGGATGGCATTGGACGTGGGCCCGGTGTTTGAGGGCTATGATTTCATCAAGAAGGAAAAGACCTATTTTGGCTCGACATTGACGCGCGCTGCACGGATGGAACCGATAACACCAGTAAGGGAAGTCTTCGTAACGGAAGCATTTGCCGCGCTAAGTGCTATGGAATGCACCGACGATATCAGGTGCGAATATGTGGGGCATTTGCCACTTGCGAATGCATATGGTGATCTGAGGATGTATCTGCTTCGTCAGAATTCGGCCTCACGTCGCACTGAAGGCTGAGTTCAACACCTGCGTATCGCGTCTCATTTTACACTGAAAGTGATGGCGGTTCTGAGGAGGTTCGTCGTAGTAGCGCCCGCGCTCTTCTTCTCTCCCTCCTTCTCGGCTTGTTCACCGACATGATCGCGGTAGTCTCCAAGATCAGTAAATTCCTGTTGCTCAAAATTGTGCTGAATCCGTTCCCCGTCCTGTTTGGTCGCACATTCCGCAATCAGTTTTTCCTTGCCGGTATCTTTAAGTCGGAACTGAAATGGCGCGTCTGGTCCGGGAAACCGGAACTCTTTACTGGCCTTGATGGCATTATCTTGCTGATACTTATTCGGAAAAATCACAGTAGCCCGGCCAGATGAGTCCACATTTATCAATGTTAGCTGACAATCCGAGGAAGCTTTGACGGTAAATATCGGAAGGTCATTCGCGCGATAGCGGATCTTGTCTGAAATGAGCGTGATCGTCTCGTCGCCATCGGACCGCCCGTTACTTTTGGGCGTGTTTGCGGCAACTTTCGTACCAGAGCCGGGCTTGTCGTTTTTCGCGACTGTCGAAGGCGCTTTTGCCGGTTTTTCCTTTTTCGGTTTCTTGGCTTTTGCCGTTTTTTTCTTTTTCGGTTTTGTGGCTTTTGCCAAAGGCGGCTTGTCTGACCCTTTTTCTGGCGCCTTTATCTGCCCGACGGGAATGTCGCTCGAAACGAGTGTCACGTGCTTCAGGAAAAGCGGCTCCAACTTTTGCCGCGCCATGGTTCCCTGTTCCAGTTGCTGCCCGGTGCGCCGGGCTTCGTCATTGCCCTTCTTGATGCCGCTAGCATAGCGTTTTTTCGAAACTCCGTATTCAGCGGCCGCAATCCGGAGGTCGAGGTTCCGATTATATTTGCTGGCGAGATAGCTCAAATCGTCGAGCCCGTCGTTCCCTTTTCCCAGCTTTATCCCGGCTTTGGCCGCAGCGTTCGTGTAGCGTTTCCGGTCGTCCCTGATGCGACGATCCAGTTCGCCCTGAGGAACATATATTTGCAGGACTTCATCACGTTTTTCGGCAGGGAAATCACCGCTTGATTCGACGTGCACACGCACTTCATCGACAATGTCGCGCACGCCTTTTATGTGGCACGAGATGCAGGAAAGACCTGCGATCACTGGCCGGCGCGGGGTCGCTTCGTCGTGAAGGATATCTACCGGTGCCGCATCAATGCGTTTGCCGTCCTCATCGGCAAGGAAATAGGCGTTCATGCCGTTAGGCAGACTGAAGATCACGGCATTCATGTCATGCTCGAACCCTTGTTCACCTCCAGGTCCAAGGGGCCGTTCCTTGGCAGTCTGCTCGGTGTCTGTGCCATCAAAGTCGAACGTCATCCACAGATACCCCGTGCCGACTGCATGGCGTTCGATAACGCGGTTGAACCGGCTGACAGTCGATTTTCCAATTCCCGCACGCATGACATTGCCATCAGCCGTGTTCTGCTCCGCGTCAACACCAAGTTCGCTTTGCAAGTCTGCCAGTTCTTCCGGTAAATCGAGTAGCTTGTAGTAGAGAGGGGGACTTGAAGCAGCTGCGGCAAACCAGTCGGCCCGCAGGTAGGGTAGTGATGTTTTAGTCTTCCCCTTGATGTCGTCAAAGGTGGGCGATTTGGGCCTGATGCCATAAGGATAAGCGGAGGCGAGAGTATCCCAGTCCTTCGGGCTCCATCCCAAATCCTTGAGGTTGAAAGCGACAATTGATCCGCCTTTTCCGATCGTCGATGTCCGGGTTGTCCGTGGCGCGCGGCTGAGACTGTTCAGCAGAATCGTCGCTCCATTGCGCATACGACGCAATTCAGCGTCTTTTGCGCAGGCATTGTAGAAATTCGTCAAAGTGAGATACCGCATGCCCTTGCGCCGGCTTGGGGCCTGCTTTTTCAGATGCGCAGAAATTGAATTTACGACCTGCTCAGTATCAACAGGCTTACGGTTGGCGCACGATGCCACGGTCTTTGCGTTCAACGACTCAATCCAGTCGTAAATCGCCTGCACGTCTTCTTTGCTCGGTTCGTTGCCACCGGAAAACTCGGTATATACGTCGTAAGGCATTTCCTGCTTGACGATGCGCGAGAACAGCCGTGACGCATCCGGATTGCCGGGAAGGATCAGGTGGGGGTCGCGTGCGATTTCCTTGAGCCTGAGAATGTTACCGAAATTCTTGGCTGGCTTGGCGCGTTCAAGACGACCTTGCTGGTGACACCGTGCACAATGTTTGTTCAGGGCCTTGAAGGCTGCGCGCGGGACAGCGTCCTTAGGTTGATCAATTACGACATTGGGACCGGAGCCCGACACTGCGGGGACTTGCGCCACCCGGAAATTTCCATCCTCAACCTTACGCATGTTGAGACCTGGCGAGCAGGATACAGACGCGTTGGTGCAAACAGGCGTCGTAGCTCCCAGGGAGCCTCCTGGGAACAGGAGTGACAATAGTCCCGCAGTGAAAGTTGCAAACCTCACCAACTTTGCGTTCATGTCCGATGTCCTTCGTCGTCCAACAGAAGTTACGGTAGCATTGCTAGCCTGCATCGTTAATGCAATACGCAGTGCGCCAATGTCGATTGTGCAAACCGGATTCTCCCAGTGAACCAACTGGAAATATTGCTAGAATTGATATATTGATCGAGGAGGGAAGTGGGCGAACATGGCTGCGTGCGTCTGCTGGCATTATTGTCAATGACTCCGTTTCTGTCTCAATCCTCCAATTTCTCTGGCGCGATCGCTTTCACTGGTTCGTGGCTCTTTCGCCCGAACTGCTTGGAAACTGACAACAGGAAGAATTGACAACGGAGAGGTCAGTCTGAAGACTTGGGTTCCAGGGATTTCCCATCGCGGGCGCAAAATCGGGAGAATGGTGTATGTGCAATAGAAAACTGGTTCTTTTCCTGATTGGGGTCTTGCTGCCATTCACTGTTGCCGCAGCTCCTCCAGAGAAAGAGACGAAGCCTATTGAAAAAATGACAGGCAAAGATATTTACGAAGAGGTCGGGAAGCGCCACGCTCGACCAGTCGAATTCGAGATACAAAAGCTCACCTTGACCGACGACAAGGGCACTGAGGAAGTTCGTGACGTCAAGCGTTACGGGCGGACAGTCGGTCCTGGCGAGCAAAGATATCTCATGGTGTTCCATTCTCCGCCGGCAATCCGCGGTGCAGCCACGATCACCTGGAAGCGTCGGTTCAAGAAAGACGGACAATGGATTTACCTTCCCGCCAACGGAGGTAAGCCGATAAGGATCGTGAGCGGCGGGAAAAAGAATTTTGTCATGGGTACAGACTTCACTTCGGAAGACCTGACGTCGGAACCGAGTGACAAACTGACATTCGAACGGCTGAAGAACGAGATGCTGGATGGAAAGGAGCACTTCGTTATCGACGTCACTCCAAAAGACGCCGAGTTGAAGGCTGACACCGGATACAAGCGTCGCCGTCTCTGGATCGATAAGGAAAACTACTTTCTCAGGCGCACGGATTATTACGACTGGCGCGACACGCTCATCAAGCGGCAGACGGCAAGCGGTGTTAAAAAAATCGAAGACGACATGTGGCGGGCAGACAGCCATACGATGGAAAATTTCAAAGATGGGCACAAAACCCGTGTCGAGGTGATCGAGCGCAATTTTGACAAATCCTCGGTGCCTTTGGAGCTGTTTTTTGAGCGCACCTTGATATCCGGCGATCACGTCAGGTGACGGGTCTATAAGGGGGTCCGCGGAGCGGAATTGGGAGGACGGGTGTGGTTCGCACATTACTGACATTTGGCGCAAACAACAGGCTTGTTGCGCTCGCAATTATCATTGCATTGACGGTCATTGCGGTCCTGGGTGTGTCCAAGCTCACGACTGATACCAGCCGACGCGCCTTGATCAGCGTCGAAGATCCTGGCTGGCCCGGCTATCGCGACACCATAAACACGTTCGGTTCGGACAACATAACGATCGTCTTCGTATCCGATCCGGAACTCTTCACGGAAGCCAAATTGACAAGGCTGGAGGCTCTGCATCACGAGCTCCTTGATCTCGACGCTGTCAAATCGGTCGAAAGCCTGTTCAATGTAACGACGTTTCGCTATCGCGATGGCGGCCTCGATACCGGCCAGGTGCTGGACGGTCGCTATGACGATGCGGCAGCGCTCAAACGCGCGATCGAGAACGCATCAGCGAATCCATTGATCCTCGGCGATCTGATTAACAAAGATGGGACCGCGACTGCCTTTGTCGTCGCCGTATCAAGCGAAAACAGTCCAAACTACCTCGCGAAAGTTTTTCAATCGATCGAAGACACGATCACGCCGATCAAGGGCGAATTTGCCGAAGTTTTCCAGATTGGGCCGCCGCGCCTTGAGCATGATCTTGCAAAGGGTATTCAGAACGACTTCCGGGTTCTTCTGCCAATTGCCCTGCTGATCCTTATCACGTCAATCGTGATTTTCCTCAGGACTCCGAGGTTTGCGATCATACCCGTCGCAACATCGTTGATCAGCATCCTGTGGACCTTCGGTTTCATGGGGCTTGTTGGGTTGCCGGTTACACTGCTCTCTTCGATGATCCCGTCGCTTATTATCGTCATTGGGTCAACCGAGGATACGCATCTGCTTTCTGCCTATCTTGATGGTCTGAGAAAGGGCGAGGCTGAGACCCGCGCTGCGACTCGCAACATCGCCATCCGCGCTATGGCCCGCCATATGGGACTTCCTATCCTCATCACCTCGTTCACCACAGCGTTTGGGTTCGGCTCCAACGCGATCAGCGAGATACCGATGATACAGGGGTTTGCGTACTCGACGTCGTTTGCAATGATTGCCAACCTTGTCGTGACAGTCCTGCTCGTGCCGCTCATGCTGAGTGTTATGGGGCCGACCAAACCACCGAAGCAAAGAAATGTCGGTGGGGCTGGTGGTCTCGCCGCGTTGATATCCAGTATGTTTGAGAAGGTGGCTGCCGGGCACGGAAACAAGGTGCTTGCTGGATCGGTTCTTCTGGTCGCAATCGTCGGATCGTTTGCTGTTAACATCAAGGTTAATGACGACCCTCTCGCGAACTTCAGGGCGGATCACCCCATCACCCAGGCTGGTGTGAAGTTGCACGATCAGCTCGCCGGAATGCAGGTTTTCAACGTTCTCCTCAGAGCCAAAGACGCCGACGCGTTCAGGGAGCCGGAAAACCTCAAAAAAATAGAGGCTGCAGCGAACTTCATGCGGGACCAGAAGGTCTACGACAAGATTACGTCACTGGCTGACTACGTTTCGCTGGTCAACCGCGAAATGAACGAGGGCAAAAAGGAATTCTTCCAAGTTCCAGATACGCGCGCCAAAGTCGATCAGTTCCTGCTTATGTTCAAGCGCGACGTTCTGGACAATTACGTTAGCCCCGATTCTCGCAGCGCGAAAATTCTCGTACGGCACTATATTACGGACACGTATGACCTGCGCCAGTACACTGCGGATCTCCGCGCGAAACTTGACGAAATCCTTGGAAACGACATCGAGTATGAATTGACTGGTGAAAGCCTGATGATTTCATCTGGCGCTCAAACACTTGTGAAGGGGCAGTTCTACTCACTGATACTTTTGATCCTCGTAATCTACGTGATCATGTCTTTCCTCTTCACCTCACTAGCGGCTGGCCTTGTGTCGCTCGTTCCCAACCTGATGCCGCTTATCCTGAATTTTGGAACGATGGGCCTGCTCGGTATCCCGCTCAATCCCGGTACGGCCCTCGTAGCCGTAATCGCAATGGGTATTGCGATTGACGACACCTCGCATCTGATGATCCGTTACAGTGACGAGCGGCGCAGAAACTCGGATCCCGACAAGGCCATTCTTGAGACCGTTCGCATGGAAGCCATTCCCGTTGTGTCAACATCGATAGGGCTGGCTGGAATGTTCCTGACGCTTCTTTTCTCGACGTTCAATAATGTGGCCCAGTTCGGTCTGCTTGCGGCTGCGACCATGATTTACGCCATGCTCGCTGATCTTTTCATCACACCGCTTATTCTGAGGCACGTGCGTCTTGTGGGCGTTTGGGACCTGATCGCTTCCAAAGTGGGGACACAGGTCCTGGTTGACAGTCCCATATTTCGCGGCATGTCACCGCGCCAGATCCGCAAGGCCATCCTGCTGTCTGAAACCGAAGACGTGGACAAGGGTGAAATCGTGATTTTAGAAGGTACCGAGGGTAACAAAATGTACCTCGTTCTGTCCGGCGGGATTGATGTGCTCAGGGAAACAGACTCCAGGAAAGGCAAGAGCGGCGAAGAAGGTGCCAGCTTGAAAAAGGTCGGCAGCTTTGGTCCCGGGGAGATATTCGGCGAAATCGGATTCGTGGGTGATACGACGAGGACAGCGACTTGTATGGCAGCGGAGAAGTCGACGCTGCTGGTGTTCAGCCCGGAAGGGAAAGACAAGGCTCTTCGCCTTTATCCGCGCATTGAGGCGATGCTCAATCACAATATCAGTCGCACGATGGGTGAGCGACTGGCAATGGCAACACGCCAAAAGCCGGACGTATCGTTCTGAGCCGTGACGCGGAATCAACCGGGGCGTGTGACTGATTGTTCGCTACAGCCCATCATTGGCCAGCGACCCACGTGAAATCCACTTGCGCATGAGGAAAGCTTGCCCGTTGATCCGCGCCGTCGCGTACTGCCGCAATGCCTATTTGCCGTTCAGGTGAATAATGCGACGGTCTGGATACGGGCGCATATCGGTACCAATGGACTCAATGCACAGCTACAAATATACGGCGTTTCTTTCATACAGCCATCGCGACAATGCGTGGGCAAAACGTATTCATCGTGCACTTGAGCGTTTTCGGATTGACGAACGCCTTGGTGAACGCGCGACACCCATTGGACCGGACCCCAGCTCGCTACGGCCCATCTTCCGTGATCGGGAAGAATTCTCGGCTGGCAAATCCCTTGACAGGCAGACGCGCGAGGCGCTTGAGGCGTCCGCATTCCTGATCCTGTTGTGTTCACCGTCGGCTGCAAAGAGCGAATTCGTCAACCAGGAAGTCCTGCTTTTCAAGCAGCTGGGGCGCGGCGAACGCATTATCCCCGTCATCCTGGACGGTGCGCCAGATAGTGGCGACACGGAGTGCTTTCCGCCGACCATGCGTTACCGTGTAACAAGGGTCGGACGACTCTCGAAGAAGAAAGAAGACATCATCGCCGCTGACGTGCGCACGACAGGTGACGGATGGGCGTTGACACTTGCGAAAATCGTGTCACGCATGATCGGTGTTGGCACCGACGAGGTTTTCGCAAGGGCAGAGCGCGAGCGCCGGCACAATTTGCGCATTCGGGCGACAATCGGCTTGCTTATTGCTGCGCTGGCGACCGGTGGCGCGATTTTTGCCTACAAGTCACACAGTCAAAGACAAACGCTTGCCGAGATCGAAACTCTCGTTTCGAAATATAGCATTGTATCGCCTGCCCAAGGCGCAACCACCACGTCGACCGAGCAATTGACCGATGCGATTACTGCAATCGTCAGCGGTGCGGCACGCGATACGCGGTATGCAAGCGCGCTCCAGTCTCTCAAGGATGGCAAGGTTGAACAGGCTGAACTGCTTTTGAGGAATCTGGCGGAAGAGACCGCGAGACGAGCCGGTACGGAAAGCAGGCGTGCGGCCGATGCCTATCGCCGGCTTGGCGCGATCGCAGGTTTGGGAGATCCGAAACGAGCCAGAGAAGCCTACGCAAAAGCGCTTCAGTTTGATCCCTCTGATTCTGACGCCTTGTACTGGCACGGTTGGTTAAGCCTGCGTGCAGGAAACCTGTCAGTTGCAGAGAGAGAACTGAACCGTCTGCTGGAAATCTCCAAAAGCAAGGATGACAGCAGGGGTGTATTCCGGGCGCACCTGAGGTTGGGAGAGCTTGTTCGCGATCGTGGCAATCTTGACGCCGCTCTCAAGCACCAGACTTCTGCCAACAGGATTGCCAGCGAACGAGCCAAGGCGGTGCCGAAAGATGTGGAGCGTCAGCGCGACCTTTCGATTTCCTCCGAAAAACTGGGAGATATTTTTTATTCGACTGGCGATATCGACAAGGCGCTCGTCTATTTTCGCAAGGGACTGGAGATATCGAGAAAGCTGGCGGAGAACGACAAGAAAAACACCCATTGGCAACGCGACCTCTCGGTGCTGCTGGAGCGGGTCGGCGACGTGCTGGTAACGCAAGGCAAGATTGACGAAGCTCTTGAGTCGTACCGCCAAAGCGCAACGATCCGCAATGCCCTCGCCGAGTTGGCGCCGGAAAATGAGAGCTGGCAACGCGACCACTCGGTGGCGCTCGAGAGACTCGGGGACGCACTTTATTTCAAGGGCGAGGAGGCGGAGGCACTGGCAAACTATCGGCAGAGCCTCGCGATTTCGGAAAAGCTGGCTGCGCGCGACAAGAAGAATGCTGGCCGACAGTATGATTTGTCGGTCTCCGCCACAAAAGTGGGGGATATGCTGCGTAAGTTTGGCAAGCTGGATGAGGCACTCTCGTTTTACAAGGACAGCCAGGTGATTTGCGAAAGGCTCGTCAAAAAAGAGCCGAGCAACGCAAAGTGGAACCGGGCTCTGTCAGTTGCGCTCATCAAGGTTGCCGACGTGCTAGCAGAGAAGAGAAAGATTTCAGAGTCCGTCAAATCGTATGACCAGGCGCTCCGGATCCGCAAAGAGCTCGTCAAATCCGATCCAAGCAATACAGTTTGGCAACGTGATCTCGCGGTCATTTATTCCAAGTTTGCGAACGCGCACCAGGCAATAGGAGACCGGGACCGAGCGATAGAGGCGCTTGAAAAAGGGAAGAGTATCATCAGCGAATTGGTCGAACATGCACCCGGCAATGCAGCGTGGCAGAGGGACCTTGAGTGGTTCAAACAACGCATATCCGAGTTGCGAAAATGATGTTTGCACCTATATCGAGTTATGAGCCTAAACATGCGTATTGGCGCGCGCTGTCGCATGGAGCGAATTTATCCGGTAAATTCGATGGTGTAGATTTCCAAGGTCGCCAAATACGCCAACATGGAGAACGAGCAATGACTTCTGCCCGAGTTGTTAAAACTTTTGCGGTTCTGTCCTCCGTCGCGACATTTGCCTTCGGGATTGTCGGTTCCGAAATCGCGCATGCGCAGGACAAAAGCGAATTGATTCAATCACTTTCAAGGGTCAAGACGCGCTCGCTGACTACTCTACCAAGCAAGGACCAGAAGAAATTCCAAGGACTTGTCGACACGTTGCGCAAGGTGAGTACACGTCAAATTACGGTGGAGCAAAGAAAAGAGGTCGCCGAGTATGTCAAGGATAAAGACCTTCCCGCCGTCGATATGGAAATCTACTTCGACTATAACTCTGCGCAGCTTAACAAGCGGTCGCTGCCAAAGCTTAAGGAGTTAGGCGACGCACTTACCGATCAAAAACTTAATAGCGAAACATTCATGATCGCCGGACATACCGATGCCGTTGGCAGCAACGGCTACAACCAGTCGCTGTCGGAACGGCGAGCGGAATCGGTTAGACAGTATCTCCTGGAGAAACACAATCTCGACCTATCGAAACTGATTGCGATCGGTTACGGGGAAGAGCAGCTAAAGCTGCCCGATACACCTGACGCCGGCGAAAACCGCCGCGTGCAGATTGTAAACATGCAGGTTGAATAAGAAAAAAGGCAGGCGGATAATTCCGCCTGCCTTCTTTATTCGGGTTTGGTCCGGAGGACTGTCCTGGATTGTCCTCCCTCAGAAGGGTATCAGAAGCACTTTTCGGTAAGTTCCGCGCCGCTCTCGCACCCCAACCGTGTGGACTCACCGCCCCAATACTCCTTTTTCTTCGGAGCAGCGTAGGTCTTTTTCTTCACGACTTTAGGACTGGTTTTCTTGACGACCTTGGGTTTGTTGCGCTTAACCGGTTTCGGTTTCGCGATTTGCGGCACTGGTGCCTTGCAAATGGTGCCCTTCATCGCGCGCAGGAGATCAAGTGATTCCTGTTGCGGGCTGCCCGCGTCCAGCTTCTTGCCGGATGCTGCATTAAGGTCCGAGATGGCGGAACTGGTGCGCAGTCCCCACAAACCATCCGGGCGGCCGGGGTTACACCCAAGGCGAGCCAGTTCGCGCTGAATGTCAGTGGCCAGCTGAGGAGAGGCAGTCTGCTCAACGGGATTGGCTTTCTGCTCTGCACCTGCATCCTTTTCCTGCTTGGTTGGAGCGGGTTGTGCGGATGCGAGCATCTGCGAGCCATCGTTACTTTTGTTCGCAGAATCCACCGGCGCGCTGAAATCATCCTGGGTGGATGGGAGCTTTCGTTCCGGTGTGTCCTGCTTTGATGCCGTTTCCTTGACACCCGTATTCTCGCGGGTCTTGGTTTCAGCGTTGGCGACGACGATCTCTTCAGACTTCTTCTTGTCCTTTGAGGCCGGCTTCTTGCCTAGATTGAACTGCCGCTTCAGTTCGTCGAGTTCCTGGCGCAGGTTTGCAATGCGATCTTCTGACTCCGACGACTTCTTGGCGTCGGCAGTCATCTGAGGCGATTTCAGGTAGATCGGCGTTCCACCAAGTGAACCATAGGTGAAAGGTTCCTGCCGCTGACCGGTCGCCTTGAGGACGAGGTCGCGAACACGTCGAAACATAAAACCAATCTCGACGCCCGGCTCTTCGATGACCTGAAGGAGCGCGTTTGCATAAGGGCTGTGCCCGGTATCGCCGTCCAGCGCGACGGTGCCTTCCTTTGCCGCGAACGCGACCAGCGTATTGTTGTCGGGCTCCACCTTTGCAAGCCCGCGCCCGATGGAGCGAGTGCTTGAGCGCAAGGCCATCCGTGACCTGAAGGGATTATTCCGGCACGCGTCGAGGATAACCATTTTAAGGTTCTTTGCGCCCTCAACGGAACTCAACACGCTGGGAAGTGCAATTCCCTCGAAATCGACGTCGGTTGCGGATTCGAGACGAGCGTCAGTTGGGATCAGAAAATTCTGACCGGAAACCTCGATGCCATGTCCGGCGAAATAAACCAGAGCCAGTTCGGCGCCAGCTGACTCATTGGCAAAATCCTTAAGCGCGAGCCGCAGGTTCCGGTAGTCGAGATTTTCCTTGAGTGTCACCGAATCGAAATCCAGCCGCCGGAATGCTTCGGCTAGAGCCTGGGCGTCGTTGCGCGGATTCAAGAGCTTTTCAGCGTGCTCATAATCCGAGTTCGCGATGACCAACGCAACACGTTTTGCTGAAGCGTCTCTGGCAACCCCAATCGTAAACATGAGGAAACAAATGAGGAGTATAGCGTTGCGGCGCATCTCTAACCTCTCTTCCTTTCATTTGGGGGTGCGGAAATTCAACGTTTCCTGATCGACACCACCCTTATACCTATATGGTCCATCCGAATTATCGTGAAAGGTTCAAACAGCATTTTTGCCAACATAATGTCGAGGATCGTCTGTTAGTTGCAACGAATTTCCTCAACTGGATTGGACCATTCACGACGCGTTTTTCCTTTTCGAAGCCAGAACCGGTGCCATAAAGAACCGGGGTAGCTCCTTCATTTTGGCCGGTCTTAGGCACAGCGCTTCAGGTTTGAGGGTGCGCGCTTCCAGATCATGGTCCTCGACAGCATCTTGGAACCGGCGTAGCCCATGACCTTGAGGCTGTTGCCCTGAGGCGTGATCTCGACGGAGTACTTCTTGCGGCGCTCTGGGCTGTAGATCCAGCCGGTGTCGTAGGAGTTTCCGACGCGCTTGCCGCCGCCGATGATGCGCGTGCCGCAGACCGACTTGTGGGCTGCATTCTTGAGCCACACGATACGGCCGCACAGGCCTGAACCGCACTTGGAAACCTGGATTGCGCTGCGTCCGGTGTGATCGTACCAGAGGCCGGCGGCGCCTGCGGCGT
>Ga0209633_10003702_pt1 | contig 14046 bp, 14 predicted proteins | sample Cruoilmetagenom1_FD_187290 | JGI IMG/M metagenome (GOLD analysis project Ga0209633, IMG submission 187290) | Oil polluted marine microbial communities from Coal Oil Point, Santa Barbara, California, USA - Sample 1 (SPAdes) (version 2) | ecosystem: Environmental > Aquatic > Marine > Oil seeps ... | reverse complement strand
ACTTCTTTTTGTAAACTCATTTTGATTTTAATTTTTGGGTGAACAAATATACTAAAAAAGAAAGCGGCTTTATTAATTTGAATTCGATTATTTAGGTTCTTCTCCAATCATTTTCTGATTGATTTCTATATAAATTAAATCACTTTCAAAACCTTGTCTTAAAAGAAAGTCTGTAATTTTTTTTCTCTTTTTAAATTGATTTATTTCTAATATTGTATCCCATTTTTTTCGAGTTAATTCATACAGTACTTTTAAATACTCTTCTTGATCAATTTCTTTCAAGGCAATTTCAATATTATACTTTGAAACATTTCTTTGTTTTAATTCTCTAATTATTCTTTGTTTACCCCACTTTTTTATCCTAAATTTTCCTCGTGCAAAACTTCTTGAAAAACGCTCTTCATTTAAAAAATTATTTTCTATTAAATGTAAAGTAATTGCTTCTTGAGCTAAAGGAATCATATTCATTTCATAAAGCTTTTTTTCCACTTCTGTATGACATCTATCTTGATAGGAACAGTAATATTCCAACTTTTTTTTGGCTTCTTCTACCGTGTATGTTAACCTTTTATTTTTCATGTGATAAATGTAATACCAAAAATACTCTTCATAATTAATTTACCAAATTAATCCCCATTTATTATGATGAAGTTATACAATTCTATTCTTGCTTTTATTATTACTACAACACTCTTTTCTCAAACAAAAATAATAGCATCACAAGATTTTGACGAATCTAATCCGCAATGGCATTTCACAACTAATGTTAGCTTTTTTGATCATAATTCAGATGGTTTTTTCGGGATTCACAATGGCGACAATGATGCTGATTCTAACGATACAGGAATTTCACAAAACGCAAATAATATTAGTAATCAAAATATCGAAAATGACTTTCTATTTATTAATGATCTTAACGACGAAGGTGATAACGGAACAAATAATGAAGCAATAATAAATTTCGAATCCATTGATTTAAATTCTTATCAAAATGTTCAAATCTATTTTGACTTTGATATTATTGCCTTTGATAATAGCGATTATATTATTTACGAAATTATTGAAGATGAAATAATTACTTTTAGAGATACTTTACCAAAAAATGAAATAGGAACTTTGCAATTAGAGTTAAAGAACAAAACTAAAGAACTTTTATTCAGTATTATTATTAAGCAAAACGGAGTGACAGAATACGCAGCAATTGATAATATACGGCTTTCAGGATTGGAAATCATTTCTTGTTCTGAATTAATGATTAGTGAGTATGTAGAAGGCTCATCACTTGCAGGTAATAGAAATAATTTTATAGAAATCTATAATCCAACAGATCAAAATATAGATCTTACCAATTATAATCTTACGAAATTTACAAACGACAACTTAGAACCTACCGGAGAAGTATCTCTTATTGGAACAATAGATCCATATGGCACTTATTTAATAGAAGATGAAACCGAAAACATTGGGGTTACAGCTAACCTATCTACTTCAAGTAGTGTAATGGATTTTAATGGAAATGATAAAATTGCTTTGCGAAAAGTGGATGAAATAATTGATCTTATTGGAATTGTTGGTGACGATACTGATTTTGCCAAAGATGTAACATTGAGAAGAAAAAGCGACATCCAAAATCCTAATAATCAATTTAATGAATCTGAATGGGATATGTATGGTTTAGAAGATTTGAGTAATATTAACACACATGTTACCACTTGTAGTGGTCCGATTCCAGAGATTGAAATCTACGGAAATAAGATTGAAATAATTGATGGTAGCAGATATTCAAACTCAACTAACAATACATATTTTGGTGGAATATCACCCGAATCTCAAAATGGAATTTCTAAATCATTTACAATTAAAAATGTAGGTTCTGATGTTTTAGAAATAAACAATATGGATATTATTGGAATAAATAGTGTAGATTTCTCATTAGAAAATAGCAATTCACAAAATATAATTCCAAATGATAGTCTTCTCATCCAAGTAAATTTCAAACCTTTATCTCAAGGTATTAAAACCGCAACAATTCAGATCAACAATAATGATGCATCAGAAAGCCCTTTTGATTTTATAATTCAAGGTGAAGGTACAGGTGTAAGTAATAGTCCGTTAATGATTACACAATATTATGAAGGTGTTGGAAATAATAAATGGTTAGAAGTTACAAATATAAGTGAATCATCTACACAAGATGGACTGTACTTTTTGGCACTTTTTATGAATGATGATGCCAAGAGTCCTTTTGGAATTAAACCTAGTAGAAAAATAGCAATTCCAGAATTGGAACCTGGTCAGACAATAAAATATAGTGCAACTTTAAATGTTAACACTCCTGAATATGCAATAGATGGAAATGAAATTAAAACTACAGTTTGCATATTTAACGGAGATGATATCATAATTATTTCTACTACTGATGATGAAACTTGCTGGGAAAATAAAGTAGATATTATTGGAAATAGTAACAATTGGGGCTCAAATAAAAGTTATGTTAGAAAATATGGATGTGAAAAAGCGGAACCTTCTACAGGATTCTATATTGAGGATTGGCTAGAGTATGAAATTTCTGATATTAATTCAGCAACAGCAAAATACAACTTGAGACTAGGCGAGCATTATGTGGGAAATACAACTTTTAATAATTCAGAAAATTGGGACAATGGTTTACCCGATATGTATAGAAATGTAGTTATTGAATCCGATTACAACACCTCTCTTTTTGGAAATTTAGATGTTTGTAATTTAACCATAAATGACAACGCTATTGTAGAAGTTTATACTAACAATTATATTTCTATTATCAATAATCTTAATGTGACAGGCACTTTAAATGTTCTTGACAAAGCTTCTTTAATGATGATTAATGATTTTGGGCAAATCACAAATAATGGAAATATCAATATTCATAAAACTACAAATACAATAAAAAAACACGATTATACCTATTGGTCATCCCCTGTGAAAAATGCAAATTTATCTGAAGTGTTTGCATCTTCACCACAGGATTCTTTTTATTTATTTGAAACAATAAACTTTAGCGATGAAAATGATGATGGTTATGATGATGATAGTAACAGCTGGCAACGAACTAGTGGTGAAATGGAAATTGGAAAAGGCTATACAGCAATGGCTCCAAATACGAATCCATTTGTAGATAAACAGTCGGTTGTATTTAGTGGAGTAGTTAATAACGGATCTCTAAATGTACCTATTTATAAAAGTAATGATAATAACAATGAAAATGATGATTGGAATTTAATTGGCAACCCCTACCCTTCTGCAATAAGTGCTGATTCTTTGCTAAACAATGAAATCAATAAAACAATTTTAAACGGTTCTATATATTTTTGGACACACAACACAGCAGCGAATAACAATCAATATAGTTCAGACGATTATGCTATGTATACCATAAATACAGGTGGAATAATGGCAACTTCTCAAGGTCAAATTCCAACTAAATATATTGCAAGTGGTCAAGGATTTTTTGTTGAAGCAATTCAGCAAGGAAGTCTTCAATTTAACAACAGAATGAGAGTAAAAGAAGGAAATGATAATTTCTTTAAAACAGAATCTAATAAAAATAATGAGCTTGTTCAAAAAGATAAAATATGGATCAACCTTTACAATGAACAAGGAGCATTTAGTCAAATCTTAATAGGTTTTTTAGATGGGGCAACCAATCAATACGATTCTAACTATGACGGATTACGATTAGATGCTAATAATTATTTATCCTTCTTCTCTCTTGTGGAAAATCAAAAATTAGCAATTCAAGGTTTACCCTTATTTCATGGGGATGAAACTATACCACTTGGATTTACTTCGAAGATTGAAAAAGAAATCACTCTAAAGATTAGTATAGATCATGCAGAAGGCATATTTAATGATAAAAACATTTATTTGTTTGATAAAAAATTAAACAAAATTCACCTTCTTAATAAAGAAGAATACGAATTTCAGTTAAGAGAACAAGGTTCATTCAAGGATAGATTTTCATTACAGTTTAGCAATGCAGTTTTAAACATAAATGAAGAAGAACTCGATAATGATGAAAAATTAGTGATTCTAAAAGATGGTAATATACTTGAAATAAAAACTACTAAAAATTCAATGATTAATTCTTTACACATATACGATGTTTTAGGTCGAACAATGATTCAAAAGAAAACCAATAAGGAACTAATTTTGATCTCAAATAACTCATTAAGTTCAAATGGAGTATATATTTTACATGTGAAATTAAATGATTCTAGAACTTTGATTAAGAAATTTATTCCATAAAAAAAGCCCGTTTTTCTAAACGGGCTTTATGATATATATTTACCTTATTAATTTATCGTTTTTATCGTAAAATCGATAACTCAAATATGGAATAGCATCTCTAGGTATTATTTTGATCCACTTTTTGTATTTCATAAACCATTTTAATTGAATTGAATTTAAACCTTTAGTAAGGTGGGAGGCGATGAATGTGTGCACATGCAGTGCTAATTCTTTACCATTTTCTCCCATAATTCTATTAAGATCGGCTTCAATTTTATCAATTAATAAAATTGGTGCTTCTACTTCACCATTTTTATTAGGATTATCTTCTACAGTTTTTATATTTCGTTCTGGTCTAACTCTTTGACGAGTTATTTGAATCAAACCAAATTTACTCGGGGGCAACACCTTGTGTTTTGTTCTTGACGCACTCATTTCTTTTCGCATATGATCATATAATTTTTTTCTATGATCGGCGGTGTGCATGTCAATAAAATCAACAACAATAATCCCTCCCATGTCTCGAAGTTGTAACTGACGAGCAATTTCAGAAGCAGCAATTAAGTTTACTTCTAAGGCTGTATCAGCTTGCGAATTTGCTTTGTTTGAGCGATTTCCACTATTCACATCTATTACATGTAATGCTTCGGTATGTTCTATAACTAAATAAGCGCCTTTTTTCATGGAAACTGTTTTTCCAAATGCGGCCTTAATTTGTTTTTCGATACCATAAGAATCAAAAATCGGAACTCTTGATGTATAATGTTTAGCAATAGATGCCTTTTCTGGTGCAATTCTTTCTAAATATTCGACAATTTCTTGATGTAATGATGCATCATTAGTTACAATACTTGTAAATGAATCATTAAAAATATCTCTTAAAATTGAAGAAGCTCTATTTAATTCTGAAAGTACTTTTTGCGGAGTATTCGCGTCGGGTATTTGTTTACACATATTTACCCAGCGTTGCAATGAATTTTGCAAATCTCTATCTAATTCAGCTACTTTTATATCTTTAGCAACTGTACGTAAAATTACTCCAAAACCTTTGGGTTTAATACTTTGAGCTAATCTTTTTAAACGCTCTTTTTCTTTAGTGTTCGTAATTTTTTGTGAAACGGATACTCGATCCGAAAACGGTACTAAAACTAAGTATCTACCAGCTATTGATAATTCAGAACTTATTCGTGGTCCCTTTGTAGAAATAGGTTCTTTTACAACTTGAACCAATAAATTTTGACCTGCTTTAATTGCATCATCAATCTTTCCGTGTTTGTTAATATCCTTTTCAAAACGAAAATTCTTTAATGTGAAATCTTTTCTTTTACCTGTGCTTACTTGTTGAGTGTATTTTTGTAAAGATGATAATTGTGGGCCTAAATCATGATAATGTAGAAATGCATCTTTTTCACTTCCAACATTTACAAATGCAGCATTTAGACCTGATAATGTTTTTTTTACTTTAGCTAAAAATATATCTCCAACTGAGAAATTATTATCTAAAGTTTCATTGTGTAATTCAACAAGTTTTCCATTTTTTAATAAGGCAAAATCAATATCAGAGGAATTTGATCTTATAATTAATTCTGTTTTCACTCTGTTATGTTTTGCATTTATCATTACTTTAAATCATTTTTTTATATTTAAAATAAGACAAATTGATTAATAAATATATTCAGGTTATATTATATAACCTTAAAAATTTGTTATTTCAACAAATTATATGTCAAAGAACTTTATTAACTTAATAAGAAAATAAATAGGTGAAAAAATTCACCTATTTATTATTTTTTCTTTTTATGTCTGTTTTGTCTGCTTCTTTTCTTACGCTTATGCGTAGAAATTTTGCTTCTCTTTCTTTTTTTACCACTTGGCATAATTAAACTATATTATTTGGTTTTTATTATTTAACAGGAACATTATTTTTTACGCTTTCTACGAAAACTTTTGCAGGTTTGAACGCTGGAATGTTATGTGCAGGTATTTTTATCGTAGTATTTTTTGAAATATTTCTACCCGTTTTTTCAGCTCTCTTTTTTACAATAAAACTTCCAAAACCTCTTAAATAAACATTATTTCCTTGGTTTAAAGATTGTTTAACCTCCGTCATTAAATCTTCAACTACTCTTAATACATCCGCTTTTTCTATACCAGATTTTTCCGAAATGCTCGCTACTATCTCTGCTTTTGTCATTTTTATTTATTTATATATTATTAAATCGTTATTTGAGTCGGCAAATATAACACATTGTAATCAATTACAAAAAGCTAATTGATTAAAATTTAATTAGATAAATTAATTGTACTATTGTAAATGACTAAAAGTATCCCGTTTTCTAACATATTAATATTGTGGTATTTAAAAAACAAACGTGAATTACCTTGGCGCAAAACTAAAGACCCTTATTTCATTTGGTTATCCGAAATTATTTTACAACAAACCAAAATTTCGCAGGGAACCTCATACTATATAAAATTTTCGAAAAAATATACGACAATTTCATCTCTAGCTCAAGCAAATGAAGAGCAAGTATTATTACTTTGGCAAGGTCTGGGTTATTATTCTAGAGCCCGAAATTTACACGCTACAGCAAAGCATATCACCAATAATTTGAATGGAGTATTTCCTGATAAATATAACGACCTAATTAAACTAAAAGGAATTGGTGATTATACTGCTTCAGCAATTTCATCCATTTGCTTTAATAAACCCCATGCAACAGTTGATGGAAATGTGTATCGAGTTTTATCTCGGTACTTTGGAATTGAAACTCCAATTAATTCGTCAAAAGGAATAAAAGAGTTTAAGAGCCTAGCTCAATCATTAATTGACCCTAAAAAACCGGGAACATATAACCAAGCTCTAATGGAATTTGGCGCTTTAATTTGTAAACCAAAAAAACCTGAATGTGAAAATTGCCCATTAAATGATAGCTGCTTTGCTTTACAAAGGCAAAAAATTAATTCACTTCCTATAAAAATAAATAAGGTTAAAAAAAGAGACCGTTACTTCAATTATTTAATAATCAATAATAAAAATAAATACACATTGATGGTAAAGAGAATTGGAAATGATATTTGGAAAAACCTCTTTGAATTTCCTTTATTCGAATCTAATCAAGAAATTGGAACTAAAGAAATCATCCAATCAGCAAAATTTTTAGAGCTTATAAACTCTAAAAAATATACTATAACTAAGTTCAACTCAACCCCTATTGTTCACAAATTATCACATCAAAATTTATATACGGATTTTTGGATAATTGATATTGATGAGCATTTAAAAAATACTGTTTTATGGGAAAGTATAACTTCTTATGCCAAACCAATCTTGATTCAAAACTTTGTTGATAAGTATAGAATGAATAAATAATATTTTGTTTTATCTTTGATTATTAAAACTAATATTTATGGCTAATTCATTAAATAAAGCGATGCTAATAGGTCACTTAGGTGATGAAGTGAAAATGCATTATTTTGAGGAAGGGAATTCGATTGGAAGGTTTCCAGTTGCAACTAACGAAAGTTATACAAATAAACAAACAGGTGAAAAAATTACAACTACAGAATGGCATAATGTTGTAGTGAGAAACAAGTTAGCCGAAATTTGTGAAAAATATTTAAGTAAAGGCGATAGAGTATTTATTGAAGGAAGAATAAAAACAAGACAGTGGGAACAAGATGGAATTAAAAGGTATTCTACTGAAATTCATGCACTAGATATGACTTTTTTAACAACCAAAAAAGATTTAAATAACCCTCAAGCATCTCAAGCACAAACACCTGTAGAAAAACCAAATACACAGGATAAAAGTGTAGACAATAAAAAAGATAACCTGCCTTTTTAATTAAATAATTTAATAACATATATATATCCTTGGATTTTGTTGAACCTTCAAGTGTTTTTTTTACAATTAATGTCTATACCAAAGATCTAATTCCACATATCCACAAAAAAACTATTAACTGGTTCAAAATTAGATAATTACAATTATATTTTCGAAAGGAAAACAAACTTAAAAGATTTTTAAAAAGTATTACAAATCGAAGATACTCCATTTGAAGAAAATAAATTTGAAGCCGAAACTTTAGCAGGTTTCTTGTTGGAAATTACTGACAAATTTCCAACAAGAAAATGAAATAGTAAAGTTTAATGATTATTCTTTTAAAATAGAGACCATTGATAAAATGAGAATTAAACAAATAAAAGTAACTTTGCCTCAAAAGTAAATTTAATAATGAAATATATAAATTCACACATTATACTGTTTATCCTTATAGTCTCCATAACGACAATTTCATGTAAGGAAGATATTTTACCAAAACCAAAGGCTCAATTAAGATTAGAATATAAAAAATCTGATTATAAACAACACCATAGAAACTGCCCATATAGTTTTGAAATATCTTCAAAAGCAATTTCAAAAACCAATACTAAATGTTGGGTGAATATTGATTATCCAGACTTAAATGCAAGTATAAATTTAACGTATAGATCTGTTGAAAATAATTTAAATGAATTATTTATTGAATCTGAAAAATTGACTTTTAATCATGCCATTAAAGCAGATGGAATTAGTTCAATACCCTATTCAAATAAAACAAAACAAGTTTACGGGTCAATTTTCGAAGTAACAGGTAATGCAGCGTCTCCAATTCAATTTCATGCAACAGATAGCACTAAAAATTTTATAACAGGTGCAGTCTATTTTAATGTTAAACCAAATTATGATTCCATAATTCCAGCGATTGATTATTTACAAAAAGATATCATTCATTTGATGGAAACCTTAGAATGGAATAATTAAATTATGTATAAAAAGAATTACAAATATTCAAAAATTGTTAGAAATTGGCTGTTGGTTGGGTTACTAATGTTAATCGGTCAAGTTGTCCTAGGCGGAATTACTCGTCTTACCGGATCAGGCTTATCTATTACCAAATGGGAAATTATAACAGGTGTAATCCCTCCATTATCTAAACAACAATGGTTAGAAACTTTTGAACTTTACCAACAAACCCCTCAGTTTCAAAAAATCAATTCCACTTTTACATTAAACGATTTCAAACTTATTTTTTTTTGGGAATATGTTCACCGCCTTTGGGTAAGAGTATTAGGTTTTATTTTCTTAATTCCTTTTATAATATTTGTAATAACTAAAAAAATTGATCTGTATTTAATAAAACGATTGTTGGTTGTTGTTTTATTAGCTGCCCTAACTGCATCGGCTGGTTGGATTATGGTGCAAAGCGGTTTAATTGATCGACCATGGGTAAATGCCTATAAATTAACTATACATTTTATTCTTGCTATGTTAACGATAGCTGCAATGGTAAAAACAATTGCAGATGTGTATCAATTTGAAAATAAAAGTAATGAAGACAAGTCAGGGTTTTCTTTGGTTCTAATAATTCTGACATTTATTCAACTTATTTTTGCTGGATTAATGTCTGGAATGAAAGCAGGACTATATTACTCTTCCTGGCCTTCGATGAACGGTAAAATTATACCTCAAGTATTATTGGACAGTAGCAATTGGAATTTACACAATTTGACGAATTACGATAGTTTTGAATTTGCACCTGCACTTATTCAATTTATACATAGATTTTTAGCATATACTATTTTAGCTTTGACCATGTATTATTACTTTAACAAAAGAAATCATTTATACACTAGAGCAATTAAATGGCTAACTTTTACCTATACCCTAGTATTATTTCAAGTATTTCTTGGAATTATAACCTTAATAAAAATAAAAGAAGGTATTCCTTTAATTTATGCAGTCTTACACCAATTAACAGGAGTTTTGTTTTTTATAAGCTTATTATTCTTGTATTATTCTCTTAGAAAAAAGCATAAAAAAAAGACTGTTTAAAAAACAGTCTTTTTTAAAATAAATGTTACTCAGGTAATTATGCTTTACAGCTCCCATCGCATTTACCACTCTTCATACACTTGCTATCTTTTGCACATGTGTGAGCTTTTTCTTTACAACTTCCATCACAAGACTTTCCGTCTTTAGCGCAATTTCCATCACATTTTTTCATTGTATTGTCCGCCATTGCTTTAGCCGAATCAATTACTTTTTCAGCACCAGCTTTAACAGAATCAATTGCTTCACCTGCAGCATCAACTGCATCATCAGCAGCTTCTTTTGTAGCATCAACTGCTTTATCAGTAGCATCCTCAACCGTTTCAACTGCTTCCTTTAAATCTTTTTCAGCTCCCTTTTTTGTTTCATTACACGAAACTGCAATCAAACTAACAATAGCAATTGCGAATAATCCTTTTAATAATTTCATAGTTAAAATTTTAGTTAAATATTTGTTAAGGCGCAAATAAAGCATAAATTCTGTAGAAAATCTAAAGATTCAACTAAATTATTTATTATCAGAATAAAAAAGCAAAAAAAGCCTCAAGTATTATACTTGAGGCTTTGCTTTTAATTTTAAGCTGTATTGAATTATTATTTAACTCCAGCTTTATATTTAAATTTTTGTGTTCCAACAGCAGCTTCTGCCATTGCTCCTTTATTAGAAAAAGTATAAACTGCAACACCATCTTGATAATCTATATTGTCAGATACCGCTTTATCTAAAGCAACAGCTGATGCAGCACCAGCAAATTTAAATTTGTTGTTTTTAAAACGTTGCATTGCCGCTTTGTTTTCAAAGAAAACATATTCAGAATATTGTTGGCCACCAACTTGAGCTCCTAAAGTTGCTTGCATTAAAGTTGCAGAACCAATCACTTTATTATCAACAAACACCAAACCATGACCGCCAGCACCACCAACTATTAATCCTCCTTTAGTAATTTTAGGAAATACAGCATAACCATATGCACTATTGAACATTTTTTCAACATTAGGATTTCCTTTTGCCATAGCTAACATTGAATTGTTAACTTCGTTTTGCAATTTTGTGTCTTTCGGGTAATTTACTTTAATCCCTGCAGCTTTTACAACATCGTTAGCTGCATCTTGAATATCTTCAGCAGCATCAGCAACTTCTTCTGCAGCAGCAACAGCAGCAGCTTCTGCATCAGCAGCAGCATCAGCAGCTTTATCAACAGCTTTGTCTACGTTCTTTTCTGCGTTTTCAACAGCATCTTTTAAGTCTTCTTTTGCCCCTTCAGTCGTTTTTTTACATGACACTGTAACTAGGCCAATTAGCATTATTGCTAAAACAATTTTAGATAATTTCATTATTTTTATATTTAGTTAATTATTAATGCGACAAATATCGTTTTTTTTTTCTAATAATAGTACTTATTAATTGATGTTTTAATTAACATCAGTAAAACTTTCAACTTCTACAAAATCAATTACTTTGTATAGATCTCCTCCTCCTGTATTTTTAATTACTTCTTTTAAATCAGATATCGAAACTATATTTGCATCGTAAGATATTTTTCCTAAATTTTCTTCAAAACTTACTTTTGCAAATTTAATACCCTCTGTTTTATATAATTTTGATTGAATCAACCTTGCACAACCAATTTCGCATGTCATTCCTTCAATTTGTAGTTCAATATTTTTTATATTTTCTGATAATTCTTTTTCTGGAATATCTTGTTTGGCTGTTTTTTTATTATTTTCACCATTACATGAAACAACAAAAACTGTTAATATTATTATAAAAAATAAATTTTTAAATATTTTCATTTGTATATTATTAATCAATAACAAAACTATATATTTTTTATGAATAATAAACAGTTAAGATGGTTATTATTAATTGTGCTTTCAATAGTTTGGGGTAGTTCATTTATTTTAATGAAAAAAGCTCTTATCGATTTGACTCCAATTCAAGTTGGGGCCTTAAGAATTATTTTTACTGCTTTTGCTTTAATCATTGTTGGTTTTAATACAATTTCTTCGATAACCAAAAAACAATGGTATTATATTTTTCTAACCGCTGTTTTGGGCACATTTTTCCCTGCATTTTTATTTGCTTATGCCATACAAAATATTGATAGTTCAATTGCTTCTATCTTGAACTCATTAACTCCTTTAAATACTCTAATTGTAGGAGTAATGTTTTATGGTTTTACATTTTTACGAAAACAATTTATTGGGATAACAATAGGACTAGTTGGATCTATATTTCTAATATTAAAAGGTGCAGAGGTAAATCCAGATCAAAACTATTACTATGCCATTTTTATAATAATCGCATCGATTGGATATGCATTTAACGTTAATATTTTAAAAAAACATTTAAACGACTTAAATGCTTTAACCATCACAACGGGAAATTTTGTTTTACTAATTATTCCTGCTTTTATAGTATTATGGTTTTCAGATTTTTTTGAATTAAGTTATATTTACAAAGCAAAATCATCATTATATTACATGATTATACTTGCTGTTTTTGGTACTGCTATGGCAAAAACTTTATTTAACAGACTTGTACAAATATCATCACCCATTTTTTCTAGTTCAGTTACCTACTTAATTCCGATTGTTGCAATTTTTTGGGGAGTTTTAGATGACGAAAAACTACATGTTAGTCAGCTACTTGCAGGATGTTTAATTCTTTTTGGTATTTATCTTACTAATAAACGGGAATAGAACAACTTATATCTTTTTATACCATATAATTTTAACATTTCTCTTAATTGAAAAAAGTTTTTCTCATTTGATAAAAAGATGTATATTTGCACCCGCCTAATTAATAGGCTTATTTTTATTATTTTAATAAAGCGAAAAACATAAATTTATGTATGCAATTGTAGAGATAGCAGGGCAGCAATTTAAAGTAGCAAAAGATCAAAAGGTTTTTGTTCATCGTTTACAAGAAAAAGAAGGGTCAAAAGTATCTTTTGACAAAGTTCTTTTACTTGATGATGGAAAAATTACCCTTGGCGCCCCAGCTATAAAAGGTGCAGTAGTTACTGCTAAAATCTTAAGTCACTTAAAAGGTGATAAAGTTATCGTTTTTAAGAAAAAACGTAGAAAAGGATACAGAGTAAAAAATGGTCACCGCCAGTTTTTAACTGAAATTCAAATTGAAAATATCTCAGCTAAAGCTCCTGCTAAAAAAGCAGCTCCAAAAAAAGAAGTTAAGCCTACTGAAGATAAAAAAGAAACAGTTAAAAAAGTAGCAGCTAAAAAACCTGCCACTAAAAAAGCTGTTGTAAAAGAAAAAGTAGAGACTGTAAAAAAAGCGGCTCCAAAAAAGGCAGCAGCTCCAAAAAAGGCAGCGGCCAAAAAGCCAGCGGCAAAAAAAGCAGCTCCGAAAAAAGAAAGTCCAAAAAAATAATTTAACCAATTTAAAATAGTAGATCATGGCTCATAAAAAAGGTGTAGGTAGTTCTAAGAACGGTAGAGAATCAGAATCGAAACGATTAGGAGTAAAGATTTTTGGAGGACAAGGTGCTATCGCAGGTAACATTTTAGTTCGTCAAAGAGGAACAAAACACCATCCAGGTGAAAATGTATATATGGGAAAAGACCATACTTTACATGCACAAGTTGATGGTATTGTAAAATTTACAAAGAAAAAAGACAATAGATCCTATGTTTCAATTGATCCAATTGAAGCCTAAGATTAAATTTTTTTAAAATATTTAAACCCTTGCCAAAAGCAAGGGTTTTTTGTTGGATTAAAATAAACTCTTTATTATTTAGCATTTATATTCTATAAATTTTATTTTTGTTCGTTATATATTCAAACATTAATAATTGAGCACGATTAAACGTTTCTTTAAAGATACTATCATCTACGGAATTGCTGCCGTTTTACCCAGAGCAATAAATATACTTCTTG
>Ga0209633_10003701_pt1 | contig 14046 bp, 10 predicted proteins | sample Cruoilmetagenom1_FD_187290 | JGI IMG/M metagenome (GOLD analysis project Ga0209633, IMG submission 187290) | Oil polluted marine microbial communities from Coal Oil Point, Santa Barbara, California, USA - Sample 1 (SPAdes) (version 2) | ecosystem: Environmental > Aquatic > Marine > Oil seeps ... | reverse complement strand
CCTCACCGCGCGCATCGAGACGGGCGAGCCGTACATCCTTTATGGCGACCATGTGAACCGGGCGATCCCGGAGCATCACAAGCTGGCCGGCCTGTCGGTCAAAATGTCGAACCTATGCAGCGAGATCACCCTGCCCACAGGGATCGACCAGCACGGACGGCAGCGCACGGCGGTCTGCTGTCTCTCCTCGCTCAACCTGGAGACCTATGCGGAGTGGCAGGATCATCCGCGCCTCGTCGAGGATGTCATGCGCTTCCTCGACAACGTGCTTAGCGACTTCATCGCCAAGGCGCCGGATAGCATGGCCCGGGCGCGCTATTCCGCCGAGCGCGAGCGTTCCGTCGGCCTGGGTGTCATGGGCTTCCATTCGTTCCTGCAGCAAAACGGCATTCCCCTGGAAGGGGTCATGGCCAAGGTTTGGAACAGCCGCATCTTCAAGCAGATCCGGACCCAGGCGGATGCCGCCTCGCGCACGCTTGCCGAGGAGCGTGGTCCCTGCCCCGATGCCGCCGAGTTCGGCATGCAGGAGCGATTCTCGAACAAGATGGCAATCGCACCCACCGCCTCGATCTCCATCATCTGCGGTGGCGCCTCGCCGGGGATCGAGCCGATTGCCGCCAACAGCTTCACCCACAAAACCCTGTCGGGCTCGTTCAACGTGCGCAACAAGCACCTGTCGGCCCTGTTGGCCGCGCGCGGACGGGACGACGAGGAGACTTGGTCCTCGATCACCTTGAACGAAGGCTCGGTGCAGCACCTGGATTGCCTGAGCGACGAGGAGAAGGACGTCTTCAAGACCGCCTTCGAGATGGATCAGCGCTGGCTGATCGAGTTGGCCGGCGACCGCACGCCCTATGTGTGCCAGTCGCAGTCGCTGAATCTCTTCCTGGCCGCGGACGTGCACAAGCGCGACTTGCACCAAATTCATGCGCTGGCCTGGAAGAAGGGCGTGAAGAGCCTTTATTACTGCCGCTCCAAGTCGATGCAGCGCGCCGAATCGGGGATGGGCGACGCGGCCGCCCCCACCACCGCCCCGCACGTCATCCCGCATCTCGGCAAGGTCAACGGCGACGACGCCGGCAGCCGGCGCCCGAACGGCGACATCGACTACGACGAATGCCTCGCCTGCCAGTAGGCGAGCTTGCCGAGGGCCGTGCTCCAGGTAGGAGCTCGGCCCTATCGGCGCCAAACCGTTTTCATCCGACAACCGACAAGTTTTGAGTTATTTGCCATGCCCCTGCTCGATGCCCGCCCCGCCTACAAGCCGTTCAACTATCCCTGGGCGTATGATGCCTGGCTCATGCAGCAGCGTATTCACTGGCTGCCCGAGGAAGTGCCGCTGGCCGATGACGTGAAGGATTGGCAGCGCAACCTCAGCGCCGCCGAGCGCAATCTGCTCACCCATATCTTTCGCTTCTTCACCCAGGCGGATGTGGAGGTGAACAACTGCTACATGAAGCACTATGCCCGGGTCTTCCAGCCGACCGAGGTGCAGATGATGCTGGCCGCCTTCTCCAACATGGAGACGGTGCACATTGCCGCCTATTCGCACCTGCTCGATACTCTGGGCATCCCCGAGGCCGAATACACCGCCTTCCTCCACTACAAGGAGATGAAGGACAAGTACGACTACATGCAGGAATTCGGCGTCGAGACGAAGGCGGATATCGCCAAGACCTTGGCGGTCTTCGGCGCCTTTACCGAGGGGCTACAGCTCTTCGCCAGCTTCGCCATCCTGCTGAACTTCCCGCGCTTCAACAAGATGAAGGGCATGGGCCAGATCATCTCCTGGTCGGCGCGGGACGAGAGCCTGCACACCCAGTCGATCATCCGCCTGTTCCGCACCTTCGTCGCGGAAAATCCCGAGGTCTGGAACGACGAATTCGAGCGCGACGTCTACCGGTCGTGCGAGACCATCGTCACCCACGAGGACGCCTTCATCGACCTGGCCTTTGAGCTGGGCGGCGTCGAGGGCCTGGGTCCCGACGAGGTGAAGGCCTACATCCGCTATATCGCCGACCGCCGTCTGCCGCAGCTTGGCCTGCAGCCGGTCTATCGCACCGAGGGCAATCCGCTGCCCTGGATGGACGTCATGCTCAACGGCGTCGAGCACACCAACTTCTTCGAGAACCGGGCCACCGAATACTCCCGCGCGGCTACCCGCGGTTCGTGGGAGGAAGCGTTCGACTAGGCTGAAACGACATTCAATCGGTCATACCGGAAGCCCAGCCGCCATGCTTCGAGACGCCGCTACGCGACTCCTCAGCATGAGGCAATATTTTGATATGAAACACCCATCCTCATCCTGAGGAGCGTTCGAAGAACGCGTCTCGAAGGATCGGCCATGAGTCTCAGCGTTCAAGACGGGGTACTACGCCCCGCAAATCGCGCGCAGGGCTTGCCAGTCGGTATCCGACATGGCCGGGCCATCGCCGGCCGCGTTGGCCTCGTCGAAATAGCGAACCCTTGAGGCGCTGCTCGGATGGGTGGATAGGAACTCCAGCCCACCGGCCATGTCACCCTGTTGATCGATCAGGCGTTGGAAGAATTCGCCCAAGCCGGCCGTCTGAATACCCGCCCCCCGCAGTAGGCTCAGCGCCGCGGTATCCGCTTCGGATTCCGCTTCGCGGCTGAAGGAAAAGGTCAGCAACGTTTCGCCGATCGCGACCGGCGTGCCGCCACCAAAGAACAAGCCCAAGATCCCTTGTATGCCTAGTTGCCGGATGATCGCTTTGGTCCCGTCGCGGTGCACCACATGCCCCATCTCGTGCGCCAGCACACCGGCTATCTCGTCCGGCCCCTCAACAAAATCGAGCAGCCCTTGCAGGACCACCATATGACCGCCGGGCAAGGCAAAGGCGTTCGGTACGGGTACGTCGAGGACGGTTACACGAAAATCATAGGGCGACTGCGATGGCGACAACCGTGTCACCAAGCGCTGCAAGGCTGCCGTGCCGGCTGGTTCGGCACATACGCCCGGTTCGCCGTCTCCAATCACACCGAAGATTTTGGTCACCTCGGTGTATAGGTTTTCGCCTAGGGATTCCTCCCAAGATACCGGGATTGCGGCCGCGGTGATGCGCGCGGCCCACGGCAACCCAAACCACAGAACGCCCGCCAACGCCGCCGTCCCCGCCAGCCCGGAGACCGAAATGACTAAGGCGCGGGAAAATCGCCGCCGTTGCGCCAGGTGCGGTGCATGCCGGATGATCGCGGTCAAGGCCTGACGGTCCGCAAGCTGAAGCCGCGCCCCGGCATCATCCGTGGCATTGCGGAGCCGGACCGGGCCTGTGCGGCGATCTTCGTCGACGAGTCGCAGGTCCTCGTAGGTCCAGATCGCGATTGGCTGGCCATCCTCGCCGGCAATGGCAAGTCCCGCCGGAGTCAGGGATATGCGGACATCCCGGCGGGCCGCCGTCTGGCCATCGTAGAGAGTTGCTGTGAACGGCGTGTTGTTTTCAGATACTTCCGACATCCAACGCGTCCGCCAATCCTTCCCCGAATCTCGGCCTTTCCTGCGCGCTTTGCCGGATGGCGTCGAAATCCTCCTGCCCGGTCGCTGTCAGGCTTGCAGTCACCTCACGGAACAGCATGTGCAAATACACCGCCACGCGGGTTACGCCGACAATCAGCACTAGCAACAAACCATAGGGGATGAACATCAGCATTGCGACCGATCGAAACATGCTGGACGGATCCGGTTTTTCGATTAGGAATCCCCCTGGTACAAATAACATGAAAAAGTACGTGGCGAGCGCAAATCCCAAGCCGAAGACGAACGCGTAGCAGACGATGATCCAGAGAACGCGGCGAAAGGATAGCTCGCTCGCGAAGCTTAGATTGCCGTACCGTGTCTGTCCGACAAAATAACGAAACGCCTGGACCTGATACCACACCCAACTTACACCCAGTGTTGGCACAAGGAGCAGCCAAGCAACCAGCCAGCGTGGAAAAAGCGCCTTGGCCTCCCCGTCGAAGCTCAGGTTTTGGGAACCGAACCAAGTATTCTCGATCAGATACGCCTGCAAGCGTGTCTGCATCAGCGGATAGGCCAAGCCGAGCGTCAGGCCGATCACAAGTATCCAGCCGAATGCCATCAGCGCATATTGCAGGGAGGATCCGGTCTGGCCACCGCGAATCCCGCGCCATTGCGTCCGCGTCAATCTGTACCGTCGGGCGCGAAACAACGCCACGTAGACGAGAAAGGCAATGACAAAGGCTTGCACGAAGCTGAATACCGCGCGCGCCTCGGGCTGGCCAATCAAACTGTAATCGATGAAGCCGAGCAGAAACCCGACTGGCACAAGAATGGCAATGACGATCAAGAACCCTAGAAAGAGCTCCATCGCCCGCCCGGTATATTCGAGCGACTCGCCCTCGAAGGATACATGGCTCCAGAAATACCGGCGCAGCCGAGTCTTGCCCCAGAATCTGTAAATCCCCAGGGTTAGAATGCTCAACAGCGAATTGACCGTGACGATCTTGGCAAGGTCGCCTGCGCTGCCGGTGTAACCGAATGCCTGACGCGGCGTGTCCAAGGCTATGGAAGCACGCAGCGCCGAAGGTTGTGGCGTTTGGCTATCGTCACTCATTGACCCAATCCTTGCCGTTGGTACACTGACTGGCAACCGGCACGTCACATCCGCTGCCGATCTCGTCAACTAACAAGTGCAGGAATTCTCGCTGGAGGGCCCATGGGCACCTCGCCTATCATCCCGCCCGGGCCACCCTATCCCTCAGAGCACCAACAAAAGGTATAAATATGGGCCAATTTGGCATCGGCCAACCCATGCGCAGGCTTGAAGATGCGCGGTTTTTGACCGGCGGTGGGCTGTATGTGGACGATATCCGCCAGCCGGGCGCCCTGCGCAGCTATGTTCTACGCAGCCCGCATGCCCACGCCGAAATCACCAGAATCGACACCGCGGCGGCCCGGGAGATGCCCGGGGTGCTCGGCGTCTATACGGCCGAGGACCTGGCGGCCGATGGCATCGGCGATCTCCTGTGTCAGATCCCCATGACCGGCAAAGGCGGCCAGGGAATCATCATGCCCGGTCATCCCGTGCTGGCCCGTGAGCGTGTCCGCCATGTGGGCGACCCGGTCGCTTTCGTGGTCGCCGAGACTTTGGCGCAGGCCAAGGATGCCGCCGAGGCCATCGAGGTTGATTACACCGATTTACCCGCGGTAACGGATACCACCGCCGCCACCGACCAGGCAGCGCCCCAGATTTGGCCCGAGGCGCCGGGCAACGTCAGCCTCGATTGGGAATTGGGCGATGCGGATGCAGCCGCCGCCGGCATCGCCAAGGCCGCGCATGTGACGCGCCTGGAGATCGTCAACAATAGGCTGGTCGTAAATTCGCTGGAGCCGCGCGGCGCGCTCGGCAGCTACGACGCGGCGGCGGAGCACTTTACCCTGCACACGCCAACCCAGGGCGTGCACCATTTGAAGACGCAACTGGCCGCCGAGATCTTCCATTTGCCGGAGGATCGTTTCACAGTCCGCACACCGGATGTAGGCGGTGGCTTCGGCATGAAGGTCTTCCTCTACCCGGAGTACGTCATGGTCCTGTGGGCCGCCCGGCGGCTGGGCCGGCCGGTGCGCTGGACCGGCGAGCGCAGCGAAAGCTTCCTCAGCGACTCGCAAGGGCGCGATCATGTCACCCGCGCCGAGCTGGGGCTGGACGCGGACGGGCGCTTCCTCGCTCTGCGCCTGTCGACGATCGCAAACATGGGCGCCTACCTCTCCAGCTTTTCGCCCTTCATCCCGACCGGCTGCTATGTGGTTATGTGTTCCGGGCTCTATGCCATTCCCGCTGTCTACGGCGAGGTGAAGTGCGTCTTTTCCAACACCGTTCCGGTCGATGCCTACCGCGGCGCCGGGCGGCCGGAGGCGGCCTACCTGGTCGAGCGGCTGGTGGATGCGGCGGCCCGCGAGACCGGCTTGACACCGGACGAGATCCGCCGCCGCAATTTCGTACCGCCAGCGGCCATGCCATACAAGACGGCAACGGGCCTGACGTACGATTCGGGAAACTTCACCGCCCGGATGGAACAGGCGCAGGCACAGATCGGCTGGGCCGACCGCGAATCACGGCGCAAAAAGGCGAAGGCCGCAGGCAAGCTGCATGGCATCGGCCTATCCTGCTATGTCGAGCAATGCGGTTCGGCCAGCAACGAGGATGCGCGCGTCGCCCTCGACGCCGACGGCGGCGTCACCGTCTATGTCGGCACCCAGACCAACGGCCAGGGTCATCACACGGCTTATGCCCAGATTCTCAACGATAAGCTCGACCTGGCGCCGGAGTTGATTCGCGTTCGTCAAGGCGACTCCGATGAACTGGCCTACGGCAGCGGTACTGGCGGCTCCCGGTCCTTGATCATGGGCGGCGGCGCCATCTCCGCCGCGACCGACAAGGTCATCGAGAAAGCCCGCCATGTGGCTGGCCACCTGCTCGAGGCTGCCGTGGCCGACATCGAGTTCCGCGACGGCAATTTCGCCGTGGTCGGCACGGACCGCCGCCTGACGCTCGGCGCGGTGGCCAAAGCAACGCACGACGGCACGGACCTGCCCGACGATGTGCCGGGCCCGATCGACGAGTTGGCCCGCTATCAAGGGCCGGGCATGACCTTTCCCAACGGCTGCCATGCCTGCGAGGTGGAAGTCGATCCGGAAACCGGGCAGGTGCAGATCTTGCGGTATGTGGTGGTCGATGATTTCGGCAAACTGGTCAATCCGCTGCTTGCCGCCGGTCAGGTGCATGGCGGCACCGTGCAAGGCATCGGCCAGGCTCTGCTTGAGCACACGCAGTATGATGGCGAAAGCGGCCAGTTGCTCAGCGGCTCGCTGATGGATTATTGCCTGCCGCGGGCGGACAACCTGCCGGCTATCGAGCTGACCATGGTCGAGGATACGCCGTGCACCACCAACCCGATGGGCGTGAAGGGCGCGGGTGAGGCGGGCTCCATTGGCGCCTGCGCCGCGGTTATCAACGCCGTCATCGACGCTCTTTCCCCCTTGGGAATCAGCCGCATCGACATGCCGGCCACGCCGGAACGGGTCTGGCGGGCCATTCACGACGCACGGGCACAGGCGTAGACATCACCATGAGCAGCAGTGCCAGATTGGCGGGGGTGGCGGATCTGCCGGCCGCCTTACGCCGGATCGCCGAGAGCGCTGGTGTGGCAATCCTCGACGTCTACGAGGGGCGCGTTGCCCTCGATACGCGGCGGAAGGCCGATCGATCACCGGTCACCGCCGCCGACGACGCCGCGGAGGCCGTCATCCTGGCGGCTTTGCATGAGCTGACACCGGATATCCCCGTGGTCTCGGAAGAAGCGGCGGAGGCCGGCATAATTCCGGATGTGTCGGGTGGCCGCTTTTGGCTGGTCGATCCCCTCGACGGCACCAAGGAGTTTTTATCCCGCAACGGCGAGTTCACGGTCAACATTGCCTTGATCGAAGATGGCTGCCCCACCGCCGGTGTGGTGCATGCCCCGGCTCTGAAAAAGACCTGGATGGGCGCTGGTATCGATACGGCGTGCTATGCCGAGGGCGACCAGCCGCCCGTGCCAATCCGCACCCGCTCGCAACCCACGGCGGGCGCCGTGGTGGTCGCCAGCCGCCGGCACGGCGATGCCGAAGCCATGGACCGCTTCCTCGCCGGCACTAGGGTGGGTACCCGGGTCGATGCCGGGTCATCGCTCAAATTCTGCCTGGTCGCCAGCGGCCAAGCAGACATTTACCCGCGTTTCGGCCGAACCATGGAGTGGGATACCGCCGCCGGGCATGCGGTCTTGCTGGCCGCCGGCGGATGTGTCGAGCGGGCCGACGACGGCGCGCCGCTGACCTACGGCAAAGCGGGATTCGAGAACCCGCACTTCATTGCTCGCGGACGCAGGCCGTAATACGAAACTTCGAAAACCGAGACTGACGACCGATCCTTCGAGACGCGTTCTTTGAACGCTCCTCAGGATGAGGACGGATGTTTCATATCGACACATCACCTAACCTCATGCTGAGGAGCCGCGACGTGGCGTCTCGAAGCATGGCGGCTGGGATGTGGATTCCGGCATTTGGAATAAGCCCCATTGAGATGCCGACGTTTTGCCCTCTGGCACTCCTATTGCCTTTGGGCGGCGCTGGTTGTACTTTGTTTTCATCGAAAACAATGAAATACTATCAATGAAATGACTGAGGGTAAAACCGAGCAACTCGGCTTTCGGGTCACGGCGGACAAGGCCAAGTTACTGGAAAAGCTGTCGCATTCGACCGATCGCCCGAAATCCTGGCTTCTCGAACAGGCGCTCGACAGCTATCTGGAGGCCCAGGCATGGCAAATCGCGCACATCGAGGCGGGTCTGGCCGACGCAGATGCTGGACGGTTACTGCCGCATGACCGCGTCCGTGACTGGCTTGAAACGTGGGGAGGCGATAGCGAGGGCCAACCTCCTGAATGAGGATCACCTGGACTAGGCAGGCCACCCGCGACTTGCAGTCCCTGCGAACCTACATCGCCCGGGACAACCCGGACGCCGCCAGGTCCGTGGCGCTGCGGATTTTGGAGTCTGTCGAGCGGCTTGGCGACCACCCCGCGAGCGGCCGGTACGGCCGCCTCCCGAACACCCGAGAGTTGATCGTTCCGGGAACACCCTTCATCGTGCCGTATCGGACTAGAGACGAGGTTGTCGAGATCCTCGCCATCATGCATGCGGCGCGCCAGTGGCCGGAACGCTAGCCTGTGACGCGCAGAACCTCGCGGGCCAAGCGGCTGATTTCGCTCGCGGCGCGGCCGCTGGGCACCATCTCGCCGGCGGTCAGACCTTCGTTCAAGGCACCAGCGAAGAGCACCCGATTGCCGACACGAGTGCGCGCGACCTTGACGCCATAAGCCTTGGCCTCGGTCAGCATTTCATCGGTCAGGTTGGCGCGGGCCGGCACTCGGTTGAAAACCATCAGAACAGGTTTTCCCTCGCGCGCTGCCAGGTTCAGCGTCGGGCGCGTTGCCCAGATGTCCATGGGCGACGGTTGTACGGGCACGACCACCAGATCCGCGCTTCGCACGGCGATCTTGGCCTCATTTCCGGCGTGCGGCGGACAATCGATCAGCACAATATCGCGCTTCCGCGCCAGCTTATTGATCTGGCTGCTCCTGCGCAGATCATCCACCGCCTCAACATCAAGGCCATCGTCGTCGTCACCGAAAAGCTCTTCGCGCTTCCGAAACCACGTGGTCATGGACTGCTGCGGGTCGATATCGAGAACAGTGACCTCGCGCCGTCCGGCCGCCAAAGCGACCGCCAAGTGCGCACAAAGAGTGGTTTTGCCGGCACCGCCCTTCTGCTGGGTCACACACAGGACTTTCGCGGTCATCGCACCCCTCCGCCGGTCGTTTAAGGGAGCCATCTTGCACCCACAGGCAAAACGGCGCAAGCGAGCCTGCCAACACCGCCGAACTGATAATTTTTTGCCCATTGTGACTTGACGGCGGCCGCCGGTGGGCGCAGAATTTTCTCACGTGGCCGGCATAGCCGGTGACGATTTAGCCGCCGCAATGCCTTGCGGTGACTCTTGGAGCTTTCCACTACCGCGGGTGGGATTGCCCCAAACGAGAGAGCGCTAAAGTCCAGGGGCCACCATGCTATGGGGCCCCTGGCATCGTTGAAGGCATCAGCTCTTAGCGCCTGTCCGACGCGCCCCCGCATAAGATAGACTGCCACCCAATGACAGGCCCCACTGACCAGACCCAGGCCGTGCGCGGCCGCGTGGTGCGTCCCAACGCTGCCGCGTACAAGGAGGCCGGCGCCCTTCTGCGCGCTGGCCGCCTCGTCGCCGTTCCGACCGAGACGGTTTATGGCCTGGGCGCCGATGCAACCAACGACCAGGCTGTCGCGGCCATCTTCGCGGCCAAGGGCCGGCCACGCTTCAACCCGCTGATCGTGCACGTGCGCGATGCCGAGGCGGCCGCGCGGTTCGTCGTCTTCGACGACCGTGCCAGGGTATTGGCCAAGCGGTTCTGGCCGGGCCCACTGTCGTTGGTCCTGCGCCGCACGGCCGACTGCCCGATTTCCCTCTTGTGTAGCGCCGGGCTGGAGACCCTGGCGGTCCGCGCGCCGGATCATCCGGTGGCTCAGGCCCTGCTCCGCACCGCCGGTTGCCCCATCGCGGCGCCAAGCGCCAACCCTGCCGGCGCCATCAGTCCGACACGGGCCGAACACGTAGCCGAGTCCCTGGGTGACAAGGTTGACCTCATTCTCGACGGCGGCCCCTGCCCGGTGGGGATCGAGTCCACCGTCCTGGATATCAGCGGCGAAACACCGGTCCTATTGCGCCCGGGTGGTGTGCCGATTGAAACCTTAGCCGACGTTATCGGCCCCATTGCCACCGCCAGTACGGAAACGCCCAGCGCCTCGCCGGGCATGCTGGCCAGCCATTACGCGCCGCGCCTGCCCCTGCGCCTGGAGGCGTATAGCGTGCGGGCGGACGAGGCGCTGCTCGCCTTCGGCCCAGAGCCCCTGCCCGGCGCCGCGGTTACAGAAAACCTAAGCCGGCGCGGCGATGTGAAGGAGGCGGCGGCCAAGCTGTTCGCAACTTTGCGCAAGCTAGACCAGCCGGATTTGACCGGCATCGCCGCCATGCGCATTCCGGAGACCGGTTTGGGCGCGGCGATCAACGACCGCCTGCGCCGGGCCGCATCGCCGCGCGGTCCGCAAGAGGATGAAGGCCCAGAGAGCAACCTGCTAAGCAAGATAGGGGCCGTCGTGGGCGACAATGGCCTGATGACGGATCCGGATGCGATGGAGCCGCATCTGCGGGAATTGCGGGGGCGTTTTCAGGGGCAAGCCAAATGTATCGCGCGGCCCGCGTCCACCGCCGAGGTGGCGGCGGTGGTAGGCTTATGCGCCGAGGCCGGCACGCCCATCGTGCCGCAGGGCGGCAATACCGGATTGGTCGCCGGCGGCATACCGTTCGAGGACGGTCAGGCGGTGGTCCTCAACCTCGGGCGCATGAACAGAATCCGCGGCATCGACCCCGCGAACGACACCATCACGGTCGAAGCGGGCTGCATCCTGCACGATGTCCAACAAGCGGCAGCAGCGGCGGACCGCTTATTTCCCGTGAGCTTGGGCGCCGAGGGCTCCTGCCAGATCGGCGGCAACATCTCGACCAATGCCGGCGGCATCCAGGTGCTGCGTTACGGCAACATGCGCGAACAGGTCCTGGGCCTGGAAGTGGTGCTGCCGGATGGCCGAGTCTGGGAGGGCTTGCGCGCCCTGCGCAAGGACAATACCGGCTACGATTTGAAACAACTCTTCATCGGTGCAGAGGGCACCCTAGGCATCATCACTGCCGCGGTGTTACGGCTTTACCCCAGACCTCGCGCGCGCGCGAGCGCCTTCGCGGCGGTCCGTGACTTGGACGCCGCCGTCGCCCTGCTCGGCCGCATCCGGGCGGCGGTTGGCGACGCGGTGACCAGCTTCGAGCTGTTTCCCCGCCTGGGCATCGACTTAGCGCTTGCCGGTGCGCCGGACACCCAAGACCCCCTGGCCAACCGCTACGACTGGTACGTCCTGGTGGAGCTCACCGGCGGCGGTGGCGGTGATCTAAGGGAGTCGCTTGAGGCAGCGCTGGCGGCCGCGCACGAAGATGGCCTCGTCCCCGATGCGACGATCGCCGCCAGTCAGGCCCAGACGGATGCTTTCTGGCGTCTGCGTGAGAATATGGTGGAGGCGCAGAAGAGTGTCGGCGGCTCGATCAAGCACGATGTCGCCGTGCCGGTTTCGGCGGTGCCTGCGTTCATTTCCCGCGCCAGCACCGCCGTTGCCGCCTTGATCCCCGGCATCCGGCCGGTACCGTTCGGCCACCTGGGCGACGGCAATATTCATTTCAATCTGACCCAGCCCGAGGGCGCCGACAAAACCGCCTACCTAGCGCGTTGGGAAGAGGTCAATCGAGTGGTGCACGACATTGTCGCCGAGTTCGCTGGCTCGATCAGCGCCGAACACGGAATCGGCCGCATGAAGGTGGAAGAGAACCGGCACTATAAGTCGGCGGTGGAGATCGAGTTGATGCAGACGGTCAAGGCCGCCCTGGACCCGAAGGGCATCATGAACCCTGGCAAAGTCGTGCCCCGCTAACCACCGGCGCGGAAGGAGACGAGTTGCACCAGTCGGCCGTTCTCCAAGCAATCGCCGAATGGCTCGCCGGCGGAGTGCCATAGCCAGGGGCGGTAGAGCACCAGGCGGTTGAAGCGCATCGGCATGGTCATCAGATACTCCCACCGGCTTTCGTCGTTAGCCTCCGCCTGGAGCAGCGCCGCAACGCTGGCATGACCACACGCGGTCAATTCACTTTGCTCCATTGGCGTTCGATCGGACTGCAGGCCTTTGTGCCGGTAGAATGTCGTACCACCGCGGCAATGCTCGCTGGCGGTGAGATAGACCACTCCGACCCAGGTAAGCGCTGTCGGATCCACGTGAACGCCGTACCGGCCTCTCTCGCCCGCCAGGGTGATACGGAACCGGCCGTGCGACGACATACCGTCATCGATACCGGTCAGGGGCTCGCCGACCACCCGTGAAACGGCGCCGTCGAGGCCGGGCGCCACGAATGCCGTCGTGGAATTGCGGCCGGGAAAGGTGCGCCGTCCGCACACCTCCGGATAGTCGCTGGCCAGCGCCAAGCGCCGCACCTCGTGCGGGTCCGGATAGAAATCGTCAATCACAATAAGTGACTGGTACACGCGCGCCCCCTCCCAAAGCCACGGCGACCGGTCGGCATTCTGCCCCGTACAAATGCGGAACTCAAGCCGCGGCCGGCGCTAAAACCGGACTTTCTGTGACAGTAGGCGACAAAATGCGATACAGGCGCTACAAGAATGACCGGGCATTTTTCTCTGAAACGGGGCGGATCGGCGACATATGGAAGCACAGAAGAAGCCACGCACCGGCGGGCGCATTCTCGTCGACCAACTGCGCCTTCATGGCGCCGATATGGCCTTTGGAGTGCCGGGTGAGAGCTATCTGGCGGTCCTGGATGCGCTGCACGATACCCCCGAGCTGCGCTATGTGATCTGCCGCCAGGAAGGCGGCGCGGCCATGATGGCCGATGCCTATGGCAAGCTGACCGGCCGGCCCGGCATTTGCCTGGTCACCCGCGGGCCCGGTGCCACCAACGCCAGCGCCGGGGTGCACATCGCGGCGCAGGATTCGACGCCCGTGATCCTGCTGGTCGGCCAGGTCGCCCGCTCGGCCATGGAGCGCGAGGCATTCCAGGAGATCGACTATCGCCGCCTGTTCGGCGACATGGTCAAATGGGTGGCGCAGATCGATCAGACCGAGCGCATCCCCGAGCTGATCAGCCGCGCCTTTCACGTGGCCACCGCCGGGCGGCCCGGGCCGGTCGTGCTCGCCCTGCCCGAGGATATGTTGAGCGAGAGCGCCACGGTCGCTGACGCCGCCCCCTATCGCAGCCCCCAGGCGCATCCGGGGACCGACGACATGACTCGCTTACGGGATTTGCTGTCGAGTGCGAAGCGACCTTTCGCGATTGTCGGCGGCGGTGGCTGGACGGGCGAGGCGGTCGCGGATTTCCAGACTTTTGCCGAGGCGAATGCCCTGCCGGTCGGTGCCGCATTCCGCCGCCAGGATCGCTTCGATAACACGCACCCGAACTATGCCGGTGACGTGGGCATCGGCATCAACCCGAAGCTGGCGGCCCGCATCACGGAGAGCGATGTGTTGCTTGTCGTCGGCGCCCGATTGGGTGAGATGACCACCGGCGGTTACGAGCTCATCGGCATCCCGCAGCCAGAGCAGACGCTGGTGCATATCCACCAGGACCCGGAAGAATTGGGACGTGTCTATCAGGCGGCGCTGCCGATCAACGCCGGCATGGCGGCCTTTGCCGCCGCGGCGCGGGCAATGGCGCCGGTAGCGCCGCAACCCTGGCGCGAGACAGCGGCGCAGGCGCACCGCGACTATCTGGAGAACATCGAACCACCGACGATCCCCGGCACGGTGCAAATGGGCGAGATCATGGCCTAT
>Ga0209633_10003700_pt1 | contig 14047 bp, 1 predicted proteins | sample Cruoilmetagenom1_FD_187290 | JGI IMG/M metagenome (GOLD analysis project Ga0209633, IMG submission 187290) | Oil polluted marine microbial communities from Coal Oil Point, Santa Barbara, California, USA - Sample 1 (SPAdes) (version 2) | ecosystem: Environmental > Aquatic > Marine > Oil seeps ... | reverse complement strand
CAAATTTTCAATAATAATCACCACCACCTTTAGCACGCTCAGGACGACAACAGATGATAGCAGAAAACGCACAGGCACGAGGCTTGTCCGTTTAGCGGTTACTGTTTTTATTGTAGCCTGACTGTTCATAGCAGTGTTATTTCCTTCTTGTAGGGTCTTTTACGCAAGTTATGAGACGAAAACAAGAAATAATTGCGTGCGGCGTCACTATTTGCGGGCCTACAGAACAATTTTGCTTTCATATCAAAAATTATTAGCAATATTTACCAATGCCTACATTATTATACGAAATTCTATCTATTTTGGCGGCCAGAAATAAGCACATCTACAATGTCTGGCTCCGCTAATGTAGAAATATCGCCAAGGCTTTCATACTCATTGGCGGCAATTTTACGCAAGATTCTGCGCATGATTTTGCCAGAACGGGTTTTGGGAAGCCCCGGCGAAATTTGGATAAGGTCTGGCGTTGCTATCGGGCCGATTTCAGAGCGCACTTGCGCGCGTAAATTTTTGACCAATTCATCATTTGCTTCCACGCCGACATTTAAAATTACATAGGCGTAAATTCCCTGTCCTTTTATGTCGTGCGGATAGCCAACGACAGCGGCTTCGGCGACGGAGCTGTGAGCGACCAGCGCACTTTCAACTTCGGCGGTGCCCATGCGGTGGCCTGAAATATTGATCACATCATCGACGCGGCCCGTAATCCAGTAATAACCATCCTCGTCGCGGCGGCAGCCATCGCCCGTGAAATACTTGCCAGGGAAAGTGGAAAAATAAGCCGTGTAGAACCGCTCAGGGTCGCCCCAAAGCCCGCGCATTTGTCCAGGCCAGCTATCGGTGATACAAAGATTGCCTTCGGCCGCTCCCTCCAAAACATTGCCGTCGCCATCAACCAATTGCGGCTGTATCCCAAAAAACGGTTTAGACGCGGATCCCGGCTTCATGTCGGTAGCGCCCGGCAGCGGCGTTATCATAATGCCGCCCGTTTCGGTCTGCCACCATGTGTCAACGATAGGGCATTTTTTATTACCAACAACATTATAATACCACAGCCACGCTTCGGGGTTTATGGGCTCGCCAACACTGCCAAGAATACGCAGTGATGAACGCGATGTAGAATTTACGGGGCCATCGCCTTCACGCATGAGAGCGCGAATGGCTGTTGGCGCGGTATAGAACGAATTGACTTTATGCTTATCCACGACTTGCCAAAACCTTGAAGCATCAGGATAGGTCGGCACGCCCTCAAACATAAGCGTCGTCGCGCCATTGGCCAGCGGGCCGTAGACGATATAGCTATGGCCCGTCACCCAGCCCACATCGGCGGTGCACCAGTAAACATCTCCGTCTTGATAATCAAACACATATTCGTGGGTGAGCGAGGCATAAGTCAGATAGCCGCCCGTAGTGTGTAGCACGCCTTTTGGCTTTCCCGTCGAGCCGCTTGTATATAAAATAAACAAAGGGTCTTCGGCGTTCATGGGTTCGCACGGACAGTCGTCACTTACGCTCGTTAGTTCATCTTCATAGACGTAATCGCGTCCCGCCTTCATAGGCACGTCTTTGCCCGTGCGCGTCACCATAATGACGGATTTCACGTCAGGACATTTTTTTAGCGCTTTGTCCACATTGGCTTTGAGCGGTATAGTTTTTCCGCCGCGCACACCTTCGTCCGCGGTGATAATGTAGGGGCTATCGCAATCTTGTATCCGGCCCGCGAGGGCTTCAGGAGAAAAACCGCCAAACACAACGCTATGAACCGCGCCAATGCGCGCGCACGCGAGCATGGCAAAGGCAGCTTCGGCGATCATAGGCATATAGATGGTAACGCGGTCACCTTTTTTCACGCCATGCTTTTTCAAGATATTCGCGAACCGGCACACATACATATGTAATTCGCCATAAGTAATATAAAGATGATCCGTCGGTTCATCGCCTTCAAAAATAATCGCGGTTTGATCGCAGCGCGTAGCAAGGTGACGGTCGATACAATTTGCCGCCACGTTAAGCACCCCGTCTTCGTACCAACGAATATGCAAATCATCTTTGTCATAGCTAACATCTTTGACTTTGGTATATGGTTTTATCCAGTCAAGGCGCTGACCTATTTCGCCCCAAAAATTTTCAGGCACGCGCACCGAGGCGCTATACATAGCGTCATACCGCGCCGCATCTATATGAGCGGTTTTGGCAAATGCCGTTGGCACTTTAAAAATAGATTTCTCGCTGCTCATAGTAATCCCCTTGTATCAAAGCGCACGGGTACGCCCATATGCGCTTTGATAGACAAGTGTACAGGATTTGGCAATCCTCGCCCCGCGAAAATTATCAAACTTGAGCGCGCTGGGAAGCGCTAGTTAAACCTGATTATCACACGATGAGGTCGTCAAACATATCCCAGATAGGTGCAAGATCAGCATCGCCAGATAGGTTTTCAGTAGCAGGCATAGACATATCAATGCCTTCCAGCCCAGCGACAAGAGCATCAATAGGCACGCCAAAATCAAACAGATCACTATCGATAGCTTTTTCGGTTTTCTCTAACGCTTCCGCCTGTTCCTTGACATCTGTTTTTCCATCTAGCTCTTCGGCAATTGTAGATTTTTGCACAAATGTTTCGGCAAAGACACCATCCGCCGCAATCCGCGCCAGAAGATCAGCAGACAGGATTGTCACCCCGTCACCACCAAATACATATTGCTCGATATTATTTATGTGATTATTACCAAGCCCGCCAATAACGATGACTTGGTCGCCACCTGCAAAGGTAATTAGTAAATCATTACTATTCAACGTTAGGCGCGAGAAGGTTGCGTCGCTGGACAAATAATCAGTAAAACTGACAACGTCCGTATCAGCATTGCCGTTATCTTGTATGATATCACGTCCATCACCTGTGTTAAACACATAGGTGTCACTACCATTTCCGCCGGACATAAAGTCATTACCAAGACCTGCCTCCAAAGTATCTTCAATATTGCTCCAGCCAATGAGGCTATCATCACCATCGGTCGATTCTTGGGCTAGTATAATCGCGCGAAAATCTGCCATCGTTAGCGTATCTGCGCTATCAAGGAATTGCACCTGTTCAATACCGTCGACAAAATTATTATTTAAAGTCCGCTGTATCGTGATTGATCCGCCGCCTGAAAATTCAAGGATCAAATCATCTGGCGCTCCAGGATTGCGAGACACCGTTACATCTGCAAACGCAACACCGGAAATCTGTACTATATCTGTGTCACCGCCACCATTATCAGCAATAACATCCTCGCCATCACCAATGCTATAAATATATGTATCAGACCCGTTGCCGCCAATAATAAAATCGTCTCCAAGCCCGCCCGTGAGCGTATCAGCCACTGTTGATCCTGTGATAATGTCATCACCCGCAGTTGATTGCTGCGCAAACAAATCTGCCCGCACATCTGCCATGGTCAAAGTCACACCGTCACCATCGAAGATGATTTGCTCGATCCCATCTACAAACCCATTTTGGATTGTGCCGCGAACTATGATTTGATCACCATTGGCAAATGTGATGATGAGGTCATCAGCACTGCCAGGGAAGAAACTAAAGCTAGCATCTGTCGACGAATGACCACGAATGTCTAATACATCATTGTCACCGCCGCCATTGTCATCAATGGTGTCCAAGCCATCCCCTGAATTATAAATGTACGTATCAGAGCCGTTGCCACCCGTTAGATAATCATCACCTAGCCCGCCTTCGATAATGTCAGCATGTGTAAAGCCAATAATATTGTCAGCGCCCGCTGTCTGTTGGTTGGCAACAAACAGAGCCCGTAAATCAGCCATCGTTACCGTGACGCCATCACCGTCGAATATTACTTGCTCTATCCCATCAGCAAAGTCGCCCTGAAGAGAGTTCTTCACCAAAATAGAATCGCCCCCAGACAATCGAATTACAAAATCATCTACATCACCTGCTACGCGCTCAAAAACAGCGTCCGTAGACGAATACCCACGTATGTCGATAATATCTGTATCACCACCGCCATTGTCTTCTATGTAATCACTACCATCACCAGCATTGAAAACATAAGTGTCAGAGCCATCAAGGCCAAAGATGAAGTCATCACCAAGACCGCCCTCAAGAACATCTGCAACACTTGAACCAGTGATAGCATCGCCGCCAGGCGTTTGTTGCTGCGCGAGTAAAATTGCGCGGATATCTGCCATTGTTAATGTGACCGCATCACCATCAAAAACAATCTGCTCAACACTGTCATTAAATCCGCCCGTAACCGTATCATTAATGATGATTTGATCGCCGCCAGGCAATGTAACTATAAGTGTAGTCGTTGATCCTAGTGCCAGACTATAGCTGGCATCGGTAGAGGAATATCCACGAATTTCTAAGACGTCGGTATCATTACTACCATTATCGTCAATAATGTCATGACCGTCACCCGCATTGAAAATATAAAGATCTGACCCATCTCCGCCAATCATTAAATCATCGCCCAAACCGCCTTCGAGCGTGTCAACCGCGTTAAATCCAGTGATGACATCATCACCTGCGGTTTGCTGGTCCGCGACCAAAATAGCATTAACATCCGCGCGCAGCAGCGTTACGCCATCGCCATTAAATGTGATGGTTTCAATGCCGCCATATTCCGAGCCAAATTCACCTTGTAAGGTAATTGTGTCGCCGCCCACAAAACTAATGATGAGTGTGCTTGTGGTATCAATCCCGTGCAATACGCTAAAGCTTGCATCGGTGGATGAATAACCACGAATATCAAGCACATCTGTACCGCCACCGTTTTGGACATTATCGGAAATAATATCTTGGCCATCACCGAGATTGAAAATATAAAGGTCACCGCCGCGCCCGCCATTCATGAAGTCATTACCAAGACCGCCTTCAAGTGTGTCACTTCTAGTGAACCCGGTAATGTGGTCATCACCAATCGTTTGTTGGTTGGCAATCATCAAGTCAAGAATTTGCCCATTGGTCATGGTCAAACCGTCATCAACAAATGTAATTTCTTCAAGCGTTACAGACGGAAGGTTTCTGGTAAATCCGGTTACAAATATCATATTGCCGCTGCCCAAATCTATCAGCAGGTCTTCGTTAAACCGGCCCGTAAGCTCAAAATTAGCGCTGGCAAATGAATGCCCGGTGATTTCCAAGCTATCAACATTTGCTGAGCTTCCATTATCGGAAATAATGTCATAACCGCCATTGCCAGAATATTGATAGATATCGTTACCGCCAGCCCCGCGTAAGAGTTCATTCGCGCCCGTGCCTACCAATACATTTGCATTATTATCGCCAAGTATTTCGGTATGGGTCACACCATTAGCCGCAATTTCTGCTATAAATGTTGCGTTATTCCAGGTAACGCTATCACCAGAGAAGGTAATGTTTTGCCATGGACCGCGGCGTATTAAGACAATTTGATCGCCATTACCAAAGTCTAGAATAACTTGGTCGGAATTTGCCTGCGTGATCAAAGTTACATCTGTTGACGAATACCCATTGATAATAATATCATTATTACTCGTCGCGAATGTAACTGTATTTTGCTCTGCATATGTATCGCGGCCATCGCCGATATTATAAATATATATATCAGCAGCACCATCCCCCCCATTAACAAAATCATTGCCCGTGCCAAATTCGTAAGTTCCTGCAATGAAATGATAACCCTCAAAATAATCAGCGCCCGCAGTTTGCGCCTGCGTGATTAGCAATGCCCGTATATCATCCATGGTGAATGAAGTGGCGTCACCATCAAAGGTGACCAGCTCAATATTGTCATTAAAATTCGGGGTTGATAAAGTGTCGTTAATAGTAATGCTATCGCCATTGGCAAATGAGATAACTAGATCATTAGAAATTCGTCCGCGTATCACAGGAGCAGTTGAGAAAGTAGCGTCCGTAGATGAATATCCGCGAATATCTACAACATCATCAACCGCGCCAAATGTATCACCATTTTCGATAATAATATCACTGCCATCACCAAGGTTGAAGATATAAGTATCTGCACCAAATCCTCCAGAAATCATATCATCGCCGAGGCCACCCTCGAATGTTTCGGAAAAATTACCAATACCAGAAATGATATCATCGCCCGCAGTTTGCTGCTGCTGCAAAATGATAGCGCGAACATCAGCCATAGTTATGGTCACGCCATCACCGTCAAATATGATCTCTTCTATCTCGTCCGCGTTATCTTCCAATAACGAATTGCGTAGCGTAATTTGGTCGCCATTAGCGAAAGAAACAATCACATCGTCCGTGTCACCAGCGACAAGTGAATAACTGGCGTCCGTGGACGAATAACCGCGAATATCCAGCACGTCAGTATCTTGGAAACCGCCATCGTCTATAACATCGACGCCATCACCAAGGTTGAAAATATATGTATCAGACCCATCCCCACCAACAATGAAATCATTGCCGAGGCCACCCTCGAAGGTTTCGCTAAATGAACTGCCAAGCGTAGTAATAGTGTCATCACCAGCCGTTTGTTGCCCCGCGATAATCGCAAGGCGCAAATCAGCCATTGTGAATACGGTGCCATCGCCATCAAACCGGATTTCTTCAATCTCATCACCATTAGCTTCAAGGAGTGTATTGCGGATAACAATTTGGTCGCCATTGGCAAATCTTATGAGCACATCATCAGCATCCCCTGGAATACGGGTAATGGTCGCATCAGTTGACGAGTAACCACGAATGTCGAGGATGTCCAAATCTTGGAAGCCATTATCTTCAATCACGTCCTGCCCGTCACCAACATTAAAGATATATGTATCCGAACCATCACCGCCGATAATTACATCATTGCCAGTACCTGTTTCAAACACTTCATCAAAACCAAACCCAACAACAGAATCATCCCCTGTCGTTTGCTCTTGGGCCAATAAAATTGCGCGCAGATCGGCCATGGTTAGCGTGACACCATCACCATCAAATGTAACTTGCTCTATTTCGTCCGAATTATTTTCAAGCAATGAATTACGAAGTGTAATCTGATCACCATTAGCAAAACTGAGTACCACATCATTAGGGGATCCAGGTATACGGTTAATAACAGCATCTGTTGAAGAATAACCGCGAATATCTAAAACGTCCGTATCTTGAAACCCGCCATCTTGGATGACATCAACACCATCACCTATGTTGAAAATATAAATATCTGAACCATCGCGCCCAGAGATAAAGTCATTCCCCGTACCGCCTTCATAGGTTTCGTCCGTAGCAATAGAAAATCCGCTAATGGTATCATCGCCACCTGTTTGCTGGTTTTGAATAAATTGAAGGCGGATGTCAGCCATGGTGACAACTACGCCATCGCCATCAAATGTAATTTGCTCTATGTGATCTGCATTACCTTGCAATAGCGTATTTCTAATCAAGATAGTATCGCCATTGGCAAAAGTGATGCGAACATCATCAGCATCGCCAGGCACTTGGGTAAATCTAGCCTCCGTAGATGAGTAGCCACGAATATCCAAAACATCCGTATCTTGAAAACCATTATCATCAATAATGTCGCTGCCATCCCCAATATTAAAGATATAAATGTCTGAATTGTTCCCACCAGACATAAAGTCATCACCAGTGCCGCCTTCAAGCGTATCTGCGCTAGCGGTAAACCCAATAACACTATCATCGCCACTTGTTTGCTGCTGCGCAATCATTATAGCGCGCACGTCAGCCATGGTCAAAACGGCTCCATCTGAAAAAGCTATTTGCTCAATCTCGTCACCATTACTATTATTGAGCGTATTGCGGATCAAGACATTGTCGCCATTGCCTAAATCGACAAGCAAGTCATCTGTGTCAAACCCCCACAATGAAAACGTAACATCTGCGGGCGTATAACCTTCAAGCAGCAATATATCTGTATCATTAGAACCATTGTCCTCGATCACATCAAATCCATCACCTTGGCGATAAACATATATGTCCGACCCGTCAGCCAATGTAATTTCATCATTGCCTTCAAGGCCAAAAACTATCTCCGTATCTTGGCCGCCTACAACACCTAAATCATCTCTATTTGGCGTGCCAAATAAAGTCGAGTCGACTGCCGCCAGCCAAAATTCGAACGTCACAAATTCGCCGTGCGGATCAGTCGCCGTTACCGAAAGACGGACAAGGCCGCGATCGCCGCTTGCGGGCGTGCCGCTAAATGTTTGCGTGGCCCCATCAAAACTTAGCCAGGCGGGCAGTGCGTTGCCATCATCCAGTTCCGCTGTCCAATTTAGCACATCAGAAGCATCAATATCAGTTACCGTACCTGCTGGCACGGCAAAACTAAACGCACCAGAAACAGTCGCAATTTGAAGATCAACGCCGTTGTTAAGAACGGGCGCATCATTTCGCCCCTCAACCGTTATCGTCACCGTATTAGATATGGTCGCGTCACCATCAGTAATATCATAGGTAAAGGTCACGTCTTCCGACTCGCCAAGAGCAAGGTCTTGGTATGGCGATGGATCGAAGGTTAGCTGCGAACCAATGATACTTGGCACCACGGGACGTCCGCCCGTTTGCACAATGTTAAGAACGCTTAGATTGCCCTGATCATTAGTGTCCACATCAGACGCCGTTGACAGTAAATCAACAATAATTGGCACAGCGTCTTCATACGTTGTCGTGGAAATCACCGTTGCCACTGGCGCGTCATTAATGCCCTGCACCGTAATGGTAACGCTGGTTGAAACGCTCGCGCCATGCTCATCGCTAACATCAAATGTGAAGGTAACATCTTCACTTTCCCCGTCATCTAGATCTTGGAAAGAGGACGAGTCGAAACTTATCTGGGTACCTGTAAGAACAGGCGCGACTGCGCGCCCAGCAGATTGCACAAAACCCACGACAGATAATACTGCCCCATCGTCAACATCTGAGGCGTTTTGGATAAGGTCAACAACAATCGGCGCAGCGTCTTCGTCGGTGAGAGCTGTGAGCGCGCTAGAAACTGTTGGCGCATCATTCGTGCCTGTAAGAGTTATCGTCGCGGTTTGCGGCACAACACCGCCCGCACCGTCAACAATATCATAGCTCACAATAATATTTAGAACGGCGCCCAGCGCCAAGTGTTGGAAGGCTGCGTCAGCGGGGTCTACATTAATCGTATTCCCCGTCCTTGTCACGCCTGCCGTGAGACCCGTTACATTGGCCACGCCAAGAATAGTTCCAAAATCAACGTCCACGGCCCCGCTAAGCATATCAATGGCAAAACTGGCAGCGTCTTCATTGGCCGCCGCAGTGAGCGCACCAGAAACTGTTGGCGCGTCATTCGTGCCCGTAATGGTGATGGTCAGAGTTTGCGTCACAAGCGCGCCATGTTCGTCAATTACATCAAAGGTAATAATTGTGTCTGTGCTAAACCCTTGTGGTAAAAATTGTAGGCTTGGATCTGCAGGATCAACGGTGATGGTATTCACCCCATCAAATGTAATTCCAGGAAGCAATGCAGACATATTCACAATACTAAGTACAGCGCCCGTATCAATATCAGAAGCGCCAGTCAGTAGATCAACAGAGAAGACCGCATCATCTTCATTAGCGTCGCCCGTTAGTGCCGCAGCAACTTCTGGCGCATCATTTGTACCAGCAAGAGTTATCGTCGCCGTTTGCGGGACGCTCGCGCCGTGTTCATCAACGACATCGAAAGAGACAACAATGTTTAAAATTTCGCCTAAAGCCAAGCTTTGAAACGCCGCATCTGATGGATCAACACTAAGGCTAGTGCCCGCAAATGTTACGCCCGCCGTTAGGCCCGTCACATTTGCAACGGATAAAATCGCCCCAGTATCAACATCATTAGCACCTTCCAGCATATCTACTGTAAAGCTTGCATCATCCTCATTGGCAGCATCCGTCAATGCCGCCGCCACTGTCGGGACGTCATTTGTACCCGTGATAGTCACTGTGATAGATTGGGCAGCTACGCCGCCATTACCATCGACTATCTCGTAATTAAGCGTCAGAACTAGGTCTTCGCCCGCGGCTAGGGATTGATAATCAGGATGTGAAGGATCAATAGACAAATTTGTCCCGCTTGGAATTAATCCCTGCAAAGACCCGCCGCTTGCCGTAATGTTTTGCACGCCAAGAACATCGCCAATATCAATGTCGCTAGCCCCCGCCAGCAAATCGACAACTGTAACCGCGTCGTCTTCATTGACCGCCGCCGTTAGCGCCGCACCTACGACAGGCGCGTCATTTGTACCTGTAATCGTGATTGTCGCAGTTTGCGGCACACTGCCGCCATTACCATCCTCTATGTCATAACTAACACTAATGATTTGCGTGACGCCAACGGCCAAGCTCTGGAAGCTAGCATCTGATGGATCAACGGACAGCGTAGTACCCGCAAATGTTACGCCTGCAGTGAGGCCCGTAACATTAGTGACAGTCAGCACATCACTCGCATCGACATCGGATGCGCCCGCAAGCATATCAACCGTAAAGCTAGCATCATCTTCGTTAGCAAAGGCGCTCAGAGCTGCCGCTACAACTGGAATATCATTGGTGCCCGTAATGTTGATGGTCACGGTCTGCGATACGCTCGCGCCGTGTTCATCGACGACATCATAGGACACAACAATATTTAAAATTTCGCCCAAAACTAGGCTTTGAAACGCTATGTTAGCAGGGTCGACACTGATTGTGGAACCTACAAAAGTTACGCCCGCTGTCAGGCCCGTTACATTCGCAACAGATAAAACAGCTCCATTGTCGACATCGCTGGCGCCCGCAAGCATATCAACCGTAAAGCTAGCATCGTCTTCATTTGCTGCAGCCGTTATCGCCGCCGCAACTGTCGGCGCATCATTCGTGCCCGTAATTGTAACGGTTGCCGTTTGCGGCACTATGCCCCCTGCCCCGTCGACAATATCATAGCTAACGACAACGTTTAGAACTTCGCCAAGAGCTAGATTTTGAAACGCTGCGTCAGCAGGGTCAACGCTTAAGGTCGCCCCTGCAATTGTGATACCTGCCGTAAGACCTGCAACATTTGTAACAGCTAAAATCGTTCCAAAGTCTGCGTCCGTAGCGCCGCTTAACATATCAATGGTAAAGCCTGCATCATCCTCATTCGCCGCCGCCGTTAGAGCCGCTGCAACGACAGGCACGTCATTGGTGCCGGTAATGGTGATGGTCAGAGTTTGCGCTACAGATGCGCCGTGCTCGTCCACCACGTCAAATGTAATGATCACATCTGTGCTTACGCCTTGCGGTAAGAACTGCAGGCCAGGGTCAGACGGGTCAACACTGATTGTATTTAAGCCATCAAAAATCACGCCTGGTGGCAATGCCGAAACATTGGCAATACTTAGCACAGCCCCATTATCAACATCGCTCGCGCCCGCAAGCATATCAGCTGTGAAAATAGGCCCATCTTCAGTGCCCGCAGCCGTCAAAGCCGCAGCCACTATGGGCGCGTCATTCGCACCAGTAATTGTGATTGTCGCAGTTTGCGTCACACTGCCGCCATTGCCGTCTTCTATATCATAAGAATAAGTGATGGTTTCGCTCTCGCCATCAGCAAGCGCGGTATAGGCGTCAGGGTCTATATCAAGACTGTTGCCATTGACCGTTACGCCGCTATCATCGCCGCTCGTTAGAACCAAATTGGCAACATTTAGCACATCGCCCGCGTCTGGATCGCTTGCGCCGTCCAGCAGGTCAACGCTAAAGGCTGCGTCATCTTCATTGGCCGCAGAAATCACAGGGCCCGAAACAACAGGCTGGCCATTTCCAGCGCCAACGCCAGAAATTGTAATACTCGCAGTTTGCGTAACTATGCCGCCATTACCATCGGTGACATCATAGCTATAGACGATGATTTCCGTCTCGCCTGCATTTAGCGCAGAATATGCGGACGGATCAACGCTAAGCGAATTTCCAGTAATAGAGACGCCGCCATCATCGCCGCTCACGAGGACAATATTGGAAGCATTTAATATGTCGCCTGCATCTATATCAGAAGCACCTACCAATAGGTCTACAAGGAAGGCCGCGTCAGTTTCAAATCCAGACACCGTAATAGCAGCCGTAATCGTAGGTGCACCATTAGTGCCCGTAATGGTAATCGTCGCGGTTTGCCCTACGGATGCACCATGCTCGTCCACCACGTCATAAGACACTATAATATCAAGAGCTACGCCCAAAGCGAGGCTCTGGAAAGCCGCGTCAGACGGATCTACCGTCAGCGTTGATCCCGCAAAGTTAACGCCCGCAGCAAGTCCTGTGACATTAGTCACAGAAAGTACCGCTCCATTATCGACATCGCTCGCGCCTGCAAGCATATCAATCGTGAAACCTGCATCATCTTCATTAGCCGTTGCCGTTAGCGCTGCCGCTACGGCTGGAGTGTCATTTGTGCCAGTGAGCGTAATTGTGGCAGTTTGCGGCGTAACGCCGCCATTACCGTCAACTACGTCATAACTCACAATAATGGATAACGCTTCGCCCAAAGCCAGAGCTTGGAAAGCGGCATCTGATGGATCAATGCTAATAATTGACCCCGAGACTGTAACGCCCGCCGTTAACCCAGTAACATTCGCCACGCTAAGAACATCGCTCGCGTCAACATCGCTTGCGCCTGCAAGCATATCGATTGTAAAGCCTGCATCGTCCTCATTTGCCGCCGCCGTTAACGCCGCCGTCACAGCTGGCGCATCATTGCTGCCGGTGATCGTAACCGTTACGGTATTTGTGGCGCTACTGCCATTATTATCGGTGACAGTATAGGTGAATGTATCGCTCGCCGTTTCGCCAACGGCCAAACTTTCAAACCCGCCATTCGGATCATAATCAAATGTACCGTCACCATTGTCTGTAACAAGACCAATTGTTCCCGTTGCGTCCACGCTAAATGTATGAGTATCGCCAGCGTCAACATCACTAGAATCGGCAGCCAGAGTAATAGCAGCGCCATCTTCATTTGCCGTGCCCGTCACCGCGTTGACGGATGGAACATCATTCGTCCCCGTAATGGTAATGGTCACTGTTTGTGCGGCGCTGCCACCATAACCGTCAACTATGTCATAATTAACTACGACGGTAAGAACCGCGCCCAAGGCAAGGCTTTGAAAAGCGCTATCTGATGGGTCAACATTTAAGCTAGTGCCAGACAGTGTTACGCCCGCTATCAAGCCCGTTACATTATCAACGGACAGAACATCGCTCGTGTCAACATCACTTGCGCCTGCCAGCATATCAATGACTAAGCCTGCGTCATCTTCATTAGCCGCCGCCGCAATCGCCGCACCTGCGCTCGGCACATCATTGGTGCCCGTTATAGTAATCGTCGCTGTTTGCGGCACGCTCGCGCCGTGCTCATCAATAACATCGTAAGATACAATGATGTCCAGGGTTTCTCCAGCAGCCAGCCCTTGGAATGCCAGATCAGATGGATCAACCGTTAATGTAGAGCCAGAAAATGTAACGCCTGCAGATAATCCTGTAACACTTGCCACAGATAGAATTGCACCATTATCCACATCACTTGCGCCCGCCAACATATCAACCGTGAAACCAGCGCCGTCCTCAGCACCTGCCGCCGTCACAGCCGCCGCTACGGTCGGCGCATCATTTGTGCCTGTTACTGTGATTGTCGCCGTCGCTTGATTAGTAGCACCGCCTCCCGACAGCTCATAAATAAATGATACACTAGCGCTCTCGCCCGCCGCTAAAGCGTCAAAGTCCGCCTCAGGGTCAAAGTCAAATGTGCCATCAGAGTTCAAAATCAACGTGCCAGACGCCACGCCAGAGATTAGCGACACACTTGTGCCCGCGTCAAAAGTGTCATTAGCAGTTACGTCATCTGAAAAGACACCGTTCTCATCTGTGGTGAAGCTATCGTCCAAAGCGATAGGATCATTACCCCCAGTGCCGCCCCCTGCATCATTAGGGTCAACTTCGATGCCGCCTACAAATACTCGCAGATTTTCTATGGAAGATACGCTTAAGTTCAGCTCACTAAAATAATAACGCGGGCCCCAAACTTGTCCATTACTATGAGTGTGATCAGAAATGTAT
>Ga0209633_10003699_pt1 | contig 14049 bp, 8 predicted proteins | sample Cruoilmetagenom1_FD_187290 | JGI IMG/M metagenome (GOLD analysis project Ga0209633, IMG submission 187290) | Oil polluted marine microbial communities from Coal Oil Point, Santa Barbara, California, USA - Sample 1 (SPAdes) (version 2) | ecosystem: Environmental > Aquatic > Marine > Oil seeps ... | reverse complement strand
GCACCAGGCTAAATCAGCTCCTGGCGCCAACCGGTATGAAGTTTGGTCCCGATCCTGCCTCTATCAACTCTGCCATGGTGGGTGGAATTATTGCCAACAATGCCAGTGGAATGAGCTGTGGAATACATGCCAACAGCTACGCCACCATTCAATCGGCCAGGATCGTCTTTGCAGATGGCACTTTGCTGGACACTGCAAGCCCCGAAAACTGTGCGGCCTTTCTCAAATCAAAACCGGAACTGGTATCAACGCTCAAGCGCATCGGAGAAGAAATTCGTTCTACTCCTGCTTTAGTTGAAAAAATCCGGAAGAAATACGGCATTAAGAATACAACGGGCTATGGGATGAACACACTTATCGATTTTGAGGACCCCATAGATATCATTCTCCACTTAATGGTGGGTTCTGAAGGCACCCTGGGTTTTGTCTCTGAGGCTACATTTTCCACCATTCCGGTCAAAGCTTTCAGAGCCTCTTCACTGATCTATTTCAAAGATCTTGAATCTGCCTGTAATGCGGTACCCCTGTTAAGAGAAGCCAGGATCCCGGCCATTGAAATCATGGACCGTGAGGCACTGCGTTCAGTGGAAGGTAATGCAGGGATCCCTGACTATATCCGGGAGCTGGATAAGGGAGTTACTGCCCTGCTTATTGATCTTGAAGAAGAGAGTCAGGAAGCACTGGATGAAATGGTGGCACGGACCAGGAAGGCCCTTTCGGGATTCAAGCTGGAACGTGATTTTGAGGTCACTTCCGATCCAAAACAAATCACAGACTACTGGAATGTGCGCAAGGGTGTATTTCCTTCGGTGGGAGGCATGCGTAAACCGGGAACCAGTGTGATTATTGAAGATGTGGCAGTTGGTGCAGAACATCTGACTGTAGCTGTGGATGATATGCGCCGGATGTTGGATGATCTTGGATATGAAGATGCTGTAATCTATGGCCATGTGCTGGATGGTAATCTCCACTTTATTTTTGCCCAGGATTTCCACAACGATGGTGAACTGAAGAAATATGAGAATATGATTCTTCAACTCACCCGTTTGATTGTGGACAAATATGACGGATCGCTGAAGGCAGAGCATGGAACCGGCATCAACATGGCACCATTTGTGGCCTATGAATGGGGCGAAGAACTTTATGCCCATATGAAGGAGATCAAAGAAGCCTTTGATCCCCTTGGTATCTTGAATCCGGATGTGATCATTTCAGATGATCCACAGGTACACCTGAAGCACTTCAAACCTATACCGGTCATCGATGAGGCCGTAGATCAATGTATCGAGTGCGGCTTCTGTGAGATCAACTGTCTGACCAATGACCTGACTCTTTCGGCCCGCCAGCGAATTGTGGTACAGCGCGAAATAGAGCAACTTAGCCGCTCTGGTGAAAATGCAGAGAAACTGGGAAATCTGAACAAATCCTTTAAATACCTGGGAGAAAGCTCCTGTGCTGGAGATGGACTCTGTGCCATCACCTGTCCCCTCTCCATCGATACGGGTGTGATGATCAAACACCTGCGTGCCCGGAATAATGCAAGGAAACGTCCGGGCAATCCCATCGCCACATGGATTAGCAAGCACTTCCCGACCGTGCATTTCTTTGTAAGGTTTGGACTGGGATTTATGAGTGGAATTAACAAAATTGTGCCCTTCAGGAAGTTCTGGATCTGGGATCGTCATATGCCACGGCCGGCAAAGGCCAGCAGCCTGTCGCGAGCGAACCCTGAGGTGGATTCCGGAAAGCTGAAAGTAGTATATTTCCCGAGTTGCATCAACCAGAGTATGGGAAACGCAGTAAGGGACAAAGAAAAAAAATCACTGGTGGATGTAAGCATTGAGGTCCTGGAAAAGGCCGGCTACGAAGTGATCTTCCCGGAACAGATGAACAAACTTTGCTGCGGAACCCCCTGGGAGAGCAAGGGCTTTTTCGATATTGCTGATGCCAAATCGGGTGAGCTGGAGAAAGCACTGATGAGAGCCAGCAATGAAGGAGCATACCCGGTACTCTGCGATACCAGTCCATGCACCCACCGCATGAAGCGGGTGATGTCGGATAAGCTGGACCTGTACGAACCGGTTGAATTTATCCATGATCACCTTCTTGAGAAACTGGAACTTCAGAAATCCGGGGAAGCCATGGCCTTTCATGTGACCTGTACCAGTACAAAAATGGGACTTGAGGAAAAATTCAGGACAGTTGCAAAGGCATGCACCTCTCACCCGGTCTTCCCCGAAGAAGTGGGTTGCTGTGGATTTGCCGGGGACAAAGGTTTTACCCAGCCTGAGATTAACACCTGGGCCCTGAGGAACCTGAAGCTACAGGTTGACCGGCTTTCGGCTGGATACTCCAATAGCCGTACCTGTGAGATCGGACTCTCACGAAACAGTGGTGTCGACTACAAATCGGTGATGTACCTGGTAAGAGAAGCGATTAAAGAATAAGCATCTGCCTGATGGCTGAGCTTTCTCCTGCCTGCAAGCGGTAAGAATAGAGTCCGGGCTCAAGCTCTTTGGTCTCAACCCCAACTGTATGGGATCCCGGACCGTAGGAGTTGTTTGCCAGTGTCCGGACCTTCCTGCCTGTGACATCATATACCTCCAGCAACACATGTTGATCTGTGGGAAGCGAAAAACCAATGGTCGAGTAGTCAGAAAAAGGGTTGGGATGATTCTGTCCCAGATTCAGTTCTGAACTTGTCTCTCCCAGGCCTGTGACACCATCCTGATAGACCCGAACATAATCCACTACCAGATCCTGCGGGAAGCTTGTGCTTCCATCCGGCGATCCCGGCCAGTTACCTCCAACAGCCAGATTGATCAGCAGGTGAAAGCGCCTGTTAAAGGGTGCAGGGAATGGTGCAACACTGCTATACCACATTCCTGTACCCAGACTCTGAAAGAGTTCCCCATCCACATACCAGCGTAGCTCTCCCTCCTCCCATTCCAGGGCAAAGGTGTGGAAGGCCTGATGGAAGGCTGTATCACCTGTTTCATAGTCCTTCCCCCTGTACTCATTATTTGGCCACTGTCCGCCGTAGTGGATTGTTCCGTGCACCACGGTGGTATCATGACCCAGATATTCCATAATATCAATCTCCCCGCTGGCAGCCCATCCCCCATAGTCGGAGTCCGTTGGCAGCATCCAGATGGCTGCCCATAGTCCTTGACCCACAGGCATTTTTGCCCTGAACTCAAAACGTCCATAGGTCCAGTCGCCCATATTGATGGTACGGATCCTGCCTGAAGTAAACTGACTGGATTCCACATTTTCCCTTTTTGCTGTAACGGTCAGCACTCCATCAGCGACCTTTACATTCTCTTCCTGGTAGTATTGCAGTTCATTGTTTCCCCAGCGATCAAGTCCATATTCCGATCCCGTTCCGGTCATGTAGGACCAAAGGTCAGTATTCAGGGTATCTCCATCAAACTCATCGGCCCACACCAGCTTCCAGTCTTGTCCATGGACACCTGTAAGAGCCATTATCATACCAAGTAATAGTAGTTGCTTCTTCACCATCATCTGTTTCAGTTTTTTATGCAATCAGGAACCTCTTTGAATCAATCTAAATATACTGACACTGTATTACCCGTACCACTTCCTGGTGCGTCCCTGGAGATTATCAAGTACGTCTATGGTAGTATTTACATCTTCCACCACCTGAAAATCGAACATGCCCACGCAGATGAAATCGGCCCCCTTCTCAAAGGCCCAATTGAATCCATCCTTGGGCTCAATGGCACCAGCGGCCAGGACTTTAAAACCCATCACCGGAACGGTGGCACGCTCCACAAACTCGGCGGTCCTGTCGGGGAAGAGACAGAAACAGTTGTTATGGAACTTGTTATGATCCAGGTAATTCTTACCATCTACTTCAAAGGGCACCCGGTTTTCGATGGGATGAGCAGACCAGTAGTTGTCGTGATGCATGGTCTTCATATAGTAATCCGGAATGATCCCATACTCCTCAGTGGCTATCAGGGCATCGACGGTATGTGAAGCCAGTCCGGCCACGTAACCCTGTCTGCGGATATGATCCATCATCTTCTCCACCACATCAATCTGATTGTCACGCACAAGCCAGTCCACCTGGTTCCCCTGGATCTGAACAATGTCCACACCAAAATCAATGGCCTTATCAATGTTCACGAAATAGTCCTTATTCTTCATATCCGGATGGATCTGGGAGATCACCTTTATTTTACTTCCTGTGGCTTTCTTGTACTTGGCAATCAGGGCATTGGTTGGGAATCCAATATTGATGGTATTAACACCAGCCTGTTCGGCAAGCATCAGGGTCTCATAGACCTTCCGTTCCGTATTATATGCCTTGAAAAGTGAAGATGCATAGATTAAATCACGTGCATGGGCCCATCCCCCAACAAGGTTACCTCCGGCCACCAGCCTGCTGATCTCGTGCTCACCAATCTTCCCTTTGGGTAGCTCGCCCTTTAATTCTGAAAGGGAAGTAAAGTTCAGCTGTATAGTTGCTCCGGACATTACGTCCACCTCCCTGGCAGTATGACGAAAAGCTCCCCAGCCCATGGCTCCCAGGATGGGAATGGTTGCCAGATTTTTCAGTGCTTCCCGACGGGAATTCATTCCATCCGGGTTTTTCTGTTCTTCTAATCCCTCCTGTTTCCTCCGTTTGAAAAGTTGAGAGATTCCATATCCCGTCTGGCTGCTAACCACAAACCAGAGTAAAAGGACGGCCTCAATAAAGTTCCGGTTGACAATATAGAAGTGCCCCTCCGGCGATCCGAATAGGGAAGTGCCAAAGGGGGGATAAGCAAAGTAGTACAATAACAGTAAAAGGATTCCTCCAGCAGAAGCCATCCTTATAAATATTCCAAGGAAGAGGGCCAATCCGATCAGGATCAAACCATATACATTCAGAACATCGATTACCTTAACCAGGCTCTCACCGGAGGCCAGCCATTGATAAAAACCAGAGAGGAAGCCAGTTGCATTGGCCAGGTAACTCTGGGCCGACCAGTTCTCTATGAATAATTTGGAGAGTCCTTCATAGAGAAAGTGCCACCCGATGGCAGCACGAATAATAGTAATAAGCGTTTTTTTCAAAACGGGTTTGCTCATAAGCAGATATCTTTAGGCCAGTTTAACCCTGACTGCAGCAGGACCTTTCGGACCCTTCTCTACCTCAAAGGAGACCATATTGCCCTCCATGATATCATCCCTGAACTCGTTCACATGAACAAAAATGCTCTCCTGGGTTACCGCATCACGAATAAATCCATAACCCTTTGAATCATTGTAAAAGGTGAGCCTTCCCCTGCGGATGGGATCCGGCTTCATAGATTCGTCCATCTTGGGTACGCTGACCTCAATATCTTCAATCTTTGTTTTGGATTTGGTGGCAGGATCGGGGGGAGTATCCGTTAGCATCCCATTCTCATCCACATAGGCAATCATGCTGTCGAGGCCGCCTTTCTTTTCGCCATCTTTTCTGGCAAGTCGTTTCTTCTCTTTGTCCTGCCTCTTTTTTTCTTTTTTCTTTCTTACTTCCTTCTTGTTGAATGATTCCTGTGATCTGCCCATAAATTAGTTTTGGTTTCTTTAGGTTTACTAGTCAAAGTTAGCGTTTATTTTCAGATAATCATGATGATAGTTAGCTCTCTCCGCCGAATCTGGCCTTGATTTTGCATTCTTCTTTCACTGAGTCACTAAATAAGCAATTATTAAATTAAACTTTTACCCAATTCTTATATCTAAATATTAAGGAAAAATCATTTTGTTGTATCTTTAAACATATCAAATAATCTCACCATGAAATTCTACCTGATACTTGCAACAGCCCTGATAATCACTTCAGCAGCTAATGCCCAGAACCGAGTTATTTATGGGAACCTGACTGCCTATAATTCATTCCCGGTTATGAACGTGGAAGTCTCCTCAAAAAAGGCAAAAGCCACAACCATGTCCGACTCCCTTGGAAACTTCTCCATTGTCTGCCTGGAAAAGGATGTTATCCAGATCAAACCCAAAGGATTTCAGGCCGTCAACAAAAAAGTTGATGCCAAAACAGATAGCGTGAGTATCAACCTGGTATTTATCGATACAAAGAAGAACCGGGAACTTGCTGTTAATTCAGGATTTATTACAGAAACAAACCTTAATTACGCCGTAGCCAACCTGGAGGAAGAAAACAATGATTACTGCAAGTACTCGGATATATATAACCTGATCAGGGGCACACAGGGTTCCAGCGTAACCGTATCCAATTCAGGAGTGATAACCATCAGAGGCGGAAACACCTCTTTTTCTGGCATGGACCAGGCCCTGATTGTAGTGGATGGACAGCCCACCTCCAATATTGACTGGATCAGGCCCTGCATTGTCAGGTCTATCAATGTTCTGAAAGGGGCTGATGCCACCATCTATGGAACAAGAGGTGGAAATGGCGTAGTTGTTATTACTACTACCAATAAATAATCAGACTTTATGAAGATTCTAAACGGGAGAACCCTGACGGTTCTCGCCCTTTTCCTGTGCAACATTGGACTGGCTGCACAGGAGAAACGAGCAATGGAATTCACTGATATTATGAAATTCCAACAGCTGAGATCACCCTCCATCTCGAGGGATGGCTCATGGGTAGTACATGCTGCAGTTCCTGACAGGGGCGATGCGCGGGTATTGGTCTACTCTTCCGATGGAAAAGTCCACTATGATCTGGCAGGAGCCAGGGATCCGGTTTTATCAAAGGATGGCCACTGGGTGGCTGCAATCAAGGCTGTGCCTGCCAGTGAGATATTGGTATCGGATCGGGGAAAGAATAAAGGTCCCAAGACCGGGCTGGTCCTCCTGAATACCAGCAGTGGAGAGGAACGCTCATTCGAGAATGTTAAGTCCTTCAGCTTCAGCAATAACAGCAAGTGGCTGATATTCCATCACCATAGCTCTAAGGCGGAGAAAAAAGACGGAGATAAGAAAAACGAGGGATTGGTTCCTGGAAGTACTTTAAGCTTAATGGATCTGGAAGAAGATAGCAGGGATACCCTCTCTTTTGTCTCCTACTTTGCTCTGGATTCCATATCCCAACACCTGGCCTATGTGGTGGCCGATACCAGCGCCCTTGAGAACGGGATCTACACGCTTTCACTGGCGAAACCCTCCACTCCTTCCACGGTACTCTATGCTGACAGCAGTGCCTGGGCAGGGGCCCTGACATGGAATAACAAGACCGGAGAGCTGGCCTTTCTGGCAGGTCTTACCAACGATAAGCAAAACAAAGAGAACAGCGATCTCTATATCTGGTCACCCGGAGAAACCCGTGCCGCACTTGCCCTGGCTGATGAGGAGCTGGAGGGTGACTGGAAGATCTGGCATACTAATAAGTTGCATTGGAGCCTGGATGGCTTGCGGCTGTTTCTTGGGACCAAACCCGGATCGGAGATCCTGGTACCGGACGAGGATAAGCCCGACTCCCTGAAGAATCTGTTTAGCACTGAGGATATTCTTGCCGACCGAACCGTGGATGTATGGCACTGGGATGATCCCTATATAAACTCACATCAGAAGAAGAGGTGGAAAGATGAAAAAAACCGCACCTATACCGGGGTATATTATCCCGGCAAAGATCGTTTTGTCCAGCTGGCAGATACGGAAATGCCTGATATCAGGATTGCTGAGAACAGCCATACCCTTTTAGGTTCATCCAGCATGCCCTATGCCAAGCGGGTGACATGGGATGGCAGGTATAGCGATTTCTACCTGGTGAACCTGGAAACAGGAGAAAGGGAAATTGTAATCTCTGGCCACCAGGGAAGACCTTCTTTGTCGCCCGACGGAAAATTCCTGAGCTGGTATGAGGATGGAAACTGGTATTTAATGGATGCTTCAAACCATCGATCCAGGAACCTCACTGCTGAACTGGATGTTCCCTTTGCAAATGAGGACTGGGACTACCCGGAAGATACTCCCGGATATGGAGTGGCTGACTGGCTGAATGCTTCGGAGGCGCTGCTGATCTATGATAAATATGATATCTGGCAGTTTCCCAGCGCAGGAGGTGAAGCACTATGTCTGACCGAAGGCCTGGGAAGGAAAGAAAAACTGCAGTTCAGAATCAAAAAGCTGGATCGGGAGAAGCGCTTTCTGGAGCAAGGGGAACCACTGGTACTAACAGCCTATCATGATCTGGAGAAGTATACAGCCCTATATTCCATGAAAGCCGGAAAAACCGGTGTGAGACCGATCCTGGAGGGTCCAAAAAAATATAGTTTAGTGGCAAAAGCCCGGGAGGCTGATGTGTTGCTTTACACCAGGCAATCTTACACTGAATTTCCCGACCTGTGGGTCACAGATCTGAAATTCAAGAAACCCCGAAAACTATCGGATCTGCAATCCCAGACAAACAACATTGCCTGGGGAGAAGCTGAACTGGTGGAATGGTCCTCCCTTGATGGAACACCCATGCAGGGAATCCTGATAAAACCCGGCAACTACGAACCTGGAAAAAAATACCCAGTCCTGGTTTACTATTATCGCTTTTTCTCCAACCGCTTGTATGACTTTAACAGGGTTGAGCTTACTCATAGGCCCTGCTTCCCCTATTATGCCAGCAATGGCTATGCGATCTTCCTTCCCGATATTCGTTTTGACATCGGAAACCCGGGCTACTCGGCCACCAAATGCCTGGTCCCCGGGGTACAGAAGCTTATCGATACAGGAATTGCCGACCCCGAAGCCATCTGTTTGCATGGTCACTCATGGAGCGGATATCAAACCGCCTTTGCCATTACCCAGACAAAGATATTTACCTGTGCCATTGCCGGTGCCCCGGTCTCCAACATGACCTCCGCTTATAGTGGAATCCGCTGGGGAAGCGGACTGGCCAGGCAGTTTCAGTATGAAAAGTCACAGAGCCGCATCGGGGGCAACCTCTGGGAGGCCAGAGATCTGTACATTGAAAACTCTCCGGTCTTCTTTGCCGACAGGATCGAAACCCCCTTACTGATTATGTTCGGGGATCAAGACGATGCCGTACCCTGGTACCAGGGTATTGAACTCTACCTGGCCATGCGCCGACTGGAGAAGGAGTGTCACTTCCTTCAATACAGGAACGAACCTCACCATCCTAAAAAATATGCCAATAAGCTGGACTGCACCATAAAGTACAAGGAGTATCTTGATCATTATCTTAAAGGAGAGCCGGCTGCAGAATGGATAAAAACAGGAATCCCATATAAAGGAAAATAGCATGTATGTTACCATAGTACATATTGAAGTCCATCTGGACCATCTGGATTCATTTATCCAGGCAAGCACAGCAAACCACCTGGAATCGGTGAAAGAAAGCGGCAATCTTCGTTTTGACCTGCTTCAAAGTGATGACAATCCGGGTCGCTTTGTTCTCTATGAAGCTTACGATAGCGGGAGTTCAGCTGCGGCTCATAAAGAGACGGCTCACTATATGAAGTGGAGGGAAACGGTAGCTCCCTGGATGGCAAAACCCAGGGAAGGGATTCGCTATAAAGGACTTCAGCCGGAGTTTTAGAAGAGGAGAATCAGCCAAGCTGATCCAGGTACATCCATCGCTCCATAAGGGAATCGACCTCCTCCATAAGCTCTGCAATGCGAATGGACTTGCTGTTCAGTGCTTCGTAATCCAGCATCCCACTATTGACTTCCTCTTCAAGAACTGATTTTTCGGCTTCCAGTTTTTCAATCTTTTCTTCCAATCCGGCATACTCCTGCTGCTCCTTGTAAGAACGTTTTGTCCTGGTGGCGGACGGCACTTTCTTCGGTTTAGTCTCTGCTTCAAGGCTCTTGCTTTCTACTCTTTTCCTTGCTTCCTGCTGAAAGCGATAATCCGAATAAGATCCATAATGATCCTTGATCTTCCCACCCCCCTCAAAAACAAAGAGATGATCTGTGAGCTTGTTCAGAAAATAGCGATCGTGCGACACAATGATCAGGCAGCCTTTAAAAGCCAGAAGAAATTCCTCAAGTTTATTCAAAGCGAAAAGATCCAGATCGTTGGTGGGCTCATCCAGGATCAGGAAGTTGGGATTTTTTATTAATACGGTGAGAAGATGCAAACGCCGCAGCTCTCCCCCACTTAGTTTTTCGATCCGCTTATACTGGGAATCGGGCGAAAACATAAAGTATTCCAGAAAACGGGAGGCAGAGATGGTCCGGCCATCCTCCATCAACACTACCTCGGCAATATCCTTAACCGCATCAATTACACGCTGCTCCGGTTTCCACTTAGGCCCCAGCTGCCTGTAGTATCCTGATACAATGGTTTCTCCTGTGATAAGCTTACCGCTGTCGGGCTGCTCCAGGCCAGTGATCAGATTTAAAAAGGTGGTTTTCCCGGTTCCATTCCTGCCAATGATACCCACACGCTCACCCTTTGCAAACTTATAGCTGAAGTTTTCGATAATGGAAAGAGGACCAAAATACTTGGTCATTTCTTCAATCTCCATGATCTTACCTCCAAGCCTGGGCGATTTAACCCGCAGGACCAGCTCGCCACCTTCTTCTTCCAGATTAGCTTTCTCTTTTATCTCCTCAAAGGCATCAATACGTGATTTGGATTTACCGGTGCGCGCCTTTGGCATCCGACGAAGCCACTCCAGTTCCTTTTTCATCAAGCGGCCTGCACGATGTGCCTCCACCTTACGCAGATCTTCCCTGGCTGCTCTCTTTTCCAGGAAATACTCGTAATTACCCTGGTATTGATAGAGATTCCCCAGGCTCAATTCAAAGATCCGGTTACATACCCTGTCCAGAAAAAAGCGATCGTGTGTTACCATCAAAAGGGTAAGGTTGGAACGTGAAAGATAAGCTTCAAGCCATTCGATCATATCAATATCAAGATGGTTGGTTGGCTCATCCAGAATCAGGAAGTCAGGCTCATCCAGCAAGACCAGGGCCATGGCCAGGCGTTTCTTTTCTCCTCCTGAGAGTTTACCCACCATCTGCTCTGTATTGGTGATGCGGAACAGGTCCAGCAACTGGCGAAGTCTCCTCTCATAATCCCAGGCATCTAAGCGATCCATCTCTGTTGTAGCATCTTCCAGATCGATGGCAGTCTGCTCTGTCTGCTGACTGGAGTGTTCCTGAAGCACCTTTTCGTAGTGCGTAATCACGGTCAGAACACTCGTATTGGCAGTTAGAATCAACTCATTGATACTGAGGGTCTGATCAAGATCGGGGCTCTGCTCAAGGAAGATGACTTTAATATCATTCCTGAAGGTAAATGCACCACTATCGGACGATTCCATGTCTGCCAGGATTCGAAGGAGGGTAGTTTTCCCTGTTCCGTTCCGGGCAATAATGGCCGCCTTTTCACCACGCTCTAATCCAAAGGTGATGCCTTCGAACAGCAGCTGTTCACCAAAAGATTTTGATATGTTCTCGGCCGAGAGGTAATTCATGAGTTGGAGGAAAATTGGTCTCTGACTTTATTTCGGATCCAATCCGTATTCATCAGGATCAGCAGAAGCTCCTGCATGGCACCTCTAAGCAGGCCAGCACGGCGGAAAAAAGCCATAACCCGCTCCATGGCCCGGTTGTACTTCAATACTTTCTCCAATTGTTCAGGCACATATCTGGGATCAAGGATCATTCTGGCAACATCCTGTCCGGAAGCAAGAGACTGGTAGATCCCCTCACCGGTCAAACCGGAGGCCAATCCTGCTGCCTCACCCACAAGAAAAATATCTTCAAACTTCACTCCCTGGTAATCATAGGCAATGGGGTAGGATTCCAGCCTTGCATTGCCCGGCTCAATCTTCCTCTCTTTCAGCCATTCGTGAAAACCGGCTTTTAATTTTTGTGGATCCATCTTTCGGGGATCACAACAACAGCCTACAGCGATGCTATCCTTATGGGGAAAGATCCATGCATACCAAAGAGAAAACCTGCGTGCGTCCATGTGTATCTCCAATGCTTGATATTTTTCCTTCACCGGAACAGTATACTGAAAGCCAATCAGGCGCTTCTCCACCTTCAGTCCCAGGTGTCTCCGAACCAAGGAGCTGTATCCATCTGCACCAACCAGGTAGCGATATCCATAAGTCTCTCCACCTTTCAATACCACCTGATGGTCTCTTACTTCAAGCACCTGGCTGTTGGTTTTCACCAGTACTTCGGTGTCTTCTAAAAGACTTCGTTGATATGATCCTAGCACCCTCCTGTTTACTGTAAATAGAACGGCCTCCGGTGTTATGGTACCGGCACTCCTCCGCCTTGAATTTATGGAAGTCTGCAATATTCTTTGCTCGATCACATGATCAGGAAGGGGCAGGACCTCCATATCCTTCAGGGTAAGTCCCCCGGCACAAAGTTTATCACCAAATCCATCAGCTTTTTCCAGGAGCAGAACACTCAGGGAAGAAGCGGAAAGTTCCCGTGCACACTCAAGTCCTGCAGGGCCACCCCCCACTATGATCACATCAAATTCTCCAATCATTATAATTCTCCCATACCCGGGACCGCTCTTAATGCCATTTGAAAAAGAATTTCCAATTTCGGTAATTTAGCCTTCAGAAAAAAATAGTAAAATTATCGATACCTAAAAAGCAGAGTAAGCCGGACCTGCTAATTTCCAAGTATCACCTGTTTTCTGCTAAGAACATGGCCGTCTGTAATGCGCACTACAACAAGGTAGCTTCCGGAGGATAAGTGCTCCAACTGGAGATTTTCCCTGAATGAACCCTTATTGGAGATTTTCCTTTCCAGCACCCTTTGTCCTAGCAAATCAAAAATCTGAATCCTGCCAGTACTTTGATCGTCCAGGTGACCCTCTACAAAAAGGATTCCGTTCGTAGGGTTGGGATATACTTTGATACCTGCAAAATCAGCAGCCTGATCATTGACACCGGTGCTGCGATAGGTAAATTCAAACCAGTTTATATTGAAAAGTGGAGCCATAATAGTCATTCTAAGATGATGTTCCCCCTGCTCAAGATAAACCCTACCCCGGGTGGTGGTCCAGTTTTGCCATCCGCCTGTGGACGGAAAGCTCAGCTGATGTAAAAATGTTGCAGTTCCATCAGGGGCAATTAGCTCAAGCTTTACAGCTCCCGATTCACTTTCTGCCGCTGTCCGGTAATCCACATAATATGATCCAGCTTCTGCCACATTGATGTAGTAGTCTGCATAGTCTCCAATATCCAGATAACCTATATTCTGGCCTCCACCTACATCTGTGGTATTTTCCAGTTCAATTCCCATTTGAAAAAAGTAATCTTCAGCCTCCACTTTCCCTGCTATCTGGTGGATAACGGCCACCCTGTTCTCCACAAGCTTCTGGGAAAAAGTGCTAAGAACAATCCCATCGCCGGCCATTATCTGATTTCCGGAATATGAAATTAGGATCTGGTCGGTCGATCGCAGTTGAGTATTTATTCCAAAAGTGATAATTCTGGGATTATCAGGATTAAGTTCCATGCTGGTAATGGTAAGCCTGTTCCCATTGACCAATATTTGGAAATCTGCAGGCATGGCAGGAAGCGGGCCCTCAAGAGCTTTGTTCAGATTCAGCTGAATGCTATCATCATCCAGGGTAAAGGCGGATAGATATTGGGTAGCTAGATCAGTAGTCAGACCCGTTTGGTTAAACTTGAAACTACCCACGTTAAATCCTTCCTTATCCACATAAAAACGAATCTTGTTGTCCTCCGGAGTAAGCACCAGTCCTGAAACTTTTACGGTTTCCCAATTTTCCCAGTCTCCGGTGTTGGGAACACTTGCAGGCAGAGAAATATCTGCTTCGCCAGACTGGAAATGAAACTTCCCTTCAGCGCCAATGGAAGCAACCCGAACCTCCACCTCGTATACGGCAGAGGCTGCCACTTCAACACTATACTGGATCCACTCATCTGTGGCAAGCCAGCCCAGGTTATAACCATTGGAATTTACATTATCTGTGCTAATCTCGAGATCCACACCGTCGTTCCTGTAAACCCAGCCATTGTTCCAGGATGTATAACTTCCGGTGGACACCTGATAATTAGCAACTTCGGTATCATAGTAAGCAGAGTTCAACACACCCATATCGAAATCGGAAGG
>Ga0209633_10003698_pt1 | contig 14049 bp, 12 predicted proteins | sample Cruoilmetagenom1_FD_187290 | JGI IMG/M metagenome (GOLD analysis project Ga0209633, IMG submission 187290) | Oil polluted marine microbial communities from Coal Oil Point, Santa Barbara, California, USA - Sample 1 (SPAdes) (version 2) | ecosystem: Environmental > Aquatic > Marine > Oil seeps ... | reverse complement strand
CTCATCAACCCCTGGCCGATCGGGCCGAACCCTGGCCGATCGGGCCGAAAACATTCACACTAATGAGGAGGATAACGATATTGGCAATCGGCCAAACTCATACGGAGTCAACAGATGAGTGAGAATCTTGATGCCGATCAAACCACCGACTTGCCCACCGAAAAACCAAAAGGCTTCCGATCCCAATTGAAGTAGCCTATTTCTCATTGTGTTTTTTCCGTGCAAACGCCCTAAAAAGCCAAAACCGGCCGCTTATTGAATCAGTTTTTGATACAGATTTTCGATTTCATTCAACAGACGGTCCATCGAGTAATGATTTAAAACGTATTCTTGAGCTTTATCAAATCGATGTTTTTCGTTCAGATAATCACTGCTAAGCATAAAATTCAATGCACCGGCAAAAGTGGCAGGATCGTTTTCCGGGCACAAGATGCCGCGTTCACAGACACGAAAGGATTGATTCCGAGACTGTCCGGGCTGAAACTGCCCCAAAAGGTCTTTAACGCCACCAACGCCTGTGGTTATCACCGGTACGGAAGCCGCCATGGCTTCGATGACCGATACCGGGGTTCCTTCGTTTAATGAGGTTAGGGCCAAGATGTCTATATCCGCATAGATCATGGGGATGTTTTTTTCCCATCCGTAAAACACCACGTTCTCTCTGATACCCAAACTATCGGTGTAGTCTTCCAGATGATGACACTCTTCACCATCGCCAACAAGGATGAGTCGTATCTCTTTCTTGTCTTGATTTTCAATTAACTGCTTGCCTGCCTCCAGAAACATCCGATGGTTTTTGATGGGTGCCATTCGGCCAACGATACCGACCAGCAAGGTATCGTTAGAAATACCAAGCTTTTTTCTTAAGGTCCCCTTCTGCCGATGAGACGTTTGGAACGGAAGCAGATCAAATCCAAGCTTAAGGACAGATATTTTTTTTGGACTATCGATCTTATATACATTGACCAGTTCCCTTTTTTGGGATTGGCTGATGGCGATAATCCTGTCAGTGAACTTGGCCATAAATCTTTCCGTCATTAAAAAAAGGAAGGATTTGACCCTGCCGAAATAGCCGGATAGTACATTCCCATGAAAGGTGTGAACGGTAATAATTTTTCGTCTTTGACATAGATTGCAAATTAATGCCGCGACGCGAGAGATTACGCCGGCCTTTGATGTGTGGGAATCGATAATATCCGGTTTAAAACGATGTATTTCTCTGATGACTTTAAACAAAGCCTTTAGATCACGAGATGGTGAGATTTCCCGCTGAAGTTCCGGAATAACAATTCTTACGTTATCTTTGAAATTGGTAATGTACCCCATGTCCCCTTCCCCAGGAGATACGGTTCCCGTAATGAGGCGGGCGGCAAATTTTTCAGAGTTCAAATTTTCCGTCAAGTTTTTCACGTGTATGGACGCCCCTCCGATATTCATCCGGGAAATGGTTCTCAAAATCCTGATTTTGCGTTTTTTTTCCTCTTCTCTTGTTCTGCGGTGCGCTTGGATTTGCTGGATTCTATTCAGTGCTCCTATCAAATGATGAAAAAGAACAGCGGTTAAAAATCGCAGCATCAGTGCAATACCGGCTATCGGAGAAAAAATCGAAAAAGGCCATTTTGCGTATTTTTCATACAGACGATAACAGCTTTTGTGGAATTGATAATTTGCGAAAACGGGACGCGTGCTGCTGCTCTTCCCAACGCTGTGGATCACATTGGCCCCGGGAAAATAGACCACCTTCCATCCGGCATCCCTAATGCGTCGGCAAAGATCACTATCCTCCCAATATAGAAAAAATCTTTCATCAAAGCCTCCCACTGCCTGAATGGCTTCCCGCCGAACGACCATACAAGCCCCAGACACCCAGTCCACTTCCATTGGTGTTTGTCCATCGCTTTGGTTCGTCAAAATATTTGCGCGAGTGATGGAATTATTGGGGAACATTTTGGTAATAGGTGAGTTTCTTCCAAATAGGGATGTGAGCGGTGTCGGAAATACTCGGGCGGACCCCTGAACACCTCCGTCTTCGTCAAAAATCATTGGACCCATAATACCGATTTGATCGTTTTGGTCCATGAAACGCATGGAGGTTTCGATAAAGCCATCGGTCACCAAAGAATCGGGATTCAGGAAAATGACGAATTCTGAATGGCAATAGGTCAATCCTTGATTAATCGCAGCCCCAAAACCGATATTTTTATTATTTTCGATCAGTTGAATTTCAGGGAAATGTTCCGTCAATCGGTTGGCGTTATCATCGGAATGATTGTCTACGACCACTATGTTCAAGTCATATTTTTCCTGAGTACATTGAAACAGCGTTTCAATGGATTTAATCAGATGGTTCGTACTATTGTAATTAATATAAATAATGTCCAAAACCATCATTCGTAATGTTTTCCTGTTGGCATTAAGTTCCACCAACGCCCCCCGTTTCGGATGCTATAAATATCGGCAATTGATCAATCGGATGCGAATCTGTTATCAAGTCGGCAAAACATGGAAACCGATCAGACCTTCTTGTTGGGAATCATGTGCTTATCCAATACCCGCCAGATTCCACTGACCGATGCGACGCTGCGGCTTCGAATCTGTCGACGCTTGCGCACCATATTCATCAAGCCCAGCAGCGCATCACGTTTGGCTCTGAGTATCACCTTCCCTTTGCCTCGCCAAAAAAACACAAGAATGGCCGCCAAATTCATCGCCAAATGCAAAGGCAAACAAGCCCAGAATAACCAGCCGGGCATATTCTTCACATAGGCCCAGACCAGATTGCGATGCCCGTGATACACGGCGAAATCACTCTGCTGCCCGCCCGATGTTACCGAACCAACGTGATAAACTACTGCATTCGGCACCAACAGGCAGTGATGCCCCATCAATCGCAGGCGGAAACCCAGATCCACATCCTCGACATAACAAAAGAAATCCTCGTCAAAACCACCGACTGAAATTAGCGCGTCCCTGCGATACAACGCCGCGGCAGCGCAGGGCGAGAAAACTTCCCGCAAGTCGTGTGCTGCCTCAGCCTTATGCTTGCCGTGCCCTTGGCGCCAAATCAAACCGCTGATATGGTACGCATCACCATCGCCGTCCAGGAGAGAACGATTACCATCCATAAGCTGTCGACTGGCAAACATCGAACAATCAGGATTCGCATCGGCTGCATCAATCAGCCGCTGCAGCCAATCCGGTTCAGGAAACGCATCAGGATTAAGTAACGCCACCCATTCAGAATCATTAAGCAACGCAATGGCCTGGTTATTGGCTGCCGCAAAACCGTGATTGATATGATTTTGAATAAACGTGACATCGGGATAACGCGAATGCAATCCATGCGGAACAGGGTGGCTGCTGGCGTTATCGATAACCAGCACAGTAAAATTTTGGAAGGTCTGACTTTTGAGCTTTTCGAGACATTGAGATAAAAGATCCCACGAGTTCCAATTGACGATAATCAACGTATAGCGGTTCATCGCCAAGTTATTTCTCGGGGCGCGTTATCTGACAGGGGCGTAAAAACTCACCTATGTCAAAGAGTCTCTCCACAACTGCGGAGGCGGCTGTTTCAATTGCATCACGTAATCCCGAAGGGATATACAGCAAATTACAACCCACCCCGGCGGCGACACCGGCCTGAATGTCCGTTTCCTTATCACCCACCAACACCGACCTTGTAAGGTCAACGTCAAACACTTTCGCGGCTTGGTGAATCATCCCTGGCGCAGGCTTGCGGCAGGGAGAGTCCATTTTGTAATACCCGACACCGTGCTCCGGATGAAATGGGCAAAAATAAACCTCGTCAATGTTAATGCCGTGGGTTTTAAAAATCCCGCACATCCAATCAGTGAGCTTGAGAAAGTCTTGCTCGGTGTAATAACCGCGACCAATCCCAGCCTGGTTGGTGACGACAAAGATCAAATAGCCAAGTCGCTTAGCTGTACGACAAAGCTCAAAGATGCCATCAACAAACTCAAAATTTTCCGGCTTGCAAACATAAGCATGATCGATATTAATCACACCATCCCGGTCAAGGAACAAGGCGGGACGGCGGCTCAAAGGCACACCCCTGCCAGCTCTGTTTGGGCGCGCGCATAATCTTCCGGCACACCGATGTCGATGAAATGACCAATGCTCACAAACAAATCAAACCGTTGCCTGCCCACTGCTTTGGCCAAAAAATCGGCCTCCAGGGAGAAGGGCTCACCAAACGGAAAATTGTCAAGAATACCGGTGGGAAAGAGATAACAACCGGCATTGATCAACCCCGATCCAGTCACATTTTTTTTTTCGGCGAAACCCAAGACACGCCCACGATCTGTATCCAAACGCCCGTACCGGGCGGTATCGAGCACTTCACGCGCCACAATGATCGGTGTACGATGTTTTTGCCAGTCAACTTCCACGTCCTGCACCTCAAGATCGAGGAAGGTATCTCCATTGAACACGAACACATGATCCGCATTACATCGCAACATCGTCCGGCGAAGCGCCCCGCCTGTCCCTAATGGCGTTGGCTCAATCTCATAAACCAATTCGATACCGGCAAAGTGATCACCAAAATGCGTGACCACCTTCTCGGCCATATAGCCCAGTGACAGCACAACACGACGGAAACCCTTGCGGGCCAGTGACGTGAACAAAATCTCCAGGAAGGGCCGTCCTGCTACTGGTGCCATGCATTTGGGTAAATTGGGTACCACTTCCCGCAGGCGTGTACCAAACCCTCCCGCCAAAACAATTGCTTCCATCATTCAGGCGCCTTGAAAATGGCGCTCTCAACCAGACCACAAATAATGTGGCCGAGGATCAAGTGGCCTTCCTGGATTTTTGGGGTGTCGCCGGAAGGCACCTCCAGCAGGTAGTCACACAACCCCCGCATCGGCCCGTCATGATTACCCGTCAGCCCGATGCACACCAAGCCGTGGGCGTGTGCTTCTTCAAAAGCACGCAGGATGTTGGGTGACCTTCCGGAAGTGGAGTAACCAATGAATATATCCCCCTCGTTACCTTGCGCCTGCACCTGGCGGGAAAAGAGTTTTTCGTAGCCATAGTCGTTGCCTACGGCTGTGAGGATGGAAGTGTCTGTGGTCAGCGCAATCGCCGGCAAGCCGGGACGATCAAACGCAAACCGGCTCACAAACTCACCGGCGATGTGTTGCGCATCTGCGGCGCTGCCTCCGTTGCCTGCCAAGAGAATCTTCCCACCCTGTTGCAAGCTGTGAATGCAAGCATCTGCGACCGCTTGAACGGTTGAAAGCATCACATCGTCAGTCAGCATGGCTGACATCACCCTTTGAGCCTCCGCAATCTGATCCGAAATGTAGTTATTAATCATATCCTCCAAGCCTGGGTACCATGCTTTGTAAAGTGGCAATTGCTCACCTGCCCCTCAAAGCGATTCAGGACTCTGATGACATTCATGCGCTTGTCCGGCGGCACAAAAAGCATTATGAAGCCTCCTCCTCCCGCACCAGACACTTTGCCACCCAACATGCCAGCGCTGACCGCCTCGTCGTAAACTTCATCAATAAGGGGATTGGACACCGTCTTGGCAGAACGTTTCTTACTCTCCCAGCCTTGGCGCATGGATTGTACAATCCCGTCAAAATCACCCTTGAGCAAACATTCTTTCATCACCAGTGCTTGGTGTTTGATGCCGTGCATCGCCTCTATGGCATCTGCTGAACCGGATTTCACATTGCTGCTCTGGTCTGCGATGATCTTTGCCGATTCACGGGATACACCGGTATAGAAAAGAACCAAAGATGCCTCAAGCTCACAAATGATCCAGTTCTTGATGCGCAGCGGGTTTATCACCGCGCGCTCATCAGCGTAGAATTCCATAAAATTGAAACCCCCGAATGTGGCGGCAAATTGATCTTGTCGCCCGCCTATCAAACCGCAATCCACACGCTCGATTTTGAATGCCAGACGAGCAATGGAGTAGTCATCGAGTGGCAGGTTCAGAAGTTCGCCGAAGGCACGAATCATTACCACCACCAAGGTAGAAGAGGAACCCAATCCCGAGCCGGCGGGCGCATCACAAAAAGTGCTTAATTCCATGGGGATCGGACGGCCCCCGTTGTAATGCTGGATCATATAGCTGTAAACGGCCTTGTGCAGATCGAGCGTGCCATTCAATACCAGAGGTTCCGAAACAGATTGTTCATTTTCAGTCTGTTGGTCCGTGGCCACAAACCGAACGACTGGCTCATCCATGGTCTTGATCACGGCATAGGCGTAGCGGTCGATGGTGGCATTTAGAACATACCCACCATATTGATCACAATAGGGTGATACATCGGTTCCACCACCAGCCAGGCCGAGACGCAGTGGCGCGCGTGCGCGGACGATCATGCCTCCCTCCTATCGTGTCAAAAAGTCTTGACCGGACTGGACCCGACTACGCCAATACTGAAGCAAATCGCTCATTGTCTGCTCAAATGGAATTTCCGGCTCCCAACCTGTTACAGCCTTGAATTTGGCAGTGTTGGGAACTTGCAGGTCGGCATCAATGGGGCGGAGACGCTCAGGATCCGTTTCGACCTGGATCTCCTTGACTGTCGACATTGAAAGCAGAGTCTTCAACATGTCGTCTATGGTACATGTATAGGTGCCACCGATATTGTAGTATGCAGCAGGAATTGGGTTTACAGTCACCAACATGTAATAGGCACGAACGGCATCACGGACGTCAGCAAAGGTACGCAACGAATCCAGATTGCCAGTTTTTACGACTGGAGGAATCAAGCCAGATTCGATCATTGCTATTTGCTTAGCAAATGTCGATTCTGCGAATACATCACCGCGACGCGGCCCAGTGTGAGTGAACATTCGGGTCGTCATCACCGTCATGTTATACGCCTCGGCGTAATACCGCCCAATGAGATCGGTACCCACCTTTGATATGGCGTAAGGAGAGGCCGGGTGAAAGGTGCACTCCTCATCGATAGGAAGCTTATCTTTTGGTACGCGCCCGAAAACCTCCGACGATGCACAAACATGTGTTACCGCCTTGATGTCATTTTTCCGTAAAGCCTCCAGAACTATAGCAGTGCCTTGCACATTGGTTTCCAGCGTATCCAGCGGCGAATCAAAACTTGTTTTGGGGTAGCTTTGTGCGGCTAAGTGAAAGACGTAATCCGGCTGCGATTTGTTAACCGCTTCATGAATGGATAGATAGTCCCGCAAATCACCGTAAACCAGATGCATACGATCATTTTTATTGATGCGAGGCAACAGGTGGGAAATGTTATCCAGCGGACTGCGCCAACGGCACAGGCCGTAAATCTCCCAATTGGTGTGATCAAGCAGGTAGTCGGCCAAATGGGACCCGACCATGCCGGTAACACCGGTTATAAACGCGCGTTTGGTCATTTTCTTTTTCCTTCTTCAAATTCAATGCTTGCTGCCGCATGCAGCGTATGGACAGGTCTCTCTATGAGTGAAGCAAGAATAGGCGATTTCATCCGAATTACCCTCGGCCTGTTCAAAAAAAAGTCGGCCGACGGTTCACTCACGCAAAACCGCAAATTCGGTAATGCCGTATCCTGTAAAATTTTTGCGAATTCTGTTCGAGACAGCACCTCTGGTCCACCAAAATTAATGCCGCTTTGCGGGAACTCATCCCAACGCTGCGCCAGGGCAATCGCACCCTTAACCACATCTTCTCGATGGATGACAGCCCGGTAGAACGGATGGAATATCTCCGCCTCCTCGCCTCGTTCCGCACATCCCGATAAATACTGGGTAAACTTGTCTTCACGAGAAAACACATAAGAAAGTCGAATTGTTTTAAAAAGTGGATTGCCCAAAAACCGCTTTTCGACCGCTTGCTTCATCTCGGCATATTCACCCGCCGGATTACAGGCAGCCTGCTCATCAAATTCATCACTTCTTTCTCCATAAACGGTATCGCTGGAGAAAAAAACAACACGCCCACCTCGAGCCATGGCCCTGGCGATAAATTCAGATGTTCCCGTTACATTCACTGCCCAAGCGCGTTCACGTTCGCGCGAACAAACATCCGGTGCTGAGATTGCCGCCGTTAGAAACACCACGTCTGACTTCTGGATAAGTTTATAATCGAACTGCTGTGAAACATCCAATCTGAGTGGTAAGAACGTATCGTCCCTCTTAGATGTTGATGACAACGTGCCATATGTCTCAAAAAAGTGCGTCGCTTGGGCATAAAGTTGTACCCCAATATAACCCGAAGCGCCAATAATGATTGCTTTCATTTCTTCATCCTGAATATCAATTGACCACCACCGAAATGGCCGAACTTTGCAGACGCATACACCTCTACCACCGCATCCGAGAATCCGGCTTTTTTAAAAGACCGGATCACATCCCAACCGAAATCCGTGAACACCAAAGAGCCCTCCGTAGAAACCGGATTACCGTGATACACCGGTGGCAAAAGATGTACCGGCCCTTCTATCCTGCACTCCGCTCGCTTGACGGATATATCATAACCACTGTGGAATGGAATGCTAGCCAACATTACGCCCCCTGGTCGAAGGACGCGGGCGCATTCCGCAAACGCCTTGCTCGGGTCCGGGAGATGCTCGAAGACATCGTTGCTGATAATCATATCCAGACTGCCGGATCTAAAACTTAGCTTCGTCACATCCTCGTGCCGGACGCCGCCCATCCTGAGCATGGAATAGAACAAGCTGGCCTTGTGTCGTGTGGTGTTGAACAATGCGTTCAAGCGAATTGGAACGTGATAACGCCACGCCGTAATAGTCTCACCACCGCGATAACAATCCCCAAAGTATTCGCTACCGATTATTGATTGCCCCGGAAAATGTCGGACGAACCATCGATACAACGAAGTCGTCTGTTCCATCAGATACACGTGCTTGCTCGAAGTGCCCTGAAGCTGCTGTTCTACCAATGCTGCCATCAAGCGTTGCCGGTTCGACATTTTACAGCGAGGACAAACTAACCGCTCGCGCCAATTTGGGGCAATCAGCTCACCCTCACGTCGCCCGCCTGCCAGCATATTCACTGCGAACGGAACCGTTCTGTCACAAGGGATGCAAAAACCTTCCACAACGAACGACCCGGATCTGCCTGTTGTTTTCCGTTCGAACTCCGCGAGTTTTCGAAAGATGGCATTAGATCTTCCCCGCTTGAACGCCAGCGGTTCATCCGCAACAAACACTGGCGCTAAATTGTAGCCCGAGAGCGGCATGCGCGACCTTTATCTTTTCCGTAGAGGATACAGTTTCAGCGGTCGATTATGACACTTTGTCTCGACGCCCAAGTCGTTAAGTATGCCTGTGAGAATATTCAATGCGGCATCCTCCCCCCAGGTCATCCCGGCAAACTCCACGCCTGATTCACTTATTGAATGCCATAGTTGCGCGTCCTCATGGAGTCGGACAATTGCTGAGGCGAAAGGCTCTGCACCATCTGCGACCAGGATGTTCTTCCCGTCCGTCAGCGACATCCCTTCTACTGAAAGCGTGGTCGCTACCGTTGGTAATCCGAGGGACATCGTCATTCCGATCTTACCTTTGATACCGGCACCGTAACGCAGCGGAGAGATTGCCACTCGAATCTTGTCCAGCAACGGCGGTAATTCTTCGATATACCCAGTGATTTCGACGTCATCTGAGGCCAGGGCGAGTATTTCTGCGCTTGGTTTGCTGCCTACCGCAAAAAAACGGATGCCTGGCAATCGCTGACGAAGAATGGGCATGACCTCCGAAACAAAATACAACACTGCATCTACGTTCGGGATGTGTTGATACCCGCCGATGAACACGATGTCACGTCGCTCTCCGAACCCTTTTTTTGTCCCGCTGACATCCATGATGAGCGGAAATACCGATATTTTCTGATCCGGCATGTCGGGCCGCAGCATGTCCAGTTCGGCGGTGCTATGGACAATAGCGGCATCGACAGCACGGATAAGCGCGTATTCACGTCGCTTCATTTGAGCGGACGCCTCTTTCTTTGCTGCATCCTCCTCTAACTCGCCTTCGCGTTGCATGCGCAGGAAATGCAGATCGATGGTATGATAAAGCACTTTAACGTTGGGACAATAGGCACGAACTGCATCCAGGTGACGCTCGACAACCCCTGGCCTGAACAGAAAAGCCAGGTCATAACGATACCCGTTGTCCTTCAGATGCTGTTCGACAGAGATAACGTAGGGTGAATACAACACCTCTATTCCGGCCCTTTGCAACGCGGGGGTGTACTCCGGCATATACAGGAAATTGTCCTCTGGGATGAACGTCACCTGAAAACTCATTTCACGCAATAGCAACATCAGGTTGAACACGGTAATGGAGCCGGCGTCCTGATCAGGCGTGGGCGTACAATGATCAAGCACCAGCACGCGTCGCTTCGCGCAGCGGTCTTTCGCATCATCAACGTTCTCCCCGTTTGCTTGATGCTGCTGTAACCGCTCCTGCCAACGCGTGAAAAGCTTTTTGCTGTTTTCCAACTGATAGGCTTTGACGCCTTGCGTGGTATCTGTACCGGAAGTGAGGCCCTCGTAATGCACAACTGTCGAAAGCGGTTGATAGATCACTCGGTACCCCTTGTCGCGGATCTTGAGTGCAATATCAGAATCCTCACAATAAGCCGGAAGATAGTGTTCGTCGAAACCGCCCAAATCATCGAACAACGCCTTCGGTATCATGATGGAAGCACCAGAACAGTAATCTACTTCTCGCGAATAGTTGAAAATCGGAAGCGCTGGGTCTTGATCGCGCCCGAAGTTCCATGCGCTGCCGTCCTGCCAGATGATCCCACCGGCTTCCTGAAGGGAGCCGTCCGGGTAAATCAGCTTCGAACCGACCAACCCAGTTCCGGAAAATGTATCGAAGGTATTAACCAGTTCATCGAGCCAGCCATGCATCACCTCTGTATCGTTATTAAGGAAATAAATATATTGTCCTTTCGCGGCCTGCGCACCAGTATTGCACGAACGGACAAACCCTTGATTCCTATTGTTAGAAATGCGTCGAATGCCGCCTACTCGCTGAAGGACTTCCACTGAATTGTCCGGTGAACAATCGTCAATAACAATAACTTCAAATTTGGTTCCCGACGGATTATCGCTAATCGAGGCAAGGCAACGCAGGGTCAAACCGCAATTCCCATACATTGGAATGATCACCGAGACCACCGGTTCCAAAGAAGTTGCCAGATTGATGCCGCCGCGATAAGTATCCGGGTCATATTCCGGCCTGTATCCCGGGTGCGCCAAAGCTGAAGAAAAGAACGCTGGTGTATTCGCAAAATGCAGAAGTCTCGGCAGATATTTTGCGATGAAGCGCCGGTGATTGGCTCGGGCTTGGTAATCTAAAGGAAGTGTTGAATAGAAGCGTTTGAGAAGTCTGATTGTCTTGCTTAGATAGCGGCGAGCCTGCACATCCGGATTGGCCAGCCAACGTCTGACTTCCCGCAATGGGCGTGTGATCTTCCACGAGTTGCTTGCAATGATGCCATCCAACTGAAGACGTACATCCTGCAACTGTTTGTCCAATCCTAATGCCCAATGTCCGCGTCGAACTGTCTCTTCATTCAATTCGGCAACCTGCTTATCGCGCTCCACCAAAATCCGACCGAGATCATCGATCCGTTCATCGCGCTCCACCAAAATCCGATCGAGATCATCGATCCGTTTATCGCGCTCCACCAAAATCCGAACAAGATCATCGATCCGTTCATCCCGTTCCGTGATCCGTTCATTTTGTTCTGCCACCGTTTTGTTCAAAGCAGAGGATGCCGCCCAATATCTATCTGCAAGCCTCATCGCAGTCCGCATATCGTCCATGCGATGGCGCCAGACTTCGACTTGTTTCAACAAACCAGGATTATCAATATCCAACTTGCCCTGCGCGACATCATACAACACCTCGAAGATTTCCCTCACTAATACGGGCACCGCTTCGCTTTGCCGCACGTCTTCCAGCTGGTAGCGCCCGTGTCTGAGCGCCTCATCCAAGAACTCGGATTGATATTTTTCTAACTCGGCGGAATCTAATGAAAGCTCCAATGTTTCAGCGATCTTCTTAAGTTCCACTGCCGGCGCTGACATTAGCAGATCGTAATCCACCAACACTCGTTTTGCTCCCCGCGACTCCGCCATCCCCCTGAGCACATGGTCCAACCATAACAGATAGCTCTGTTCGAAATCGAGCCCATCCCTTTGGGCCAACGACTTAGCGACACTCATTGGATTGCGTAACGATAAGACATATCGCACATCGAGTCCACTGTGCTCGAACACCTGTTCCCAGAACGGCAGTAGCTTCGTCATTCGGGGGTCTTTGATGCCGAATGCCGGCGAGTCATCGCTTTTTACACTCAACAATTCGATGGCGCGTGTGTGAAAACCATTGAGACGTAACATCTCGACATCCTGCTTGCGGACGGGGCTAAGATAGCACCAATCACTATCCATCGCGTCCAACATTTCTTTGTTCAGCGCATTGAAGTCCAGGTCTTCCAAGAACCCCTTGGCATTGACCTCCTGATGCGCCGGCATGAGCCGCGTCCCTAGATCTACGCCCATCACCTGCAATCCACGCGTTATGGTGCTAGTCCCGCTGCGGTGCATCCCAAGTACGACTACCAATTTCTTTATGACTGCGGTATCCTTCATATATATATCATATACGGAATCTTAAAAGAACGTCTGATAAAAACCTTCGTATTAAATTCCGGCTCCATGGCATGCAAATAGGGGTAAATCAGCTCCAAGCGAAATTGCCGACCAATGCGGAACGTAGTATGATTGTGTAAATCACCTAATATTTGGCTTGAAAATGGGCGTGATTGGGATCAGCGTTAAATGATTTGTTCGGTTCGTCGTCCACGCATAAGAGAATTGAATTTTAAAAGAACAGTGTCATACAAGTATACTACAGATAGGGGAATTAGAAGGCCTGAAACAACATACATCCACCTATAATATTGACTTGATGTCTTCATAACAGGAAACGATGAAAGAAGATTTAGTGGAAGATTTTGGGAGTAAATTATAAAAAGACTAACTGCTTTAAAGGATAGAAAATGTAGGGCAAGAATTACCATTGTATTTCTGCCTGCATAATTAATAAATTTCATAATTTTAGTGTTAGTAGGACATTTGCTTGCGACATATATGTTCAGGTATATTCCAGCTACACCGCATAGTAGGATAAATGATGGGTTGACATATTTTCTTTGGATGATTTGTGGAAACCCAAATTTCATACAAAGGAGTAATGTAAGAAGTGATGATAGTGCAAAAAAAACATTTAAAGGTATTTTATGTTCATGTCTTTTGAACAGATATCCCAAATAATAAAAAACAAGCAATACAAACGATATATCTATTAATAATGGTAGCTTGCATTTTAGATAAGCTAAATAATTCCCAAATAAATACAATGATATTATTAAAAAGAATCGAGAATACTCATGCTCCTTAAAAGGGCCTCCTACTGAAGTCATTGTTATTGATATTTTACTCATTAGTAAAAATAAAATTGAAACAGAAAACAGTGAGGCAACAAACCACATTGCACCTGCCATTTGTTGAGTTTGATGGAAAAATAGAATTTGTAAAAAATGGTGACCAAATTTAGCAGGATTTATATACATATTCTCTTTATAAATGGAAAAACTAACAAATATGTTATTTAAGATTAAGAATATCGAGCAATAAAATATGTATGGAATATACAGGGATGAAATGCGCTTTTTTATAAATGTAAAAGGTTTTTCAGAATATTCCTCTTTATAGAAATAACCAGAAATGAAAATAAACATTTGGAGGAAGAATTGGATTACAAAAATATTAATTTTTTGAATACCTGTATGCCAAATAAGCAGATAAATAATTCCCAAAAATTTCATGTAATTAATGTAAAAAATTTCTTTATTTTTCATTTATAGTAGTCCAACTTAGGTTTTTTCAGGCACACTATTTGCTTAGATGAGAAACATTCAGTATTAAATCAATGTACTGGACTCTCCTTAAGATATTTGATACATCCATGATGTAGACCATAACCCAAATGAATT